>Ga0315276_10003204_pt1 | contig 15007 bp, 12 predicted proteins | sample YL17G05_0_MG_FD_204542 | JGI IMG/M metagenome (GOLD analysis project Ga0315276, IMG submission 204542) | Sediment microbial communities from Yellowstone Lake, YNP, Wyoming, USA - YL17G05_0 | ecosystem: Environmental > Aquatic > Freshwater > Lake > Sediment | place: USA: Wyoming | collected...
GGTGCCTGCGATTCTTGGCGCCGCGCAGGCAGACCATCTCATCGGGCATTCGATGCGCATTGCATCCGCGGGCGGCGTCCGGGCGCTCGCCGCCTCGGCGCGCCCTCGGCAGGGCGGAAGGGGTAAGCAATGCCTGCCAATGTCCGCTGTTGGCCGCAGTGCAAAGGATTCGACCGAGCGGCCGCTGAATGACGCACAGGTGCCGTCCGAGACCGAATGGCAGGCATCGGCCGTAAAGCCGCCGGTCATCGCGGTTGATCGGTCGACCGTGCCCGACCCTGACCAGCCGGCAAACGAATCAAGTTACCCGGCCACCGCGGCAAGCAGCGCGAAAGCTCCGAACGATCCATCACTGAATCACCTCGTCCGCGCGCACCAGCACTGACTGCGGAATCGTGAGGCCGAGCGCCTTCGCCGTCTTGAGGTTGATCACCAACTCGAACTTGGTCGTCTGCTCCACCGGGAGACCCGTGGGCTTGGCGCCTTTCAAGATCTTGTCCACGTACGAAGTCGGCCACTTCGCCGACCTCGCCGGCCAGGGCGAGCACCAGATACACGAGCTGCCGCTCCTCGGTCGAGGCGGCCGCGCCGAGTCGCGCCGGGATGACCTTGGCGGCCCAGGTGGCGTAGTCGTCGATCATCATGGTCTCGCTCCATCAATGAGTGAAAGGCTGGCAGGACAAACGATAGGCGATTCAACGCCGACTGTGGGGGTGTCCCGGGCGTGTCACGATCACCCGTGTTTCGCCTTCCGCTCAACCCGGGCGACGCATCGGCGCAATGCAGGGCTACAGGATCGCGCGCCGCAGGTCGGCCAGCAGCGCGCCGAGATACGCGGTGAAGCGCGCCGCCGCGGCGCCGTCGATCACGCGATGGTCGTAGGACAGCGACAGCGGCAGCATCAGCCGCGGCGCGAAGGCCTGGCCGTCCCACACCGGTTTCAGCGCGCTTTTCGACACCCCGAGGATGGCCACCTCGGGCGCGTTGATGATCGGCGTGAACGCGGTGCCGCCGATGCCGCCCAGGCTCGAGACCGTGAAGCATCCGCCCTGCATGTCGGCGGGGCCGAGCTTGCCGTCGCGCGCCTTCGCCGACAGCTCGCCCATCTCCCGCGCGAGCTCCAGCACGCTCTTGCGATCGGCGTTCCGGATCACCGGGACCACGAGCCCGTTCGGGGTGTCGGCGGCGAAGCCGACGGTGAAGTATCCCTTCAGCACCAGGTTGTCGCCGTCGAGCGAGGCGTTGAACTCGGGGAACTTCTTCAGCGCCGCCACCGCCGCGGCGATCAGGAACGCGAGCATCGTGACCTTGACGCCGGCCTTCTCGTGCTCCCTGTTGAGCGCGACGCGGAAGGCCTCGAGGCCGGTGATGTCCGCCTCGTCGAACTGGGTGACGTGCGGGATCATTACCCAGTTGCGGGCGAGGTTGGCGCCGGAGATCTTCCTGATCCGCGCCAGCGGTCGCACTTCGATCGGCCCGAACCTGGCGAAATCGACCCTCGGCCAGGGCAGCAGGTCGGGCGCGCTGCCGCCCTTGGCCATCGCGCCCGCCGCCGCGCCGGCCGGCGGCGTGCCGGCCAGAACGCCTTTCACGAATGCCTGCACGTCCTCCTGCCGGATCCGCCCTTTCGGTCCGGTTCCGGAGACGCGCGCGACATCGACACCGAGCTCGCGCGCGAATTTGCGCACCGATGGCGAGGCATGGGCAGGCTTGAACGATGCGTCATCGGCCGGCGGTGCGGGTGGCGGGGCCGTCGTGCCGGCTTCGCGCGCGCGCGCATCGCCGGCGCTCATGCCCGCGGGGGCGCTCGCGGCAGCCGGTTGCGGCAAGGGTGCCGGCGCGGATTGCGGTGCCGCCGGCGCCGCAGCCTGCGGCGCGGGCGCTGCCACGCCTGCGCTCGCGCCGCCGTCGACGGTTTCCAGCGTGAGCACGACCACGCCCTCGGCGATCCGGTCGCCGAGCTTCACCTTGATCTCCCGGATGGTGCCCGCCGCCGGTGAGGGCACATCCATCGTCGCCTTGTCGGATTCGAGCGTGATCAGCGAGTCCTCGGCTTTCACCGTGTCGCCCGGACGCACGAAGATCTCGATGACGGGGACGTCCTTGAAATCGCCGATGTCGGGGACCTTGACTTCGATGGTGGCCATGGAAACCTCGGAGAGCGGAGTGCGGTTGGTCACGTGGTCCACGGCGCCGGCTTCGCCGCGTCGATCCCGTAGGCGCGCAGCGCCTCGACCGCCTTCGCCACTGGCAAGGCGCCGTCGTCGGCGAGCGCCTTCAGGGCTGCAACGACGATGTAGTGGCGGTCGACTTCGAAGAACGCGCGCAGGTTCTCGCGCGTGTCCGAGCGCCCGAAGCCATCGGTGCCGAGGACGACGTAGCGTCGCGGGACGCAGGCGCGGATCTGTTCGGCAAACGCGCGGACGTAATCGGATGCGGCGATCACCGGCCCGCGCGTGCCCGCAAGGCAGGTCTCGACGTGCGAGCGCTTCGACGGCGCCGCCGGATCGAGCATGTTCGCGCGGGCGATCGCGTTGCCCTCGCGGGCGAGCTCGGTGAAGCTGGGGCAGGCCCAGAGATCGGCTTCCACGCCCCAGTCGCTCTTCAGCAGGTCGGCGGCGGCGATCACCTCGCGGAAGATCGTGCCCGAGCCCAGCAGCTGGACGCGCGGCGCCGCGCTGCCGGAGTCGGCGCCCGCGCGGAACAGGTACATGCCGCGGATGATGTCCGGGGCCGCGCCGTCGGGCATCGCCGGGTGCGGGTAGTTCTCGTTCATCACCGTCAGGTAGTAGTAGACGTCCTCCTGCAGGGCGACCATCCGGCGCAAGCCGTCCTGCACGACGACCGCGACCTCGTAGCCGAAGGTCGGGTCGTACGAGATGCAGTTGGGAATGGTCGCCGCATGGATGTGCGAATGGCCGTCCTCGTGCTGCAGGCCTTCGCCGTTCAACGTCGTGCGGCCGGCGGTGCCGCCCAGCAGGAAGCCGCGCGAGCGCATGTCGCCGGCGGCCCAGGCGAGGTCGCCCACGCGCTGGAAGCCGAACATCGAGTAGAAGATGTAGAAGGGGATCATCTGCACGCCGTGCGTCGAGTACGCGGTCGCCGCGGCGATCCAGTCGCACATCGCGCCCGGCTCGTTGATTCCCTCCTGCAGGACCTGGCCGGCCTTGCTCTCCTTGTAGAACATCAGCTGGTCGGCGTCCTGCGGCGTGTAGAGCTGACCCTTCTGGTTCCAGATGCCGAGCTGCCGGAACAGGCCCTCCATGCCGAACGTCCGCGATTCGTCGGGGACGATCGGCACGATGTGCCTCGCCAGGCTCTTGTCGCGCAGCAGCAGCTGCAGGATCTGCACGAACGCCATCGTCGTCGAGATCTCGCGTTCCTCGGTGCTCTTCAGGAAGCGCTCGAACGCGCCGAGCTCGGGAATCGTCAGCGGCGCGGCCTTCGTGCGTCGCATCGGCAGGTAGCCGCCGAGCTCCCTGCGCCGCGCGTGCATGTAGAGGTCCTCGAGTGAGCCGGCCGGAAAGGTGATGTAGGGGACTTCGTCGAGCTGGTCGTCGGGCACGGGAACGTTGAACCGGTCGCGGAAGCTCCGGATCGACTCACGCGACATCTTCTTCTGCTGGTGCGTGATGTTCTGCGCTTCGCCGGATTCGCCCATGCCGTAGCCCTTGATCGTCTTGGCGAGGATCACCGTCGGCTGGCCCGGGTGGTTGATCGCGGCATGGTAGGCGGCATACACCTTGAACGGGTCGTGGCCGCCGCGATTCAACTTCCAGATGTCGTCGTCCGACCAGTCGGCGACGAGCTCCTTCAGTTCTGGGGTGTTGAAGAAATGCTCGCGGACGTAGGCGCCGTTCTTCGACTTGATCGTCTGGTACTCGCCGTCGACGACTTCCATCATCCGCCGCATCAGGATGCCTTTCTTGTCGCGGGCTAACAGCGGATCCCAGTGGCGGCCCCAGACCACCTTGATGACATTCCAGCCGGAGCCGCGGAAATCGCTCTCCAGTTCCTGGATGATCTTGCCGTTGCCGCGCACCGGACCATCGAGGCGCTGCAGGTTGCAGTTGACGACGAAGATCAGGTTGTCGAGGTTCTCGCGCCCCGCCATGCCGATCGCGCCCATCGATTCCGGCTCGTCCATCTCGCCGTCGCCGCAGAAGCACCAGACCTTGCGGTCCGCGGCGTCGACGATCCCGCGGTCGTGCAGGTACTTCATGAATCGCGCCTGGTAGATCGCCATCAGCGGCCCGAGCCCCATCGACACCGTGGGGAACTGCCAGAATTCGGGCATCAGCCAGGGGTGCGGATACGACGAGATCCCCTGGCCGTCGACTTCCTGGCGGAAGCTGTCCATCTGCGCCGCGGTGAGCCGCCCGAGCATGAACGCGCGCGCGTAGACGCCGGGCGCCGAATGGCCCTGCACGAAGACGAGGTCGCCGCCGTGGGTTTCGGACGGGGCGCGCCAGAAGTGGTTGAAGCCGATGTCGTAGAGCATCGCCGCCGAGGCGAAGCTGGCGATGTGGCCGCCGACGTTGGTGTCCTTGTTGGCGCGCAGCACCACAGCCATCGCGTTCCATCGCACATAGTGGCGGATGCGCTGCTCGATGGCGAAGATGCCGGGAAGCCGTTCCTGCGCCGCCACCGGGATCGTGTTGATGTACGCGGTGTTCGCCGAGAACGGCAGATAGGCGCCGGAGCGGCGCGCCTTGTCGATCAACTGCTCGATCAGAAAGTGCGCGCGCTCCGATCCTTCTTGCGCGAGCACGCCGTCGAGCGCGTCGAGCCATTCCCGGGTCTCCTCCGGGTCGTGGTCGGGAGTCACATCCATGCCATTGCTCCTCATGCGGCGTCACCGGCCCCGGCACGGGGTCCTGCAGCTTCCGCCGTGATTGTATGCGGCTCGCGCGCACGGCGCATGCGCGTGCGTCGGCCGGAGAGGCGGAATCCGACGATCGCAGTGAGCGCCTACTAGCGGCGCTTGTGCAGCAGCCACAGGCCGCAGATCATCGACAGCGACCCGAATGCCATGAAGCCGGCGCGATAGCTGCCGGTGAGCCCCGCCAGCAAGGCGAACGCCGGAGGCCCGATCACCACGCCGGCGAACGTGACGAAGCCCGCCGCGCCGGTGACCGCACCCGCGTGGCCGACCGGGGCGAGGCGGGCAACCTGCGCGAGCTGGACACCGTTCCAGCCGATGGCCGTCGCGCCGAACAGCGCGCAGACCGCGAGCAGCGCCGCCGTCGGCCACGCTGCGCCGAACGCCGCGGTGAGATAACCGCACACGCCGGTGGCGACACCGATGAGGCCCAGCATCACTTTCGGCCGGATGAACCGGTCGGCGACGGCGCCCCAGACAATGCGGCCGGTGATCCCGCCGAGGTTTGCCACGGTCAGCGCGAACCCTGCGGCGACCAGCGAAAAGCCCATCTCCTCGCTCAGATAGACGACGAGAAAGCTGAGCAGGCACATCTGCGTCGCTGCATAGGCGAAACCGGTGAGCGCCAACTCGGCCAGGCCGCGATTGCCCAGCACCAGCCGCAAGGGCGCCAGCACGCCGCCGAGCGACACCCGCGTCTCGGGACTGCGGTCGGCGTCCAGGCGGGGCCGGGTCGTTTGCGCCACGGCGGCGATGACGATGCCGATGGCGGCGACAGCGATGAACGTCGCGCGCCACCCGAACGCAAGCGCGAGGCCCGGCAAGCCGGCCCCGGCCAGTGCGACGCCGGCCGGAACGCCGGTCTGCTTGATCGAGAACGTGAGCGCCACGCGCGCGGGCGGCGCGGTGCGCACCAGCACGTGCGACGACGCGGGCGTGATCGGCCCGTACCCCAGCCCGATGATGACCGGCGCCAGCACCATCAGCACGAGAGCGAATCCGGCGCCGTCCGTGGCCAGCGGCACCAGGGCGAGGCCCGCCGCGCAGAGCAGCACGCACACCTGCGACACGCGGATCGCGCCGTGGCGGGCGATGAATCCCCCGGACGCGAGACTGGCCGTGGCGCCGCCGACATAGACCAGCCCGACGAAGACGCCGATCAGCTTCGGCGAAAGACCGAGGTCGCGCGCGATCACGGGCGCGAGCACCGCGGTCGCTGCGGCCGCGAGCGCCGTGAAGAGCTGGATGACGAGCGTGATCGCGAGCGCGACCGCGGCGGTGCGTACCGTGGCGGGTGGCGCCGGGGTCACTGGACTGCCTTCGTGCTGCGCACTCCGGTATTCGCCCTTGGGGCGGCCCGGCGGGTGAATTGAACTACCTTCGTGCTGCGCACTCCGGTATTCGCCCTTGGGGCGGCCCGGCGGGCTCATGCCGCCGGTGCCGCGATCGTCTGCCGTTCGGTGACGATCGTATCGACTTTGAGGTCGTGCGCGGCGGCGGGCACGCGGGCCACGAGCTGCAGCGCGAACGCGCCCGCGACCCGTGGGACCCCGCGCGCGACGAGCGGGAGCAGCCGATCGTAATATCCGCCGCCGTAGCCAAGGCGACCGCCGGCGGCGTCGAACGCGACGCCCGGCACCAGCACCCAGTCGATCGCGTCGGGCGCGACGACCGGGCAATGTGGCAAGGGTTCCGCGATGCCCCAGTGTCCTGGCGCGACGTCGGTCGCGAGATCGCGGATGGCGTGCAGCACGAGAAGCCGCGCGCCGGCGTCGACACGCGGCACCACGACCGTCTTGCCGGCAGCGAGCGCGGCGCGGACGAGCGGCAGCGTGTCCCATTCGCTGCGGAACGGAAGCGTCGCCAGCACGACGCGGGCCGCGGCGAACGAGGGCAGCGCGAGGATTCGGCCGACGATCGCCTGCGCGGCAGCCGCACGTTCGGCCGCCGGCCAGGCATCGCGGGCCGCCAGCACGCGCTCGCGCATCGCGCGCTTGGCGTCATGCAGCGCGGGGCCGACCGGGACGCCGGGCGGGGCCGCGGGATTCGGATTCATCGTTCGATGGTAACGCATGCGCGCGCGGGCCGGCGGCGGCGAAGAACCCGCGATCGCCTATAATCCGAACCTTCGCCGGGAACCGTCCATGAACAACAATCACCAGCGCTACCGCGACCGCCGCTCAACGCTGCTGCAGAAGATGCGCACGCAAACCAGCGGCGGGCTCGCGCTCGTCCCGACCTCGCCCGAGGCGGTGCGCAACCGCGATTCGCACTTTCCGTATCGCCACGACAGCTACTCGTATTACCTGTCCGGTTTTGCCGAGCCGGAGGCCGTGGTCGCACTGGTGGCCGGCGACGACGGCGACCGGCAGATCCTGTTCTGCCGCGAGAAAAACGAAGAGCGCGAAATCTGGGACGGCTTCCGCTACGGTCCGGACGCCGCGCGCGAGATCTTCGGTTTCGATGCCGCACACCCGCTGTCCGAGCTGGCGGCGATGCTTCCCGACCTCGCGTCCAACCAGCCCGCCCTCTATACCCCGCTCGGGCTCTTCCCCGCATGGGACCGGATGATCACGGAGCTGCTGAACGATGTGCGCGGCCGCGCGCGCACCGGCGTCAGCGCGCCGGAAGAGATCGTCGACGTGCGGCAGGCGGTCGACACGATGCGCCTCGTCAAGGACGCGCACGAAACCGAATTGATGCGCCGCGCGGCAGCCATTTCGTCGGGCGCGCACCGGCGGGCGATGCAGCACACGCGTCCCGGCTGGTTCGAATATCAGGTCGAGGCCGAGCTGGCGCACGAATTCCTCCGTTACGGCGCGCAGGCGGTCGCCTATCCGTCGATCGTGGCGGGCGGGCCCAATGCCTGCGTGCTGCACTACCGCAGCAACGACCGGCAGCTGCAGGACGGCGAGTTGCTGCTGATCGACGCCGGCTGCGAATTCGGGAGTTACGCGTCGGACATCACGCGCACGTTTCCGGTCAATGGCCGCTTCACGGGGCCGCAGCGCGACGTCTACGAGCTCGTGCTCGCGGCGCAGCAGGCGTGCATCGACGCCGTCCTGCCCGGGGCCGATTTTCACGATTACCACAAGGTCGCCGAGCGCGTGCTGGCGCAGGGCTACCTCGATCTCGGCTTGTGCACCGGCACGCTCGACGAAGTGCTGGAGTCCGGCAGCTACAAGCAGTTCTACATGCATCGCGCCGGCCACTGGCTGGGCCTCGACGTCCACGACGCCGGGCTCTACCAGGTGAAGGGGGCATCGCAGAAGCTGGTGCCGGGCATGGTGCTCACCGTCGAGCCCGGCACCTATATCCGGCCGGCCGACAACGTGCCCGAGCGGTTCTGGAACATCGGCGTGCGGATCGAGGACGATGTCCTCGTCACGGCCAGCGGCACCGAGAACCTGACGGCGGCCGCGCCGAAGACCGTCGCCGATGTCGAGGCGGCCTGCGCGCGCTAGCGCGGACACGCCGCGCATTTCGTCGCGGCGCGGCGCAGGATGCAACGTGAGAAGCGGGGGCAACGTGATCCGTCGGCCAGGGGTGAAGGAGCGCTGATGCTGCCGGAGGTGGTCATCGTCGGCGCCGGACCCGTCGGCGCGACACTGGCGCTCGGGCTCGCCGACAGCGATCTCGCGGTCACTGTCCTCGACGCCAGGGCCAGGGGCGAGACCGCGCGCGGCGACCGGGCGCTGGCGCTGTCGCACGGCGCGCGGCTGATCCTCGAGCGGCGCGGTGTCTGGGGCGTGCTCGCGGAACAGGCGGACGCCGTCACGGCGATCACCGACATCGACATTTCGCAGGCCGGCGGGTTCGGCATGACGCGCCTCTCGGCCGCCGACCACGACCTGCCGGCGCTGGGCTATGTGGTGAGTTACCGCGCGCTGCAGGCCGCGCTCGACGCGGCGCTGGCGCGGAGCCGGATCGAGGTCCGGCACGGGGTCACGGCGACCGCGGTCGGGGGCACGTCGGCGTACGCCGCGGTCGACGTGGCGGGCGCGGATGTGATCACCGCGCGGCTCGCGGCCGTGGCCGACGGCACCGGTGCGGCAGTCGCGGGTGTTGCGCGCCAGCGGCACGATTACGGGCAGGTCGCGCTGATCGCCAGGATCTGGCGAGAGGAGCCGCACGCCGGTCTGGCGTACGAGCGCTTCACGCCGGAGGGCCCCGTCGCGCTGTTGCCGGAAGGCGATCACTACGGCCTCGTGTGGACGGCGACGGCGAGCCGCGCGGAGCAACTGCAGGCGCTCGACGACGCGGCGTTTCTCGCGGCGCTGGCGCAGCACTTCGGCCATCGGACGCACGGCTTCACCCGGGTGGCCGACCGGCGCACGTTCGTGCTGGCGCTGGAATACGCGCGGACCACCGTCGGCACGCGTTGCGTCGTCCTCGGCAATGCCGCGCAGGCGCTGCACCCGGTCGCAGGCCAGGGCTTCAACCTCGGGCTGCGCGATGCCGCCGAACTGGCGCAGATTGTAGTGGACACACCACGCGATTCGATCGGCGATGCCGCGATGCTCGCTCGCTACGCGCGGAGCCGCCGGACCGACCGCTGGGCCGGGATCGCGTTCACGCACGGTCTCGTCAGCGTCTTCGGCAGCGACCTGCCGTTTCTCCGTTGGCCGCGCGGGTTGGCGCTCACTCTGCTCGACGCGCTGCCGGGAGCCAGGCGCGCGTTCACGCGGGCGGTGATGTTCGGGTTGCGCTGAAATAGTGAAATCGGGTCAGACCCTGATTTTGCTGCAGGCCGCGAACCGCTGGCCTGCCGTCCAAGCGTGAAAATCAGGGTCTGACCCCATTTGGTTTGACGCCGACGCGCAACAACGGTGCAGTTCAAGGAATGCGCTCACAGCGATGCGCCGCACGGTTCGCGGAACCGGTATAATCCGCTCCCCGCCTCGCGTTTGAATTCTTTTCCGTCACGCCAACGATCGTGCACATCGGCCCGTACCACATCGCGAATAACCTCGCCGTCGCGCCGATGGCGGGCGTGACCGACCGTCCGTTCCGCCAGTTGTGCAAGCGGCTGGGCGCTGGCTACGCGATCTCGGAGATGGTCGCGTCGAACCCCAGGCTGCGGGACACCGGGAAATCGCGGCGACGCACCGACCACACCGGCGAATTCGCGCCGGTCGCCGTGCAGATCGCGGGTGCTTCTCCCGCACTGATGGCCGACGCGGCGCGCTACAACGTCGGCCGCGGCGCGCAGATCATCGACATCAACATGGGCTGCCCGGCGAAAAAGGTCTGCAATGCGGCCGCCGGATCGGCGCTGCTCGCGAACGAGACGCTGGTCGCCGCGATCCTCGACGCGGTCGTCCGCGCGGTGCCGGTGCCGGTGACGCTCAAGATCCGCACCGGCACCGACCCCGCGAATCGCAACGCCGTGCGCATCGCGCGCATCGCCGAGAATGCGGGCGTCCGCGCGCTCGCCGTGCACGGCCGCACCCGCGCCTGCGCCTTCGTCGGTCCGGTCGAGTACGACACCATCCGCGCGGTGAAGGCGGCGGTGCGCATTCCGGTGATCGCCAACGGCGACATCGACACGCCGGAGAGCGCGCGGAACGTGCTCGCCCGCACCGGTGCCGACGCCGTGATGATCGGCCGTGCCGCCCAGGGCAGGCCGTGGATATTCCGCGAGATCCGCCACTTCCTCGACCACGGCACGCACCTGCCGCCGCCGACGGTGGACGAGGCGCGCGCGGTCATCGTCGCGCACCTCTGCGACCATTACGCGTTCTACGGCGAAGCCGCCGGCGTGCGCAGCGCCCGCAAACACCTCGGCTGGTACACGATGAATCTCGCCGGCGGAGGTGACTTCCGCCGGGAAATCAACGCGGCGGAAACGACCGGAGCGCAGCTCGCGGCGGTCCGCCGGCTTTTCGATCGCCTGGCCGACCACGGCGAGCGCCTCGACTACCGCGCGCTGGCGCCGGCAGTCGTGGCCGCCCACGCCGCGTTCGGCCCGGCCCGACGACTGACGCTACGGGGCGGGGAGGCCCTTGCCGCGTGAGAAAAACTCTGCGCATCAACGGTGGCAACGAAATCGGCAAGACCGTCGAAAAGTCTCTCGACGAATATTTCCGCAAGCTCGACGGCGAGCCGCCGCACGGGATCTACGACATGGTCATCACGCACGTGGAGCGCGCCGTGATCGTCTCGGTGATGACGCGCGCGAACGGCAATCAGACGCAGGCCGCCGACATGCTCGGGTTGAACCGCAACACGCTGCGCGCCAAGCTCGCGAAATACGGCATTCGCTGACTGCCCGCCGCGAGGGCGGCGCCGCTCCGCCGCGCGCGCCGGTTGGAACGCGCGACCCCCGCCCCGCCCGCCAGCCGCTGCATCGTCCCGACCGCAACCACGCACTGCAGGTTTCCGCATGTCTGCACCCATCACGCAAGCGCTGCTTTCGGTTTCCGACAAGACCGGGCTCATCGAATTCGCGTCGGGCCTCCACCGCCTCGGCGTGCGGCTACTGTCGACCGGCGGCACGGCGAAGGCGCTCGCCGGCGCCGGGCTGCCGGTCACCGAGATCGGCGACTACACCGGCTTTCCGGAGATGCTCGACGGGCGTGTGAAGACGCTGCATCCGAAGGTGCACGGCGGCATCCTCGCGCGGCGCGACCTGCCGGCGCACGTTGCTGCGCTCGCGGTGCATGACATCCCTCCGATCGACCTCGTCGCAGTCAATCTCTACCCGTTTCGCGAGACGGTGGCGCGGGAAGGCTGCACGCTCGACGATGCGATCGAGAACATCGACATCGGCGGCCCGACGATGGTCCGTGCCGCGGCGAAGAACTGGCAGCACGTCGGCATCGTCGTCGATCCCGCCGACTACGCCGGCGTCCTCGCCGAGCTCCAGTCGAACGGCAGCGCGCTGTCGTCGCCGACGCGCTTCGGGCTGGCGGCGAAGGCGTTCTCGCACACGGCCGCCTACGACGGCGCGATCTCCAACTGGCTCACGGCGCGCGGACCGGACGGCGCCGTCTCGACGTTCCCGGACCGCTTCAACCTGCAGGCGCAGAAGGTGCAGGACCTGCGCTACGGCGAGAATCCGCACCAGCAGGCGGCGTTCTACCGCGACGGACAGCCCGCGCCCGGGACCATCGCGACCTACCGGCAACTGCAGGGCAAGGAGCTGTCGTACAACAACATCGGCGACAGCGATGCGGCCTGGGAATGCGTGAAGACCTTTGCCAGCCTCGGCGACCACGCGGCCTGCGTGATCGTCAAGCACGCGAACCCCTGCGGCGTCGCGATCGCGGCCACGCCGCTCGAAGCCTACAAGAAGGCGCTGGCGACGGATCCGGTCTCCGCGTTCGGCGGCATCATCGCCTTCAACCGGCCGGTCGACGCGGCGACGGTCGAAGCGGTGTCGGCGCAGTTCCTCGAGGTGCTGCTCGCGCCGGCGTACACCGCCGATGCGCTCGCCGTGATCGCGAAGAAGGTCAACGTTCGGGTGCTGGAGATCGCGTCGCCGGCCGCTGCGGCACGCGGTCCCGCACCATGGGACTGGAAGCGCGTGGGCGGCGGCCTGCTGCTGCAGAGCGCCGATGATCGCAACGTCGATCCGGCTGAACTCAAAGTGGTCACCCGGAAGGCGCCCACCCCCGCGCAGCTGGCCGACCTGCTCTTCGCGTGGCGCGTGGCCAAATTCGTCAAGTCCAACGCGATCGTCTATTGCGGCGACGGCTGCACGCTCGGCATCGGCGCCGGGCAGATGAGCCGCGTCGACTCGACGCGCATCGCCGCGATCAAGGCGGGCCGCGCCGGCCTGTCGCTCGCCGGCTCGGTGGTCGCCTCCGATGCGTTCTTTCCGTTTCGCGACGGGCTTGACGTCGTCGCCGACAACGGCGCGGTCGCCGTGATCCAGCCGGGCGGCAGCATGCGCGACGACGAAGTCATCGCGGCCGCCGACGAGCGCGGCATCGCGATGGCATTCACCGGCATCCGCCATTTCCGCCACTGACGAGAACATGAAACGAACAAGACGATGGGCGCAGCTGGCAGCGTGGGTCGCGGTGCTCGGACTGGGCGTCGCGGCCCCCGCGCGTGCCGCCGAATGCGGCGACCTGTGGGAATGGCTCAACACCGCCTGCCGGCGCGTTGTCGACACGTACAAGAAAGGCGACAACCAGCTGCTGGTGTCGGGCTTCGCCTGGCACCTCCCCTACACGTGGACGCCTGAGAAGCGCGCCGAGGAAAACGAGAACGCCTGGGGCGGCGGGCTGGGGCGCTCGGTGGAGCGAGAGAACGGCGACACCGACGCCGTCTACTTCATGATCTTCAGCGACTCGCACAGCAAGCCGCAGTACAACCTCGGTTACGGCTGGTCCACCTACTGGGGCCAGCGCAGCGGCGTTCAGGCCGGGCTCGGCTACACGGCGCTGGTGGTCGCGCGGAACGACATCTTCAACGGCTGGCCGTTCCCGGCGCTGCTGCCGCTCGTCTCGCTGCGCTACGACAGGGCCACCCTGTTCACCACGTACATCCCGACGCTCGGGGGCGTCAACAACGGCAGCGTCCTGTACGTGTTCGGGATGATCGGGCTGGATTGATGAAGTGTTGCCACGCGCACTGTGTTCGCTGCCCCCCGAGGGGGCGCGCAGTGCCCTTGGCGCGGGCTCGGCGGGCAGATGAACGACCCCCACGCTCACTGTGCTCGCTGCCCGCCGGGGGGGGGCGCAGTGCCCTTGGCGCGGGCTCGGCGGGCACTGAGTGCGTGATCCCGTGAACGTTCTGGTCATCGGTGGTGGCGGTCGCGAGCACGCGCTGGCCTGGAAGCTCGCGCAGTCGCCGCGCGTCGCCAGGGTGTTCGTCGCACCGGGCAATGCGGGCACCGCGGGCGAGGCCGGGCTTGCCAACGTCGCGCTCTCGACCAACGACGATCTCGTCGCCTTCGCGCAACAGCAGCGGATCGCGCTGACCGTGGTCGGCCCGGAAGCACCGCTCGCCGCCGGCGTCGTCGACGCGTTCCGCGCCGCGGGCCTCAGGATCTTCGGGCCGACGCGGGACGCGGCGCAGCTCGAGAGCTCGAAGGATTTCGCCAAGGCCTTCATGGCGCGCCACGGCATTCCCACCGGGCGGTACGCGACGTTCACGGAGGCGGCGGCGGCTCACCGCTATGTCGACGAGCGCGGCGTGCCGATCGTCGTCAAGGCCGACGGACTCGCCGCCGGCAAAGGGGTGGTGGTGGCGGCGACGGCGGACGAGGCGCACGCGGCGATCGACGCGATGCTCGTCGGCAATGCGCTGGGCGCCGCCGGCGCGCGTGTCGTAATCGAGGAGTTTCTCGATGGCGAGGAGGCGAGCTTCATCGTGATGGTCGACGGCAGGAACGTGCTGCCCCTGGCATCGTCGCAGGACCACAAGCGGCTCTCCGACGACGACCGCGGCCCGAACACCGGCGGCATGGGCGCGTACTCGCCGGCGCCGGTGGTAACGCCGGCGCTGCATGCGCGGATCATGCGCGAAGTGATTCTGCCGGCCGTGGCGGCGATGGTGGCCGACGGCATTCCCTATACGGGGTTCCTGTACGCCGGGGTGATGATCGACGCGGCGGGCACCCCGCGGGTGCTCGAGTTCAATTGCCGCATGGGCGATCCCGAGACGCAACCGATCCTCATGCGGCTCAAATCCGACCTCGTCGAACTCGTGCTGCACGCGGTCAACGGCACGCTCGACACGGCGGAGGCCGAGTGGGATCGCCGGGCGGCGCTCGGCGTGGTGGTCGCCGCCGCCGGCTATCCCGAGAATCCGCGTACCGGCGACGTGATCAAGGGCCTTCCTGCCGAGCTGCCCGACGTGAAGGTCTTTCATGCCGGAACCCGGCAGCGCGACGGCGATGTCGTGGTCGCCGGCGGGCGCGTGCTGTGCGTGACGGCCCTCGGCGATTCGGTGAAGCAGGCGCAGCGCGCGGCCTACGCGGCGCTTGCCGGCATTCATTTCGACGGCATGCTCTATCGCCGCGACATCGGCCACCGGGCGGTCGCCGTGCGCAAGGGCTGAGAGGCTGAGAGTCTTTCGATCATGCCCGCTCATCACGCCAGAAGACGCCCGCTCGTCGTTGCCAATGCTCGCCATAGCCCGAGCTATGGCTGCGCTTTGCGCCTCGATCGG
>Ga0315276_10003214_pt1 | contig 14989 bp, 14 predicted proteins | sample YL17G05_0_MG_FD_204542 | JGI IMG/M metagenome (GOLD analysis project Ga0315276, IMG submission 204542) | Sediment microbial communities from Yellowstone Lake, YNP, Wyoming, USA - YL17G05_0 | ecosystem: Environmental > Aquatic > Freshwater > Lake > Sediment | place: USA: Wyoming | collected...
CCGCGCTTCGCCAGGATCCCGCGCGCAGCAGACAGATTCTCGATCGCATCCCGGCCGGTCGCTGGGGCAACCCCTCCGACGTTGCCGGGGCAGCGGTGTTTCTGTGTTCGCCGGCCAGCGAGTACGTCAACGGCCACGTCCTCGTGGTCGACGGCGGGTGGCTGGCGCGGTAGCCCGGATTGTTCATGAAGGCCGCAACAATCCGCTCTTCGGGCTTCGACTTCGGCCCTGACTTCCGGCCTGCGCTCAGGGCTGGCGGAGGGATCTTGTGAGCCAGCAACCTCGATCGGATACCGTCGGCCGCGTCGAAGCGTGTGGCGTCGTCGCCGTCATCCGCCTCCAGGACTCGTCGAAGCTCCGGGCCGTCATCGACGCCCTGGCGGCCGGCGGCGTGAAGGCGCTCGAGGTGACCATGACGGTGCCGCGCGCCATCGAGCTGATCGGCGAGATCGCTCCGACCCTGCCCCCGGACTTCGTGATCGGCGCTGGCACAGTGGTGGACCCGGACACGGCCCATGCCGCCATCCTGGCCGGCGCACGCTTCATCGTCGGGCCTGTCCTGAGACCCGCGGTCATCGATGTGTGTCACCGCTACGACGTGGCCGTGATGCCCGGCTGCTTCTCTCCGACGGAAATTCTGACCGCGTGGGAGGCCGGGGCGGACGTCGTGAAGGTGTTCCCCGCGACCGCACTCGGCCCCTCGTACTTCAAGGACATCCGCGGCCCGCTGCCGAAGGTGAAGCTCATGCCCACGGGCGGTGTCAGCCTCGACAACGCCGGAGATTGGATTCGCGCCGGGGCCGTCGCCATCGGAGTCGGGACCGCCCTCGTCGATGCGACACTGGTAGCGGCAGGCGATTTCGCCGCCATCACCGAGCGCGCCAGACGGTTCGTGGACGCCGTCCGGGCCGCGCGCGGGAGGACGTCATGACGAGCGCGATGAAAACCGTGACCTTCGGCGAGATCATGCTGCGTCTGAGCCCCCCGGGGTTCGAGCGCTTCTTCCAGTCGCCCGTGTTACAGGCGACCTTCGGCGGCGGCGAGGCCAACGTCGCCGTGAGCCTCGCGCATTTCGGTCTCGAGAGCTATTACGTCTCGCGTGTCCCCGCCAACCCGATCGGCGACAGCGCCATCCGCGCGCTCCGGGCCGAGGGCGTCCGCACCGAGTTCGTGCAGCGAGGAGGCGATCGCCTCGGCATCTACTTCGCCGAAACTGGCGCGAGCCAGCGCGCGTCCAGGGTGGTGTACGACAGGGCCGGCGCGTCGGTCGGGGCCGTCAAGCCTGGCGACATCGCGTGGGGCGAGGTGTTCGTCGGTGCGGGGTGGTTTCACGTGACCGGGATTACGCCGGCGCTCGGACCCGGCGTCGCCGACGCGACGCGCGAGGCGCTCGCCGGCGCTCGAGAAGCCGGCGCGCGCCTCAGCATGGACCTGAACTACCGCGCGAAGCTCTGGACAACGGAGCGCGCCCGCGAGGTGATGCGACCGCTGGCCGCGATGGTCGATCTCCTCATCGCCAACGAAGAGGACATCCAGGCGTGTTTGGGGCTGGACGTGCACGGCGCTGACATCGTCGGCGGCCAGTTGGACGTCATGGGGTACCGCGACGTCGCAGTACGGGTAGCCCGGGAGTTCCGTGTCAAACAGGTCGCCATCACGCTGCGCGAGAGCCACTCCGCCAGCCGCAACGGCTGGAGCGCCATCATCTACGACGACCCGAGCGGGGGGTTCTTCCAGAGCCCGCGCTACGACGTGACGCTGGTGGACCGGATCGGCGGCGGAGACAGTTTCGCCGCCGGGCTTATCTACGCACTCGCCACCGGCCGCGCACCCGAGCCGGCCCTGCGGTTCGCCGTCGCCGCAAGCGCGCTCAAGCAGACGATCCCTGGTGATTTCAACCGCGTCACCGCCGCCGAAGTGGATCGGCTCGCACTCGGCGATCAGAGCGGACGGGTTCAGCGCTGATCGGCGTTCGCCGGATCTGAAGACCCGGCCTCCACCTGACACGCCCAGACGCTCCCGATGATACGTGGAGCTCAGGGTTTTTCCTGCCCTGCCTGCCCCGCCTGCCCTGCCTGCCCTGAGCGCAGTCGAAGGCAGCGTAGTCGAAGGGAGCGCAGTCGAAGGGAGCACAGTCGAGGGGAGCGAAGTCGAAGGCAGACCCCGGGGTCGGCGGCACCTCGGGCAGCCCGCTCACCCCTGGACCCTTCGCTGCTCCGCCGACGCGTGCTCCGAGCACGTCGGGTCGTCACATCACAGGGCGCACACCCGATTCATGGCGTCGAAACCCAGCACCTCCGTGTGCGGTGAGAGGTAGCCCGGTCTCACGGCCTCGGTCCTCATCAGGTCCGTGCTGAGGTACTTCTTGTTGCTGTCGCTCAGGACCGTCACGACGACCGCATCCTTGCCGATGGCGTCCTGGATCTTGAGCGCCCCGATCACATTGGAGCCTGACGAGATGCCGACGGCGAGCCCGACGCTTGCGAGCTTCTGGGCCATGATGATCGAATCGCCGTCAGCCGCCTCGATGACACGCTCGAGCTCGTCGAGTTTCACGAGTGCCGGGATGAACTCGTCTGAGATGCCCTGGATGCGGTGCTGCCCCACTTTGTAGCCCGTGCTGATGGTCGGCGACTCGGCCGGCTCGAGCGGGTAGATCCGGATCGCCGGGTTCTGCTTCTTCAGGTACCGCCCCACGCCCATCACCGTGCCGCCCGTTCCCACGCCAGCCACGAACGCGTCCGGCGTGAGGCCCTTCAGACGCAGTTGGTACCAAATCTCCGGCCCCGTCGTCTGCATGTGCGCGTCCGCGTTGGCCTCGTTGGCGAACTGGCACGGCAGGAACACGTTCTTGTCGCGCGCGGCCAACTCTTCCGACATGCGGATGCTGCCCAGAAACCCGCCCTGCGCGCGGCTCACCGGTACGATGGAGGCGCCGAAGCTCGAAATCAGCGCCATCCGCTCCGAACTCATCCAGTCCGGCATGAAGACCGTCACCGGATGACCAATCGCCCGGCCCACCGCCGAGAAGGCGATGCCGGTGTTCCCGCTCGTCGCTTCGGCGATGGTGTCGCCAGGCTTGATCCGGCCCGTCAGGTAGGCCTGCCTGAGGATGTGCAGGGCCATCCGGTCCTTGATGCTGCCCGTCATGTTGACCTGCTCGTACTTCGCGTAGACGGTGCGCGGCTCGCCGTGGTACCTCAGATGAATCGCCAGGAGCGGCGTGTTCCCAATCAAGTGTTCGAGGGACTTGAATCGCGAGGCAATGACAGGGTCAAGCGCAGCGACGGGTTCCATGAGCGGTCTCCACGGGAAGAACGAGGACAAGAGGGGCGGGCGCCGAACTGGCGCTTGATCTTATCATCAGGGGACGTCAACACGAGGACTCCACACCATGGCGAAGCGATTGCAGACCTATCAGGCGGACCACATCACCGTGACGTTTGATCCTAACCTATGCGTGCACTCGGCGAAGTGCCTGGCGGGGCTGCCCGAGGTGTTCGATGTCGGGCGCCAGCGATGGATAGACCCGAAGGCGGCGCCGGCGGACTCCATCATGCGGGTCATCGGCCAGTGCCCGTCCGGAGCCCTGAAGTACCGGTTGCCTGGAACGCCCGAGCCGGTGGCGGCACCGGCCGCGCGCGACGTGACCGTGGTGACGCTGTCCAGTGACGGCCCGCTCGTGCTCGCGGGCCACGTCCGCGTGCAAACGGCAGCCGGCGAGACCGTGCGCGAGGCCGAGCGTGTCGCGCTGTGCCGGTGTGGTGGGACGAGGAACCAGCCCTTCTGTGACGGCAGCCACCTCCGGGTTGGCTTCAAGTCCACGCGATAGCGTGGTCGGGGTTCCGTGCCGGTGGCAAGCGCGGTCCGTCGTGTGGTACTATTTCATGTCTGCCGGCCGTGCGCCGCGCACGTCGGCTCAACTCCTCCCAGCGCGTCCCCGTCGTCCAGGGGTTAGGACGTGGCCCTTTCAAGGCCGAAACACGGGTTCGAATCCCGTCGGGGACGCCACCAGCATCCGCCATGCGTTTGGCAGGCGCACCGATCGCGTCTCAGCCGGAGAAGGCTGGCCCGCTCAGCGCCTCGAATCGCGCGAGGAGACGGACCGCGCACCGGCATAGGCAGACGGCAGCAGGACGACGAGGCTCGCGAACCAGAACCACAACGGCGGCGGCACCATCAGGTTGTTGGCGACACCCGCCAGCGTGAGCAGCACGCCCAGCACGAGGCCGTGGGTGATCCCGGACCGCCCGGCGATCCGGGCGGCCAGCCAGCCGCCAGCGCCGCTGCCGAGCACCCAGCCGGCGATCACGACCAGGAACGCACCGACCGGCGCAGTCGCGAGCAGGGCACGAACCGCCTCGCGATCCGTTATGCCCTGGCCCGCCTTGCCGAGCTCCGGATAGATCACTTTCCCGTTGATCGTCTCGATGATCATCATGACGATGCTCGCAGCGACGAACCCGGCGACAATGGCGGCGCTGCTCTTGAGGGCGGAGCGCATCGGACCTCCCTGGCCTGCGTGGAATTGGGGAATGGTGGATTCATCCTATCTGAAGATGGGCGAGATGCGACGTCGAGATCCAGGGCCACGTGGAGCACCGCAGCGACAGCCTTCAAGAGGCGGTTGGGCGTGCGCCGGACAGGCTCGTAGCGGACCCCAGCTGCCAGTTACCGGCAGGCGGCCAGTATCGCATCTCGAAACTCTCGAAACACAGGGGCCGGGCGAGGCGTCGCTTCTGGCTTGGTCGCCGTCGCGGCCCATCCGTTCCGCTCCCCCCGTCAAGCGACAGAACCCAGAGCCTTCCGCAGCGAACGCGCTCCGCTGAGCAGCCCTGACAGCTCGGCCCAGCGTGGAGCGTCAGAGTTCGAATCTTGGATGTTCGGGGACGCCACCCTGAGTGACATAGCCGATTCGTCGTGATGAAACTGAAGGGCGACTCCGCTCGGGGACGTCACCGCCTGTGAGAACTCCGGCACGGATCCTGTCAGTAGCGTGACGATCGTGCCCACGCGCGTCAGCGTGTCGCCGCGCTTTCCTAGCCGCTCCTCCGGTTGGAACACCAGTTTCTTGCGCCGCAGCTTGGAGAGTACTTGCCGGGCCTGCGGTACATGACGCTCCAGCAGCGAACGCCACTCTCCGACCTTCTGACGGGCGAGCAGGTCCAGCCCCCGATCTCCATGGCTGCACAGGACGCCTGCCGGTCCAAGCCATAACGATCTCCAGGCGGGCCGGCGGATTGTTACGGTTCCAACCGCCGCCACGTCAGCACATAGGTAACCGGTGCCCCATCGCGGGTCCCGCGAGCCGTCAGCGTCAGCTGACCATCCTGCAACAAGTAGGATCGCTCAATCGACCCAGACTCCGAGGCGCGCACCGACGCGAGCACGCGATGGGTCACAACCTGCCGGGTGGTATCGATGACATACGTCCCGTAGTAGCCCGTATAATCTCTCTGCAATGCCTCGGGAATCGTCCGACCATCAGCCTGGTTGCGCGCCTCCGGCATGATCAGCCCGAACATCCGTCCCTGAGGGTCATAGATTAGTCGCCCTACAGGATGCTCGCCCCAAAGCGGCTTCTCACTCCCGTCTGCAGCACGAATCATCAGACTGCGAAGCTCCCACGTGCCGACGAACTGCTTCTGCACCGATTCCTGGGCACCGGCAACAGCTTGGCACGCAACAAGGGAAACGATCGCGGCAGCAGCGAGAGCTGGTTGAATCCATCGCATGACGCTCGCCTCCCCGATTGCAGGTCGTCGATTCCGCATTGACTCACAGGCGCGCCCTCGGGAGTCGGGACACAGTAGCACAGGTGCTTCCACCCTCGATCGAGAGGTGTCACGTCAAGGGGTTACTTTGGCCGACGTGTTTGTACCAACTCTACGACAACCAGGCGTTCGCGCCCCGTCACGCGGGCTTGTAGAAAGCCGTGACAGGCGAGGACGCGATGGCCGGCTATCTGGTCCCTCCCATTGGAGCCGGCGTGGGAGCCCTGATTGGTGCGTTCATGCCTCGCTCTCGTGACGTCTACCGCGCCCCGGCCGGCGGACCCGCTGCGCGCCTCTCGATTGCGCCGGTGATCACGCCGCGCACGAAGGGCGTGGCGCTGTCCTACTCCTTCTGAGCCTGTATCAAGGTAGGTGTCCCGGCGGCGAGGAGGCGGGCGTCACACGATTCGGCCCGTCGGCCTAGCCGCCGGTGACTGTCTGTCTCCCGCGGCGCGCCTGTGAGTAGCCGAGAATCAGCGGCGGATCGCGATGCACTCGCCGTCGGGACCGCTCGGGGACGCCACAATCCTCCTCACCCACCCTCGTCTCTTGGCCCCGCTCGAAGACCTCGGTCCACCGCCGCGCCTGCATCGGGGACGTCGTGCACGGAGGTGAGGCTCATTGATTCGTCAACCGCAGGCGCAGCCTGTACCTCACGGATTGCCCATCTCTCGTGGCCGGCTGGAAGCGCCAGTGCTTCACGGCACTCAGCATCATCGCCGGCAGTACCCGGGCAGGCTGCGTCACGAGTTTGGCCGACTCCACCTCGCCCGTCGCCGAGATAATGGTTTCTACCTCCGGCAGGTCCTCCGAGCGAACGCCGGGCGGCGGGTGCTTGGGAAGGCGCGATCGGACGAATTCCGGCGGGACGATCTCCATGTTGATGGAGGAATACAGAGTGGTGTCGGTGCTGGGAGGTTCGCCTTCCGGTGTCGCCCCGGCATCGCGTGGGAGTTCCGTCGGTCTCGCAGTGCTGGGAGGTTCGCCTTTCGGTATCGCCCCGGCGTCGCGTGGGACTTCCGTCGGTCTCGCGGTGCGTGGGACTTCCGTCGGTCTCGCGGTGCGTGGGGCCGTCCTCCGGGATGGTGCACTCGTCGGGCTCGCATCTACGCTCAACGGCGCGGCTGCCGTGGGACGATCGGTAGCCAGCTCAAGCCACCGGGAGACCGCGCGCACCCCGCCGCCTGCCACCTGGGCCACCTTGTCGACTGTCGCCGACACAGCCCGGGTTGCTGGACCCCGGCCGTCGCTGGCGCCCTGCCCTGCGGGCCGCGGCCACAGCCACAGCGCCGTCGTGATCACGACCACCACCAAGGTTGAAGCCAAGAAGAACTTCATCGCTGGCCCCCGTTCTTCTGCGGAGCTTACATCAGGTTCCGGTTGAGGGGGGATGAAACCGCGCAGCCGAGCGCCCATCACAGCTTGCCGTAGCTCGCGTTAGAGCCTGTCAGAAAACAAAGTTGTCACTGATTGTCTTCCTACAGGCTCTTATGGCCGGTCCGAACACACGCAATGCAAACCTCATTCATTGACAGGGCCTTACCGGCGAGCCGTGTCCTCTCCGTCGCCTGCGTCGCCAGGAACGGATCGACCAGAATCCTGCGAAGCGCCGCCCGTATCCGCAACCGACCTCGCCCGCTGCGCTAATCGGCCCGTCCGCCGCGGCAACGCCCAGGCACCGCCGGACATCGCGCTGGTCAAGGTAGTTCCGCAGATTCGACCCAGGGCCGCTGACGTCGGACGTTTCGCCGGGACTCCACGCGTGACCCGGCATCACGCAACATCTCCATGAAACAGGCCTGACGACAATGGACCACGCGAGGTCTATTGATTCGTCAACTGCATGCGCATCCTGTACCTCACGGGTTGCCCATCTCTCGTGGCCGGCTGAAAGCGCCAGTTCTTCACGGCGCTCAACATCATCGCCGACAGCACCCGGACCGGCTGCGTCACGAGTTTGACCGACTCCACCTCACCCGTCGCCGAGATGATCACTTCCACCTCCGGCAAGTCTTCCGAGCGAACGCCGGGCGGTGGATCCTTGGGAAGGCGCGACCGGACGAACTCCGGCGGGACGATCTCCGTATCGACGGGAGAATACACAGTGGTGTCCGTGCTCGGAGGTTGGCCTTTCGCTGTCGTCTCAGCGGCGCGAGGGGGCTCGACTGGTCGCGCGGTGCGTGGGGCCGTCATTCGGGATGGCGCACTCGTCGGGCCCGCGTCAACGCTCGCCGGCTCGGCCGGCGCGGTTGCCGTGGGGCGATCTGTAGCCGCCAGCCCAAACCACCGCGCGACCGTGTTCAGGCCGCTGCCTGACGTCCGGGCCACGGTGTCAGCTGTCGCCGACACAGCCCGGGTTACTGGACCCCGGCGGTCGCCGGCGCCCTGCCCTTCGGGCCGCGGCCACAGCCAGAGCGCCGTCGTGACCACGACCACCACCGCGGCCAGGCCAACGCCTGCCTGGACCCTCGCCGACTTCCGCCACGCTGGCGACAGCCGTCGCGGAAGCGGAGGCGCAGTCGCGTCCTTCGCCACTTCCGCCTCGAGCGCAGGTAGCTTCTGGAACCGTTCGTACACACTGCGGACGACGGTGCTGCGGCCCGGCCGTTCGAAGAGCTCCAGACGGGTCGAGAACTCCCGCAGCGACGGGCAACTGGGCGCCGGTGACACCTCCTGCAGAGCCAGCAGCCGCAGCTGCACCGGGAGTGTCTGCGCCTCCGCGAGGAGCGTCAGCAGGACGCGGGCGGTTCGGGGAACCGGCGCCTGCCCCGCCGGGCCATCGCCGCGCAGTTCGATGCCACCCTCGGGCGTGATCGCGATCTCCGTCAACTCCGGCACCCGCAGGTCGCGCTCGGGGCCGCGCGCGACAACCTCCGCGCACAACTCCTGCACGATGGCCACGGCTTCGAACCAGACAATGGGAGTCTGACGCGCCAGCAGTCTGGCGAGATCGACGGATCTCAACGATTCGGCGCGGGGCGGTTTCCCTGCACCGACGGTCCGGGCTGTCTGCGCTTGAGCGGCCACGCGCCTGGAGGTTTCGACCGGCTTCGGCAACTCGACGCTCTGTGGTTCCGAAGCACGGGTGCTCGGGGGGGTCGGCGCTTGAGCGGCCACGCGCCTGGAGGTTTCGACCGGCTTCGGCAACTCGACGCTCTGTGGTTCCGGAGCACGGGTGCTCGGGGGGGTCGGCGCTTGAGCGGCCACGCGCCTGGAGGATTCGACCGGCTTCGACAATTCGACGCTCTGTGGTTCCGGAGCGCGGCCGCCCGGGGCGGTCTGTGCCTGGCTGGCCACATGCCCTGCGAGTTCGACCGGTTTCGACAACTCGACACTCGATGTCTCCGCCGTCACGAAGCCCCAGGGGTCGGCGTCGGAGTCAGCGTCGCGAACGGCGTCGCTGACGGCGTTGCGGACGGCCTCGGGGACGGGCCGCATTGGCGCGCCGTCACGAGCCGGGCGCGGGAGCTGAGCTTCCCGGAGGGTGAGGCGATCCCCGGGCGTGGTGTCAGAGCGGTCGACGAAGCCTGCGGCCGCCTCGATCGCCGCGAATGCTCGAAAGGCGCCCACCAGGCGCCACGGTCTCACGTGGCGGCAGATCTTGATAACCGTGCCATCCGCTGCCACGAAGATCGCATCGATTGGAAACCGCCTGAAGAAGGTGTGCACGATGCGGCACGGCGCCAGGATCAGCGCGTCGCCCTCCGGCACCGGGCCGCGGCCGGGAAATCCCCGGAGCCGGCTCTTCGAGTCGAGAGCCGTGTCGACGCGTGAGGCCAGCACGGCGCCGCTCTCGACGTGGACGAGTTCGCACTTCCCCGCCCTCTTTCGAATGAGCGGGGCGAGAAAGACGGGCTTATTCATGCGATCTTCCGCGGTCGAGCTAAGTCTACACCCGACAGCCACCTCACGGCGTCATGTGAATCGCGACCAGCACGGGTGGACACAGCACGAAATCTCCTTGACATCCTTGCGCACCCCCTAATACTTGGGTGGAGCGGGCTGCCGCCGGAATCTCGGCATCGCATGCCGGCGTGTGGTCGCCGATCCTCGAGGAGTGTGTCCCATGAACGCCACGATCTTCGTCGACTACTACGAACTGCTCCAGGTCAGTCCAAACGCTGACGAAGACACCATCCAGCGGGTCTTCCGGCATCTCGCCAAGAAGTACCACCCCGATTCCGCTGAATCAGCGGACGCTGACCGATTCAACCTGCTTGTCGAGGCTCACAAGACGCTCGCCGACCCTGAGAACCGCGCCGGTTATGACGTCAAGTACCAGGAGTACTGGAATCGCAAGTGGAAACTGGCGTCCGAGGCGAGCGACGGCAGCGCCTTCGGCAACGATCGGGACACCCGCGAGCGGATGCTGTCACTGTTCTACGTGCAGCGCCGGCGAAGCATGAATGCCCCGGGCCTTGGCGAGTACGAGGTGGCTCGCCTGATGCGCACGCCCATCGAGCTGGTGGAGTTCCACATCTGGTACTTGCGTGCGAAGGGCTGGATCGAACGCCTGGACTCCGGCCTGCTCGCTATCAGCGCCCTGGGTGTCGACCAGGTCGAGCAGGGCCAGCTGAGGCTCGGCCACGACCGGCTGCTCGAGGCTCACGGAACCCCCCCGGACAGCTCCGAAAGCCCGGCTGGAAGTGGGAGCGAGGACGTTCCCGGCAAGCTGGGAGATGGTGTCCAGGCGGACTGAAGGCTGATCTCATTCTGTGATTCCCTGGAGGCACAACGTGAAACGAGCGCTGGTGTGTGGGGCGGGCGGGTTCATCGGCATGCATCTGGTCAGAAAGCTCAGGGGCCTGGGCTATTGGGTGCGCGGCGTCGACATCAAACGGCACGAGTGGTCGCCGAATGGCGCCGACGAGTTCACGCTCCTCGACCTGCGCATCGAGGACGACTGCCGCCAGGCGTTGACGGTGAACGGCGGGACATTCGACGAGGTGTACCAGCTCGCGGCGGACATGGGCGGCATGGGTTTCATCCACTCGGCGGAAACCGAGATCATGCACAACAGCGCGCTCATCAACATCTACATGACGGACCAGGCCGCGCGCCTGGGCGTGCAGCGCTACTTCTTCTCGTCGTCCGTGTGCGTCTATCGCGACATGCAGCCGGGCGAGCCGGAGATGACCGAGGCCGAAGCGGTTCCGGCGCATCCCGACAACGAGTACGGCTGGGAGAAGATCTACTCCGAGCGCGTGGCGCTGGCGTACGAGCGCCGCTACGGCATGCAGGTGCGCATTGCGCGCTTCCAGAACTGCTACGGCCCCGAGGGCGCGTGGACCGGCGGCCGCGAGAAGGCCCCGGCCGCCATGTGCCGCAAGGTCGCCGAGATCGAGGACGGCGGGACGATCGAGGTCTGGGGCGACGGCACGGCGGTTCGCTCGTACACCTATGTGAGCGACATGGTGGATGGCATCTACCTGTTGATGCAGTCGGACCTGAATGGCGCAGTCAATATCGGGTGCCCTCAGTACGTGACGGTGGACGAATTGGCATACACCGCGGCTCGCGTCGCCGGCAAGAACGTCCGCATCAAGCACGTGGATGGGCCGGTGGGCGTGCACTCCCGCAACTTCAGCAACGAGCGTATCTACTCCCTCGGCTGGCAGGCCAGGGTCAACCTGGAGGACGGCATCAAGTCCACCTATCCGTGGATTGACGCGCAGGTGCGGGCTGCGCGAGCCGGGTCCAGGTGAACGGCGCATGCCACGCAAGGTCTTCATCAGCGGCACCTTCGATCTTCTGCACAGCGGCCACGTCGCCTTCCTGACGGAGGCGGCCGCGCAGGGCGATCTGTACGTCTGCATCGGCAACGACGACTGTGTCTTCCGCCTCAAGGGGCGCTACCCGGTCATCCCCCAGGACGAGCGGAAGTACATGATCGAGTCGCTGCGATGCGTGCGCGAGTGCCGCGTCAGCCGGGGGATGGGTCTTCTGGATTTCGTGGACGAGCTGCGGGACATCAAGCCGGACGTCTTCGTCGTCAACGAGGACGGGGCCCACGACAGCAAGGCGCGCCTCTGCCAGGAACGTGGCATCGAGTACCTCGTGCTGCGGCGCCTTCCCCATGGCGGCCTGCCCGCCCGCAGCACGACCGCCCTCCGCGACGCCTGCACGATCCCGTTCCGCATCGACCTGGCCGGGGGCTGGCTCGACCAGCCCTTCGTGTCGACGTTCCACCCGGGCGCCGTCCTCACGATCTCCATTGAGCCGACGCACGAGTTCAACAACCGCAGCGGCATGGCGTCCAGCACGCGCAACAAGGCCATCGAGCTGTGGCGCACCGCCCTGCCCCAGGGCAACAAGGAGCAGGTCGCGAAGGTGCTGTTCAGCTACGAGAACCCCCCCGGCACCACGGAAGTGGCGGGGTCTCAGGACGCGATCGGCATTGTCTACCCGGGCCTGAACAAGCTCGAGTACAACGGCGCGTACTGGCCGTACGCCATCGAGTCGGTCGAAGACGAGGAGGTCCTGAACTGGCTGGAGCGCCGCCTCCACCTCGTGCCGCTCACGCCGCGGGCCCCGGAGTTCAGCGTCCTCGCTGATACGCGGGTAACCCCGGATGGCGCCCGGGCCCTGGCAAAGGCGGCCGAAGGATGCTGGCAGGCGATACAGGCTCTCGACAGTGCCGCGTTCGGCCGGGCGTTCACGGCGTCCTTCGACGCTCAGGTGGCCATGTTCCCCAATATGGCCAACCAGGGCATCCACGATCTCATTCACGCATACCGCGACCACGCCTACGGATGGAAACTCAGCGGCGCGGGTGGCGGCGGCTACCTGATCCTCGTCGCCGACCGGTTCGTGCCGGATTCCATCCAGGTCAAGATCCGCCGGCAGTATGCTCTCTTCTGACATGGCTCCCATGAACTGGTTTTACAACTACACGGGCTACCGGAGAGGCGAGCGGCACCTCGTGGTGCCGTTCGTTCTGGTGACGACGCTGTTCTTCTTCTGGGCGTTTGTCCACAACATCAACGGCACGCTGATTCCGCACCTCAAGAAAGCGCTGCTGCTCAGCGATACGCAGTCCGCCTTCATCGACGTCGCCATCTACATCGCGTATTTCCTGGGGGCGATCCCCGCCGGACTGCTCATTCAGCGCAAGGGGTACCGGGTCACGATCGTCAGCGGCCTGTCGCTCTTCGCCGTCGGGGCGCTGCTCTTCGTCCCGGCGGCGTACACCCGGACCTACGGGGTGTTTCTCGCGGCGCTCTTCATCTTCGGGTTCGGGGCCGCGTTCCTGGAGACGGTCGCCAACCCCTATATCTCGGGGCTTGGGGATCCCCGACACTCGACGGCCAGGCTGAACCTCGCGCAGTCCTTCAACGGCGTCGGGGCCGTGCTCACGCCCCTCATCGGCAGCGGCCTCATTCTGTCCGGGATCACCTACACCGATGCGCAGTTCGCGGTGTTCTCCGAGGCGCAGCGCCAGGCCTACCTCCAGCGCGAGGCTGAGAGCGTCGTGCTGCCGTACCTGGTGCTGGCCGCGGTGATTGGGGCGGTCATCCTGCTGTTTGTCAGGCAGCGGATACCCGAGGTGGCTCCAGAAGGCGATGGCGACAACGGGATGACCTTCTCGCGCCGCGTTCTTTGTCACCCCAACCTCATTCTCGCGGTCGTTGCCCAGTTCTTCTACGTGGGCGCCCAGATCGGCGTCGGCAGTTTCTTCGTGCGCTTCTCGCAGCAGGCCGCCGGCCTGACTGACAAGCAGGCGGGCTTCCTCTGGGGCAGCTTCGCCATGGTCGGTTTCATGGTGGGACGCTTCGCCGGCACCTTCGCGATGCGGTTCATTCGCCCGGTGCGCCTGCTGACGCTGTATGCCGTCATCAGCGCGTGCCTGCTGGCCGTCGCGGTGAATACCGCCGGCATGACCGCGGTCGTCGCTATGATGCTGGTGCCGTTCTTCATGTCGATCATGTTCCCGACGATTTTCGACCTGGGCATCAAGCACACCGGAGAGATGGCCAAGCTCGGCTCGTCGCTCCTCGTCATGTCGATCGTGGGCGGGGCGATCGTGCCGCTCATCATGGGCAGGATCTCGGACGCCACCCACAGCATCCAGACCGCGTTCTACGTCCCGCTCGCCTGTTTCCTCGTGGTCGCGCTGTACGGCTGGAAAGGCACTGGAGTCCGACCCCATGAGTAGACGCTACGTCCTCGCGCTGGACCTGAACGACGACCCGCAGCTGATTGCGGAATACGAGGCACATCACAGGAGCGTGTGGCCCGAGATCCTCCACAGCATCCGGCGGTCGGGCATCCTCTCGATGGAGATCTACCGCCTCCGGACGCGGTTGATGATGATCATGGATGTGGCCGACGACTTCAGCTTCGAGCGCAAGGCCGCGTCGGACCGGGCCGATCCGAAGGTGCAGGCCTGGGAATCCCTGATGTGGAAATACCAGCAGGCCATTCCCGGCGGCCCGCCAGGCTCCAAGTGGCAGCTGATGGAGAGGATCTTCGAGTTGCGCTGATCCGACCTCATTCAACCTTGAACGGCGATTTCGAAAGTGAAAGGATAGGAGGTGGCGATCCGGATTTCAGCAGGACGGCCGGAGGGGTGTGCCTCGATGTTCCAGCGTGTGTGTGTCGTCATGGTCCTCGCCGCGGCCACCGTCTCGGCCGCCGACTGGCCCCAGTTCCGAGGCGGCAACCGCGACAACATGGCGACAGAAACGGGCGTGTACCGATCGTGGCCCGCCGGAGGTCCGAAGGTCCTCTGGAAAACCCCTGTGGCCGAGGGTTATGCAGGGGCGGCGATCAAGGACGGCTGGGTCTACGTGAACGACTACGACACCGCAAAGAAAGAGCACGTCGTCCGCGCCATCTCCGTCGCAGACGGAAAAGATCTCTGGCGGTGGAGCTATCCGGTCGAGATCCGTCCGAGTCACGGCATCACGAGGACCGTGCCGGCCGTGGGTCGCACACTGGTCTTCTCGCTGGACCCCAAGTGCCGCTTCCACGCCCTCGACGCGAAGACGGGCAAGCTGGTGTGGCAGAAGAACCTGGTTCAGGAGTACAAGGCCACCATTCCCGGGTGGTACGCGGGCCAGAACCCCCTCCTCGACGGCGACCGCGTCCTGCTGGCGACGGGCGGAGACGCCCTCGTTGTCGCCTTCGACCAGGCCACCGGCAAGGAGGTCTGGCGGGCCCCGAACCCCGGGAAGGACGTGATGTCGCACGCCTCGCTGATGCCGGCGGTGATC
>Ga0315276_10003215_pt1 | contig 14987 bp, 8 predicted proteins | sample YL17G05_0_MG_FD_204542 | JGI IMG/M metagenome (GOLD analysis project Ga0315276, IMG submission 204542) | Sediment microbial communities from Yellowstone Lake, YNP, Wyoming, USA - YL17G05_0 | ecosystem: Environmental > Aquatic > Freshwater > Lake > Sediment | place: USA: Wyoming | collected...
CAATTGCTAAAAGAACTTATGTCCACAGATTACACGGATTAACACAGATTGTTTTTTCAGCAATTCCTCCCTGTTTTTTCTTTTCCTCTTCTGCTTTTCTCCGCTCTTCCGCTCTTCCTAACTTCCTCGCTTCCTGTTTTTTCTTCATCATTCATCATTCATCATTCTGCATTGTATTAAAGATGTGTCCACTGATTACACGTTACGGCGATTAACACGGACAAAAAAAAGAAGGGGAGAAGGTAAGAAAGTGAGAGGGTAAGAAGGGTATTCTTAAGAGCTTCAATAGCGGCTATTTTCATGCCAGTTCCTCATGATGCAAGCCTCACCCTGAAACTATGAAAATGTTTGCCACCAAGACACCAAGGCACCAAGGAACACCAAGATAAAAGTTTTTTTCTTCGCGGTCCTTCGCGTTCTTCGCGGCTACAGCAATCGTCCGGAATAAAAGTAAAATTCTCCGCCAATGCCTGGGTGAAAATCCTTGAATTGCCGGTGATACGGATCGAAATGCTTTGATATACTCGGCCCATTGAGGTAAACGGAGTAATGGTCCCGGGCAGTCAAGGCCGGGCTAAAAGCGATGATAATGCTAATACATACGGCTGCAAAGAAAATGTTATATGTTTTAATTCTCATCTTGTTTAATTGAATATATCGCATATGTTTTACCCTCCGGCATTTTAACATCAATAAGATTTTGTGTAAAGTGTAAAAACCCAGTTTGCAACATCAAGGATTTTTTTTGGGAAAGAAAGCGGGGCCAAAGGGACGTGACGCCTTTGACCCCGCTTTTAAACCTTACTTCCTTGACCATTGATGCCTATAATTTAGGTGTAATCTTTATTTTTAAACCCTTGTAGGCCATAAGGCCATCTTGCGATTCAATCATGAATAGCAATCGATATTCTCCAAGAAATCCAGGCCCCGGTTGCCAATAAAAAATACCCCTCTGGGTGTCCAGTGTCGATCCGGTGGGTAAGTCATTCAATTGATCGCTTACGATTAAGTATCCCCTGAATTGCATGCATTGGGCTTCTTTTTGAGATAAGCCATCGGTTTTAAGTTCCGGATTAGGCTCTCTTTCAGGATATTCATACCCGAAGAGTCGTACTTCGATTCTTTCCAATTCCGGGATTTCAAGATTTATCATTCCATGCTTGTCCGGGCAAACCAGTGTTAATTCGCTGTCAAGGTTGTACCCTTGCATGAACGCGATGGGTTGAAAATCCTGCGAAGATATTTCGGCGATTGAAGTTAGAGAATTGTAAAACGGTTCTTCATTACGTTCCATATCCTGGACAACGGCATCTTTACAGTTTTGAGACTGGTCAGGATTTGAGATTAGAAAATGTCGGCTGCCGATTCCCTCTGAATTACCGGCGCTGTCGGTGACAGACAAGCAGATGGTATGAACTCCATCTCGAAATCGGGTGGTATCTAAATAGAATTCTATGCCGGCGCCGAGGCAGTTGGAATAACCGGGAAAGAAGCCGGCAATATCAGGCCTAAATATGTTATATCTTGGCTGACCGAGATAAACACCGTCTACAATCAAACTAATGGTTGAACCGTTAGTTGGAATATAATTGGGAAGGGGAGTTATAACCCAGCCAACAACCCTGTATTTATTACCCGATGCAGTACCGCCTTGTAAAGGGATATCGATAGCCCCGAAGGGTTTAGTTGCATGTGCATTATCGCAGTAGATGGTCTTCGTTCCCAATATTACCTCATGGCCTTCTTTATCAAGGGCTTTGGCGATAATCGTATACGAGCCGTTTCCACCATTGGGTAGAAAGTTTGTCAACAGCATATATCCCCAGCCTGCTTTATAATTCATGGGGTATCCGGGATACGTTTGTTCGACATCCGGGCGTGTGCCTTCGATGAGCATCGCATCCCCGATGTACCTATTGTCGATGTATATTTTTACACTGTTGACTTCGATATCATCCAGCACCCAACCGGTTACCGGGACGCTATTGGCGACCGTCGAACCGTCTCCCGGTGTAGCTAACTCACCGAAAGGGGCCCCGGTAGTTCCTGTTTGGAAGACCTTCAAGGTAACGGATACAGTTTGGGGGGAATTAATCGCACCAGTTGCCGTGACAATTATGCTGCCCGAATACGTCCCGGCGGCCAATCCGCTGGGATCGACAGAGATCGTAACAATCCCGGAACATGACCCGGAACCCGGGTTTACCTTTAGCCATGATTCGCTGCTGATTACATTCCAGTTGAGAATCCCAGTCCCGCCGTTATGGATAACAAGCGGTACATCACTTGTTTTGGCCCCTGAAATAGCAACCCCAAAGCTAGATTGGCTTCGGTTCAACTCGATTTTGGGGGTTCCCGTGGTTTCGGTAACAATAATATAGTCGGTTTCTTTATGGGTATCATGCTTATCGTTTGAGGTAGTAATCGTCAGTTTAACATTGTATTTTCCCGCTTTTTGATATGTATGCGTGGGGTTTTGTTCTGTGCCGGTAGTTCCATCGCCAAAGTCCCAGGACCATTTTATGATGGTCAATCCGTTTCCTGGGATCGATTCATCATAAAATTTCACCTCTAATGGCGCATTCCCATTCCTTATTGATGAGGAAAACTTTGCTTTGGGAGTTGGCGTCGGTTGGGTAACGGTGATATAACCTGTTTTTGTGATAGTATGCTGCTTGTTATTGGAGTTAGTGACGGTTAACGTAATTGTGTAGGATCCGGCTGCTTTAAAAGTATGCGTGGGACTTTGTAAAGTGCTGGTGGTTCCGTCACCGAAGTCCCAATACCAGGAAGTAATGGTTGCCCCGGCTCCCGGTTTCGATAGATCTGGGAATGTTACTGTTAATGGCGCATTACCGCTGGTCGGGTTAGCGGTAAAATCGGCTGTGGGGCTTGACGGTTGGACATTAACCGTGATGTAATTGGTTTTTGTCTCTGTTTTCGAATTGCCGAAATTGTTAGTGACGGTCAACGTAACAGTGTATGATCCCGCGGCTTGATAAGTATGAGTGGGATTCTGTAATGTGCTGGTGGTTCCGTCGCCGAGGTTCCAGAGCCTGCTGGTAATTGAGGCCCCGTCACCCGGTTTCGATAGATCGGTAAATGTTACTGTTAATGGCGCATTACCGCTAGTCGGGCTAGCAGTAAAATCGACTGTGGGAGTTGAAGGTTGGATATTAACCGTGATGTAATTGGTTTTTGTTTCTGTTTGCGAATTGCCGAAATTGCTGGTAACTGTTAATTTAACGGGGTAAGTACCCGGAGCTTGATACGTATGGCTGGGATTTTTTGCTGTGCTGGTGGTGCCGTCCCCGAATTCCCAGTAATAATTGGTAATGGTTGATCCTGTTCCCGGTTTTGAGAGGTCCGTAAATATCACTGTTAATGGTGCATACCCGGATAAGGGATTGCCTGAAAAATCGGCTGTGGGAAGCGAGGCGGTGGTAAAACTAAAACATTTGGAGTATTGACCGTTTTGACCATTACTTTGCGCACGTATGTCCCAATAGTATGTTTTCCCGGGTTCTGCCCATATCCAGGTATGAGATGTGCTGGATATGACGACATCGCAGACCACATATTGGGATTGCAAACCATTCGAACTGGTCCATCCGGTTGGGGATGTTGCGACCTGTAACCGATAACTATCGGCTCCGTCGATGCTGCTCCAACTGAAAACAACAGGCCGTAGTACATTTACGGCCTTGTCCGGCGGTGAAGATAAAGTGGGGGGCGGACATTCCGCATAAATAAATAGCATCAATACTAAAAGCCCTAACCCTACCCTGGAGAAACTAAATTTCAGTGTGTCTACATATCTTTTTTGTTTCATTTGTTACCTCCTAATTTGTTTATTTAACGTAATAAGAGATGCATTATCCTTGCCAGGATTCCAGGATGCAGTAATAACACAAAATCTTCCCTGATTTTCGGATACATTAATCCTGGATAAAACCATTTCACAATCTACTTATTCGGCCTGAGCATTGTGGGGAAATATCATAGGGTATTCGAGTCAATCTCGAGTAGCAACCATGGCAGTATATGGCCAGATGGTGTCCAAAATCGGATTTTTAACCGCCAACGGTTAACAATAAATTCGAAACTCGCCTCATGAAGCACGAAACTCGAAACAAATCCAAATGACCAAAATACAAATGACCGAAACTGTGAAGCAGAGGCCTGGGGCTTACCTTCCTTCTCTTCCCTGGTAGTCGAAGTCAATACTTGACGGTTGGTTCAGGCATTAATCCTTTTTCTTGTGATCGTTTTTCGGGCTGTTGCTCTCTTCCCAATATAGAATAAACGCTCTTCTTGTTCAATCTAAGAGCCTGGCGGCTTCCGACTTGTTGCAGCGGTTAGGTTCAAATAAAGTACCTTCCCTATTTGACTTTCTTTAATTTGTTTAGGAAAGTTGTCCGGGCTAAACCGGCATTTTTCGCTGCTTCGGATTGATTGCCACCTACCCGCTTCAACGCCTCCTCAAGATAAATCTTTTTCATCTGCTTATAATTGGGAAAAGGGCCATGGAAAATAACACCCTGTTCTTTCCCAAAATTGGTGTCAACTGGTTTTTCAAATGGCTTTTCTAAGATAACTCCAGGTTTTGGTGGCTCAGGAAATTTCCCGATTTTTTCATAAATCAGGTCCATTGATAGAATACCATCTTTACTCCTGGTGACTGCCCCGGTAATCATGGTTTCAAGCTCTCTAACATTACGGGGGAAATCGTATTTTGAAAGAAGAGTGAACAATATTTCCGGGACATGAATTATTTCTTTATCTTGTTCTGTTGCGGCCTTTTTCACAAAATAGTCCACCAATCGAGGAATATCCCCTGGCCTTTCCTTTAGCGGTGGGATATAAATTTGGTGATATTCAATCCGTCCATATAGGTCTTTGCGAAATTTGCCCTTCTCCATCAATTCGTCAAGGTTCCGGTTTGTGGCGACAATGATTCTAGCATTGCATTCTTTAGATTTATCATCGCCAATCGGAAAGAATTCCTTTTCCTGAAGTAACCGTAATAATTTAATCTGCGATTGTTCTGAAAGATCGCCGATTTCATCAAGTAAAAGGGTGCCGTATTGAGCCTTTGTGATTAAGCCGTCCCGATCTTGATGGGCATCGGTAAAACCTCCCTTTTTATGACCGAAAATCGTATCTGAAAATATGGTATCATCCAGGCCGGCGACATTCACTGCAACGAATTTTCCTTGTTTCTCACTGGCGTTGTGAATAGCCCGGGCGATCAATTCTTTTCCCACCCCGGTTTCACCTGTAATCAGTACTGGGTCCTCTGATCTGGCTATAACCTCTATCAATTTAAAAATATACAGCATTTTTTTGTCCTGGGTAATGATGTGATTGAAATACTTAGGATTATTCGGGTTTTCGGATTGCATGGATTTTTTCAAGAGTACATTTTCTTTTTTGATCGACGCAATGCTTAGAACTTTCCGAATCGTATTTATCCATTGTAATGTATCTGCAGCTTTTAAAAGGTAATCCATTGCCCCTCGTTTCATGCATTCGATCATTTTCGCAGAATCCTCGACCGCCGTTAACATAACGATCGGAATTTCCGGGTACTCTTCAAGAATTTTGGGTAATAGCTCGTCGCCTCTTATTACCGGCATCATTATATCCAGCAATATGAGAGAAAATTCCTTTTCTTTTAACCGCGGCAATACTTCAAGACAATCCTTACATACTTCGACATGAGTTATCCCATTTGAATTGAGGGTAACTTTCATACTGTCTAAAAAATGTTCTTCATCGTCCACAATCAAGATAGGGAATTGAGGGTAAAGTTCTTTATTCATGGGCCTCCTTCAGGATTTTTTTTTTTCTTCTTCACTGCGTACCGGCAGATAAATAGAGGCTGTTGTACATTGCCCCGGGATTGAGTCAAAATTTATGGTCCCTCCATGCTCTTGTATGATTTGTAATGAAATGGAAAGCCCCAGGCCAACGCCGCCGGTATCTCTTTTGGTGGTAAAAAATGGATCCGTTACATACTTCAGGTCTTCTTGCTCGATGCCCACGCCTTCATCTTTTACCTTTATTACGATCCGGCTGCTGCTTTTATCAAAGATTGTTGAAATAGAAATCATTTGAGTATCGGCTGTAAGGGCCTGGCACGCATTTTGAATTAAGTTGATGATAACCCGTTCCAGCCTCTGGAAATTTCCATAAATACATGGTAAATTTTCCGCCATTTCAGCAGAGAAATTCTGGGTAGACTTTTTGATCAGATTTTGAGTTAGATATATGGAGGACCGGATGACCTTGTTGATGTCGATTAAATCAATCTTTAAAGTATCTTCTTTTCTTGAAAAGATTTTCAGCTCATCAATAATATCTTTTACCCGATTGGAGCCATCAAGGAGACCGGGAATTAATTTCTCGATATCCTCTTTTGAATCTTTATATCGCAAACCACCTATTTCGAAATCATCGTTTTTTTGTGCATGGCTATCCAGTACGGGGACAATATCTTTCCAGGCTTTTGCAAAGAATTCGGAATTCATTTTGATAAATGCGGCAGGGTTATTTAGCTCATGGGCAACCCCGGACAAAAGCGTCCCCAGGCTCGCCATTTTTTCAGACTGGATCAAATGGCCCTGGGCGTCTTTTAACTTTTGAGTTTGTTCTTGCACCCTTCGTTTAAGGAACCGTTTGGACCAGGCAGACCATATTAAAAAAAGAATCAAAACGCCGGCAATAACATATAAGGTATACGCCCACCAGGTTTTCCACAGTGAGGGCAGTATTCTTACCTTAATAGATTTACCATCTGTGTTCCAGAGTTCATCTTTGTTGCTTCCGATGACTTTAAAGATATAATTTCCCGCCGGTAAATTGGTATAAGTGATACGACGGTTTTTTGCATCGGTTTTGATCCAGTCCTTATCCCATCCTTCTAACTTATATTTATATCTGTTTTTTTGAGGATTAGCATAATGTAGGGCAGCAAATTCAAACGAAAAAACGTTGCTTTGCTGATATGTCAATTTCAGTTCATCGGTTTCATCAATAGTGTTTTTCAATGGTGAACCGGGATTTTTCCACCCAGGTTCTACGGATATATTCTTTATAAGAAGATCGGTGATGACAATTGGAGGCATAAAGGGATCATCTTTGATATCCCCGGGGAAAAATACGTTAAACCCATTGATGCCGCCGAAAAACAGCTCTCCTTCTTTGTTTTTATATAAAGCCCCATAATTAAATTCATCGCTTTGAAGGCCATCATTACTGTCATAATTTTTAAATGTTGATTCTTTGGGATTAAATTTAACCAGCCCCCTGTTGGTTCCCATCCAGAGATTGCCCTGGCTATCTTCAAGTATACTGTATATCACCTTATTGGGGAGTCCATCTTTTTCCAGGTAAGATTTAAATTTTCCGTTTTCCTTTTCCTGGTCGAGTAATTGATTTAGACCGCAAGATGTTCCTATCCAGAGCGTACCGGTTTGATCTTTACAGATACTCCACACCTCATTATGACTTAAGCTGGTGGGATCATCCTCTTTATGTTGGTATCGGGTAAAGGAATTTTCCTCGATATCAAATTTATTTAATCCCCCGCCTTTCGTTCCTATCCAGAGAACACCCGGATGGTCTTCAAATATCGTTAAGATGTTATTATGGCTCAGGCTTTTTTTATTGGAATTGGATCGGAAGGGAGTAATCGCCATGGACTTTGGATTAATATTATATAAACCATCTCTAGTGCCAACCCATAGATTGCCTTTCGCATCTTCATAGATAACATCAATATCTTTATTGATAATAGAATTCTGAGTACTTTCATCAGATTGAAACCTGGTAAATTTCTCATCTTTACGATCGAAAATATTCAGCCCACCCCCTTCGGTTCCAATCCACAACCTTCCAAACCGGTCTTCATGGATAGCCCTTACGAAATTATAACCAAAGGAATTTGAGTCATCAGGATTAAAATAATTAGTATACTTTCCAGTCTTCCGATCAAATTGTTTAAGTCCCCCCTCAAGGGTACCAATCCATAAGATACCATCCGGCTCTTCATAAAAAGACCTTATGTCATTATAGTTTAAACTGGGATTAGGGCATCCTTCAAACCGATACAAGGAAAAGGGGATGAAATTTTTAGGTAAAATATTTAACCCCGCCGCTCTTGTTCCAACCCATAGGGTACCAGTCGTATCTTCATATATACTCGTGATGTAATTTTTACTTATACTGAGAGGATTGCCCGGATTATGTTTATACTGCGTAAATATGCCTGTTTTTGGATCAAGTCGATTTAATCCACTGTCATTCGTTCCAATCCAGAGTATTCCATTAGAGCTTTCAAAGACAACCGAAACGTTATTACTGCTCAAGCTCCCGTTGGAATTTTTCGGATTATGTAAATATGAAGTAAAGTGCTGGTTATTTGTTGGTTCAAATTTATTCAGTCCTCCTCCTTTTGTCCCGATCCAAAGATTTCCTTTTTGATCCTTAAAAATAGTGGTAATATGATTACGGCTTAACTGATTGCCTCCCGCTTGTGCGTTATATTTGATAGATCGGTTTATTTCGCAATCTAACTGATACAATCCATCTTCTGTCCCAACCCATATGTTACCGGTTTTATCTTCACAAATGGAAGTTACGAAGTTATTTTTTTCGCTTAGCTTTTCACAGTATGGATAGTGGCTAAAAAAATCATTTGAAGGATCATATTTATATAAACCACTGCCATAAGTTCCAACCCAAATAAATCCCCGGGAATCTTTAATAATCACCCTGGTTTCATTATGACCTAGTTTTTTGTTATCAACATTATACCGATAAAATTTCCCGGTTTTCCTCTCAAATCGGTTCACTCCCCCGCTATTAGTTCCAATCCATATATCCCCCTTCGTATCTTCACAGATAGACTGGATATCATTATCCGATATGGCATCGGGATTTTGTGGATCAGTATAAATCACAAATTTGTATCCATCAAAACGATTCAGTCCATCTTTGGTCCCAAACCACATAAATCCTTTTTTGTCTTGAAGCATGCAATTGATGGTGGACTGGGAGAGGCCATCCTCAATCGATATGTGCTTAAACCGAATATTATCGGTTTGGCCGCCTAACCATACGCTGATGGCTAATAAAAACAAAACAACCATGCCTGGCATGGTTGTTCTATTGCCTTTAATCCACCGATTCATTATGTCTTTCTCAAATATCATTAATGAAGTATAAAAGAAACGTGACAATAATTCAATCCCCACCCGTAACAGCTTCCGCTTCTGAGTAAAGGTAGAGCTAGTACGTAAACCTCGATTCATTTCGTTCTCCTGTTCTAATTTATGTAAGTATTCATAGCAAAACCAATGCCAACTTGTTTTACGATGATATTTTCAATTTAATATCAATTCAGAGGCAGTGGAGATGGGGAAAACACTCTTTTTTTAGTAGTTCATTAACTGACTATTTATGGGCACTGGCGATATTGGGGCAGATACTTGACCAAATATGGTCACGTTATAATCCTATGTTTGAAAGCGCCTTCCGGATCACAGCAATTAATGTTTCAGAGGAAATTGTTTTTTCAAGACAGTCCAGGGCTCCCGCATCTTTAAACTTCTCTCTCTTTTCATCCTCTATTATTGTTCCTGTCATCATGAACACCGGTAAATGTGGGTATTCTTTGATTATTTCCGGTAAAAGCTTATCCCCATTGATATAAGGCGGCATCACGATATCCAACAAAATGAGAGAATAGTTTTTTCCCCTCAGTCTCGTCATCACTGTCCGGCTGTCCAGGCAGCACTCGACATTTCTCAATCCATTGGACTGTAAAGTTACTTTCATACTATCTAAGAAATGTTCCTCATCGTCGACAACCAAAACAGGGTAAACGGGATATAATTCTCGCATCACTGGATGGCCTCCATTAAATTCTCTCTTTTCCTTTCATAACGCCAACTAATGAATAAAAAAATATGTTGGTTTCCTTTCCCTGCATTAATTCAAACTTCATGGACACTCCATGCTTTTATATTCCACCGCTGCCTGCTCATCGCTATTGGTCCTCTCTTAAGCCGTTATATAAAATTAAGATAAAGTATACACGATAAAAAAAATATTACAAGACGAATTTTCCATTTTTTATTTTTTTTAGCATTAGTTCAGCGCCGCAGGTACCGGCATCGGCATATCTAACAAAGCGATGGAGATTTTCTTTTTTTCTTAAGCGGCCTGGAATGGTAGTGAGAAAACGCGGTTGGTCATTACCCCGATTTTGGTTTTAACCCCGGTTTTAAAAAATATTCGGAAGCTCCCATCTTCATACATTTAACGGCAGTTTCAACTTCATCGAGACCTGTTAACATGATTACCCGGATATCCGGATATTTCAAAAGAATTTCAGATAAAAGATCGTCTCCTCGTTTTCCCGTCATTACTATATCCAGGTAGATGAGAGAATATTTCTTTTCAGCCAGTTTCCGCATCACATCCAGGGGATTGTTGCAGCATTCGACATTGGTTACCCCTTGTGAATTTAAGGTGATCTTCATGCTATTTAGAAAATGCTCATCATCATCAACAATCAAGACAGGGTATTTTGGATTAAGTTCTCTGCTCATAAAAAACCTCCTTAAAATTCCTTTTTTTCTTCCTCGATCTTTACCGGTAACGTAATGGCTACCGATGTTCCTTTCCCGGGTGTCGATTCAAAATTCATGGTTCCTCCATGTTCATGTATGATTTGGGATGAAATGGATAATCCCAAGCCCATTCCACCGGAATCTCTTTTAGTAGTAACAAATGGCTCTGTAATATTTTTAATAATTTTTTCTTCAATCCCCATACCTTGGTCCTTAACTTTTACCAGGATGCAGTTATTGTCTCTATCATAAGCCGTGGAAATAAAAATACCTTGAGAATTATCTGTAAGGGCCTGGCAGGCGTTTTGGATTAAGTTGATAAAAACTCGCTCCAACCCCTGGAAATTTCCATAAATAACCGGGAGGTATTCTTCTAAATTAGAAGAAAAACCATTCGTAACCTTCCCAGTATCATGGCGGGTCAGGTCTATGGAAGAACGGATAACCTTGTTGATATCGACAGTTTCTTTTTTCAGGGGTTCTTCTTTTCTCGAGAATTTTTTTAATTCCTCGATAAGATTTTTAATCCGGGTGGAACCTTCTATAAGCCCGGGGATTAATTTAGCGATATCCTCCTTAGAATCCTTATAGACGAGGCCTGCGATTTCAAAATCATCATCGCTTTGAGCCTGGCGATCTAAAAGAGGAACAATATCTTTCCATGCTTTGGCAAAAAATTCGGAATTCATTTTGATATATGAGGCAGGGTTATTAAGTTCATGAGCAACCCCGGCCAACAATTTACCTACTGCTGACATTTTTTCAGACTGAATCAACTGGTCCTGGGAATCTTTCAATCTTTGTGTCTGTTCTTCCACCTTTCGTTTAAGGAACCGTCTGGACCAGGCGGTCCAGATCAAAAAAAGCATCAAAACGCCGGCACTAACATATAAGGTATACGCCCACCAGGTTTTCCAGGGAGGAGGAAATATTATGAGTTTGATCGATGCCTCTTTATCGCTCCATAGACCGTCTTTATTACTACCTTTAACCAAGAAAGTGTATTCTCCCCCAGTCATATTGGTATAGGTTGCCCGGCGGTTTTTGGCATCGGTTTCGAGCCAATCCCGGTCATAGCCCTCCATTTTGTATTGATATCTATTCTTTAATGGATTGGTATAGTTAAGGGCAGCAAATTCAAAAGAGAAAAAACGGTTTTTATAAGAGAGGATTAATTCTCTTGTTTCAACAATTGATTCTTTCAGCGGCGAATCATTATTGGCACCCCGGATCGGAATCGTTTTATTGTTTATAAGAAAATCAGTAATAACCACCGGGGGGATATATATATTATCCTGGATTTGTTCAGGGATAAAAGCATTGAAACCATTGATACCACCGAAAAACATTTCTCCTTTTTGACTTTTAAAAAATGCCCTGGTATCGAATTCATTGCTTTGCAGGCCATCCTCGGCGTCATAATTTTTAAAAATTCCCGCTTTGGGGTTGAATCGAGATAACCCCACGTCTGTACTCAACCACAAATTGCCGCTTCGATCTTCCAGTATTCCATAAATAGTTTCATTGGGAAGCCCCGCCTTTTCTCCATAGGATGTAAAGTTCTTTTTTGCACGGTCGAACTTATTAAGACCTCCGCCGTCGGTGCCAACCCATAATGCACCGGAAGTGTCTTCATAAATGGATTTAACCCGGTTGTGACTTAAGCTATTTTTATCGTTATCGTCATGCCTATAATGGATAAATCCCTTGACAGCAGGGTCAAATTGCTCCAAACCGCCGCCATCCGTGCCAATCCATAATATACCGGTACTGTCTCTAAAAAGATATGTAACAAGATCGTTACCAAGGCTGGCTGGATCTTTTTCGCTGTGTTTGACAACAGCGATACAATTCCCGGTGTCAGGGTCGAATTTGTGAAGCCCCTGGCCAAAAAAACCGAGCCATAGAATCCCGGTAGGTTCCTCGATAATTGCCCCGACATTATTACGGCCCAATATGGAGGAATCATCATCATGTTTAATTGGGATAAATTTCCCTTTCCTGGGATCGAATTTATTTAAACCGCCGCCGAAAGTACCAATCCACAAATATCCAAAACGATCTTTATAGAGGCAGCGAACATCATTGGAGCTTAATCCATTGTAGGTGTTATAGTAACTGAATTTCCCTGTCGCTTGTTCAAATTTATTCAGACCGTCATAGGTGCCGATCCATATTGCCCCGGTATCATCTTCACAGAAACACCAGACGGTATTGTGACTGAGTCCATTTTCTTTCGAATAGACTCGAAATTCCTGGAATTGGCGGTCATACAGGCTTAAACCGCCGCCGTAAGTACCGAACCATATTAGGCCTGATTTATCTTCATAAATAGAGAGAACATCATTGTTAATTAAACTGTAAATGTCGGAGGCACTTTTCTTAAAAGACAAAAGAGATGTCCTGGCTATATCGAATTTGTCCAGTCCCTCCCGGGTGCCAACCCAGAGTTCGCCACTCTGATCTTCATAAATACATCTAATTTCATTATGACTTAAACCCAAAGGAATTTTTGAATCTTTTTTATAGCAGGTGAATAGGCCGGTTTGCCGATCAAATTTATTTAATCCACCCCCTCCCGTACCGACCCACAATACACCGGACCGATCTTCATAAACGCACGTGATACGATTATCGTTTAAACCAAAGGCGTTGTTCTTATCCTTTTTATAACGAGTAAGTTCAGCATTTGGACCGAGCCTATATAATCCGGCATCCGTTCCAATCCACAAAATACCGGATCGGTCTTCATAGATGCATCGAACCTGGGTATCGCTCAAAGAAGGAAGAGATGAGTTCGTTTCATTATAATGGATAAAGTCGCCTTTCTTTCGATCGAATTGAGCCAACCCACCAGCGGCAGTTGCAATCCATAATGTACCGGAACGGTCTTCAAGAATACACCTAATTTCATTATTACTAAGGCTGTTGGGCTTTTGGGGGCTAGTTTTATATGTGGTAAAGCTTTCACTTTTTCGGTCGAATTTATTCAATCCGTCCCTTGTCCCTACCCAGATGACGCCTCCACGGTCCTCATAGGTAGATAAAATCCATTTATCCGATATTGACGAGGGGTCCTGGGGATCGTGCTTATAAATCTTAAATCCGTAACCGTCATACCGATTTAACCCGTCCTGGGTGCCAAACCACATAAATCCTTCTTGATCTTGAAGAATACAAATGATAGCCCCCTGCGATAAACCTTCCTTAATGGTAATATGCTTGAACCGGATACTATCGGTTTGGCCGAAAAGACAAGCACTGATGATAAAAAAGATCAGCATATAAGCTCCGACCCTGAATTTGCATTCACCGTTCACTTGTTGAAGCACTGCATTTTTTTTCTTTTTCATTAACGGAGTATAAATGAATGGAAAAGAAATTTCAATACTTAAATCGTATACCCGATAAACAAAACCCAAAACCGCCATCCCCAATTTTTTCATTCTACTTTCCTCCATTTTTAATTAAACCAGGTATTTATAGCAACTTCAATGCCAGATTTTTATTTACATTAGCGGATTCAAATTTCTTTCGGTCTTGATATAAAGGAGATGGCTTTCTAAATACAATTGATGCGCTACTAACTGAAAAACGCATCACACTTTGAGATATAATGAGATATCCCTTTCCCCAACCATTGACCGAACTTGGACATGAACCCTGGCCATATCCGGTCAAATGGCCATTCCTCCCGTATCTGCCCATCACGAAGAAGAATGAGCCACGGACAAAAAAAAATCCGAAGCACGAATATCGAAGCACGAAACAAATCCAAATGACCAAAGCCCAAATAACCAAAACGAAAACAGCCGCCTCCGGCGGTAAATTGCTTTTGTTTTGAATTTTTGAATTTTGGATTTGTTTCGAATTTCGGATTTCGGATTTCGAATTTCTTAACTTACTGACATTCGGGACAGGGGTTAGTTTTGAAAAAATCTGTGCCAATCAGTGTAATCAGTGGACTCTCTCTTTTCGCGTTTTTCGCGTGTTTCGCGGGTCTGCTTTTGTGAGGAAGAGCGGAAAAAACAAAAACCTATTGAATATCCCGGTATTTTAGGTTATATTATAGGCATGATGTATACAAGATTTTTTCCTGCCTTAATCGATGCCATCGAAACCAGGAGGCCACTGTGATCCCGGATATTCTAACTGAGCAGGTATTTTTAAAAGGATTCGAGATAGCCAGGATCGCCAATTTTAACGAGAAGGAACTGACGGAATACGAGGAGAGTTTAAAGACCTACCGTGATTTGAAAGGAGTCATCGATACTTCTTTTGAAGAAGGTGAAAAAGTGGGCTATGATAAAGGCTATGATAAAGGGAAAGATGAAAACGCCAGACAGA
>Ga0315276_10003216_pt1 | contig 14982 bp, 13 predicted proteins | sample YL17G05_0_MG_FD_204542 | JGI IMG/M metagenome (GOLD analysis project Ga0315276, IMG submission 204542) | Sediment microbial communities from Yellowstone Lake, YNP, Wyoming, USA - YL17G05_0 | ecosystem: Environmental > Aquatic > Freshwater > Lake > Sediment | place: USA: Wyoming | collected...
TTGAACCGCCGACACACGGATTTTCAGTCCGTACTTCTCAAAACAGGCATTTCTAACTACTTGAAAATAAACAACTTATAAACACTAATTTGACAGAAAAACAGGAATTAGACAACAATATGACTAAGGTGTGACTGGGGTAGGACTGGGGTGTGACTCAGTAGTGAGTAAAAGAGGACGCATTTGGGACGCACAGGAGTGGGGAGAGTAGGAGGTAGGAGAATTCTGACCTATCTGTTCAATAGGAAGATAAGTTGGAAGGGGAACCTGCTCAGAACCCGTTGCTCCCAGACGCAGAATTGCCGCTGGGAGAAGGGGGAGAGAAGCTTGACTACTTGGGACAGGCTCGATAGGCTGTTGGAGAGAAGCGTCGGTGGAGAGACGGACCGCTCCATGTTGTATGGTCGCTCTTGAATACTGTATTTGAGATGAAAGAATGTTAGACTACTTACTTACTCTTCCCATATTCCTGATTTCATTGACCATCCACGAATACGCTCATGGCTGGATGGCCTATAGATATGGTGATGACACCGCCAAGAGGATGGGGCGGCTGACTCTAAACCCCTTAGCTCACATCACTTTATTTGGAACGATCATATTGCCGCTCATTGCACATTTTGGCTGGGCCAAACCTGTTCCCGTCAACTTTGCGGTGCTTAGCAAGAGACAGATATTCAAGGTGGCGGCAGCAGGTCCCCTCTCCAATATCCTACTTGCCTTCACCCTGGCTGGGACTTTCCATCTCCTACATCTGAAAGCAAATACGATGTTGGGCAGTTTTGTACTGCTTGGCATACTGTTCAATCTGATTCTGGCTGTTTTCAACCTGCTCCCTATCCCTCCTCTGGACGGCTCAAAGATGGTCTACGCCCAACTCAAATCTCCAGACGCAGTGCGTGCTTATAACAAGTTTGCTCAATATGGTATGTTTGTCCTTATAGGGTTCCTGGTGCTTGGGGGATTCAGGCTGATACTACCTATCGTAGGGTTGCTGTACATATCACTGAGATTGCCTCTGCCTGTGCTATGACTACATTATGGTTGTCCTACACACCCCCCTCACAATTCTCCTGTATTCATTCTAATCTAAAAACTCTTGACACTGAGACCAATATGCCTAATTCTTTTGATTATATTGATTTTAATGGGATTTAGTAAAAATATAAATGGCCTACTTCATCCTCTCATTCTAAGCCGTTTGTACTTGGTGCGGCGGTGTGCCAGGCGGTCCGGGTCTTCCGCCTGAACCCGTTCTTCGTAGGCGGTGAAGTTGCCCTGGAACCATCGCGTCTTGCCGTCGCCTTCGAATATCAATAGGTGAGTACATATACGGTCCAGGAAGAAACGGTCGTGGCTGATCACCATGGCACAGCCCTGAAAATCTATTATTGCCTGCTCCAGGACACGCATGGTATCCACATCGAGGTCGTTAGTCGGTTCGTCAAGAAGCAGAAGGTTGCCGCCACGTCTTAACATCTTTGCCAGATGAATCCTGTTCCTCTCGCCGCCCGAACACTCAGAGACTTTCTTCTGCTGCTGAGGGCCTTTGATATTAAACTTTGCAATATAAGCTCGCGAGGAGGTCTCCTTGCCGCCAACGTTGATCATGTCCTTGCCCTCTGATATCTCCTCAAATATCGTTTTATCGCCATCGAGGGCATCACGATGCTGATCAACATATCCTATAGACGCCGTAGGGCCGATCTCGATCTGACCGGAATCGGGTAGCTCCTGATTCGTTATCATCTCAAAAAGCGTCGTTTTACCAATACCATTGGGCCCAATGACACCGACGATCGCATTCGGAGGCAATTCGAATGAACAGCAGTCAATTAAAATATTTTCACCAAAACCCTTGGAGACATCTTTGAAAGCAAGCACCTTCTCACCAAGATGCTGACCTGAGGGGATTTGTATCAGTACACTACTGCGATTGTCATCTACGGACTGGCTGGCCAGTGTTTCATAGGCGTTGATGCGTGCTTGGTTCTTCTGGTTACGGGCCTTCGCTGACGTGTTTATCCAATTCAACTCGCGAACAAGGATCTTTTGCCGCTGGCTTTCTTTCTTCTCAGTTATGCGTAGAATCTCTGCCTTCTGCTTGAGCCATGAAGAATAGTTGCCTTCAAACGGCAAGCCTCTGCCGTTGTCAAGTTCGAGTATCCACTTGGTGATATTGTCCAGAAAATAGCGGTCGTGCGTTACGATGATTACAGTGCCGTGGTAATCTCGTAAGGCGGATTCAAGCCAATGGACTGTTTCTGCGTCAAGATGATTGGTGGGTTCGTCAAGCAATAGCAAGTCAGGTTTTTCCAGAAGTGCCATACACAATACCACACGTCTGCGTTCTCCGCCGGAAAGCTGGCTTACCGGGGCATTATCGTCAGGTAGAACCATGGCATCAGAAACGATATCTATAAGACGGTCTGTTTCCCAACCATCACAAGCATCGATCTTGTCCTGAAGAGTTCCCATTTCCTCCAGCAGTTTGTTCATCTCTCCATCGGAAAGAGGCTCGCCAAGCATTTCCGATATTTTATTGAAACGGTCAACCATGCCCAGCGTTGGCTTGATTGCTGCAAGGAGATTCTCCTTGACAGTCTTGCCCATTTCAAGCTGCGGCTCCTGGGCAACGTATCGTACCTTCATTTTAGGCGACAGCTTGGTGTCGCCATGAAAATCCTTGTCCAGGCCAGCCATTATTCTCAGAAGGGTACTCTTACCTGAACCATTTTCGCCGATCACGCCGATCTTGGCTCCGTAAAAGAACGATAATGATATGTTAAGAAGAACTTCCTTGTCTCCATAACTTTTACAAACATCCCTCATTTCAAATACAAACTGTGGAGGCATATAGTGTCATTCCTTCTTCAATCGCGTGCCCCCCTATTCTCAGATGGGGAAGCAGGTTATCCATAGCAGGACTTTCTTCTTTCTGGATTTAGTTGTTATTCGTTGCTGTGCTCCACAACAGGTTTATGATAACAAACAGGCTTGATATAATCAAGTGAGATATCCCTTCAAAGCTTAGGTGAGTAGGAACAGCGAGCTTTTGTAAATTTCTTGACAGTCGGGCTGTTTCGAGGGTGGTGCTTCTCAATAGGATGGTAGGTGGGTAGAACATCGTTGGTGCACTGTTTGGTGCACCGGAGGGGAGCACAACCTGTTGCCCCCAGACGCTCAATTGGCGATGGGAGTGAGGGAAGTAGTCATCAAGGCAACAGTAGTTTCAGCTTGTGATACAGCTCTCGCCCCACCCAAGCGTCCGTTGCGGCATATTCGAGTTGTACACGGGTCAATGTTCTTTGGTCCCAGTTTGAAGTTTGGGAACCCTTTGACACCCGGAATTCCAGCAACAACGCGGCCAGCCCACGAAGACCGTGATTCATACAACCTGCCTGCTTGGCAAGTTCTCCCACATCCACAAATCCTCCGGGCTTAAACGGGGCCAACTTATTCAATTCCTCCACATCACAATCCACAGCAACGCCCGCCTTAATGATCTTTGGATTGGCCAGCAATCGACGTAAGGCCTTGGGCAAACGGCAATGTCGCAATTGAAAAATGTAGGCCGCTTGCTCACCGACCAATTGCAGGACCGCTGGCACATAACTCTGCCCCACTCGAAACGCGGGCTGTGTTTCCGTGTCAAACCCCAAAACCTTCTCCTTCTCCAACTGACCAACCGCTTTCTCAACTTGTTTCGATCTTCGAATCAAATGGATACGTCCCTGATATTTCCTAATCGGAAGCGCATTAATCTGTTCCTTGGTCAGCCGAGGCAATGCTGCCCCAGAAGAAAAGTCAAATTCCTTGGGTCCATTCTGATCTGTCATTGTTGAATCCGTCATCAGTTATCTCAACGGTGGAGAATATATCACCTTCCCCCTAAAAGGCAGGCCAACAGTGCAAGTAGTAACAAGTTCTTTCTCATAGTATTATCACTTGTACAAGAAAACGTTCTTAACTCGACAAGAATACCACCAAATCCCTACAGGAGCAAGGTGTCGATAGTGCTCGACTGGGGAGTGAGGAAACAGGAATGTAGGCATATCTTTTTTCCCCCGAAGAAAACAAGATATATGTTCTCAACAGTTCAGCAGGGAGTAGTTCCTACTCCACACCCCCCTCACAATCCCCCAGTACCAGCTCTAATCTAAAAACTATTGGTGATGAGACCTTTGGGGTAGGTTGGTGTTATTTGTTTCTAATTTTTATTAGGATTTAATATAAGTGGGGCAGTTCTTATCCTGCTTGACAACATCACAACCTGTGATAGAGTGGGTGGGAGTTGTTAAGCAGGGATAAATGCAATGGTCAAGAAAAAGAAAAACAGTTGGGTTTCATGGTCTGAAGAGGAGCTTCGGCTGCTCAAGAGGTTCTTTCCTCTTGGAAAAGCACGGCAGATAGTTGAGAAGACTGGACGGCCCTTGTCGGCAGTGAGACAGAAAGCATATAGCATGGGCCTTGGAACAAGGCAAAATAGGCGTTGGTCGGCCAGTGAAATTGAGATCATCAAAAGATTTTATCCAACTGAGAACATACAGAATATTGCCGACAGACTGGGCAGGTCCGTGGGAGCGGTAATTGAGAGGGCACACTCCATAGGCGTCAGGAAGATCATACCCCATAGTCGGCCTTGGTCAAAGCAAGAGGAGGCCTTGCTCAGGAAGCTCTATCAGGCAAATATGATACGGGATATAGCCAAGCAAATTGGACGCTCTATCTCAGCTATATTACACAAAACTCACAAATTGGGGCTAAGAGAAAAGGCCCCTCCGTGGTCGAAGAAAGAGTTAGCCCTGCTCAGGAAGTTGTATCTAACCCATCAAGACAAGGAAATAGCTGCCAAGATTGGAAGGCCAACAGGGTCAGTGGCAATAAAAAGAGCCAGATTGGGTCTCAAGAAACGAGGATAGGGTTGTAGGAGAAACAGGAATGCAGGTATATCTTCTTTTGCCGAAGAAAAAAGATATCTGTTCTCAGTAGGTCAGTAGGGAGTAGTTGCCCTACACCCCCCTCACAATTCTCCTGCATCTATTCTAATCCAAAACCTCTTGACACTGAGACCTACAGGCCTAATTCTTTTGATTATATTGATTGTTAATAGGATTTAATAGGAATATAAATGGAGGGGAGAGAGTGAGGAGTAGGGACTACTCCAACTTTTCTGTCCAATAGTCAAATATGTTCTGAGAGTGGCATAGTGCGATAGGCAATAGGTCAATAGTAGGTGAAAGGAACATTGGCAGATCAGTTGGGGAGAAGGGAAAGAATTGCCGAAATGGGGAGCCGACCCTTCTACCCTTCAAATCGGCAACACAACTATAGTATCTTCCTGAAACCTATCATAGACACATGGACTAATTTTCGCGGGCAAGACCAATCCGCCATAGCTACTTTTTACTGCCCTTTTCTTTCTCTTGCTGGATTGCTTCCTTGGCTTTCAGTCTTTCCTCATGACGTCTCGATATCTCTTTGTAGATCTCAATGGACAGTTCGTCGTCCCTGAGACCCTCATCCATCTTTTTGTTAACGAATTTGCCAAGCTGGTCATAATCTACTTCTCTACCGACACCGTATGTCATTGCCTTTGTGGCGGTCTCAATTCCACCTCCTTTTATGCCTTTACCTATAGCCTTCTCTACAAGACCCTTGGCACTCTTAATAGGTACTCCTTTCCGTGCTGCTATATCGATTGAACCAAGGGAGCTGTCCAGGTCCTTCTCAGTAAAGCCCTTTAGTTTCTTTGCCCTGTCACGCACTCTTTCTTTTGCTTCTGCAAGTTCCTTTTCCCAACTTTTCTTTTTCGCATCGCTCCATTTCTCCCATCCAGGAGGACCACTTTGGGCTATGCTTGTAGGAAGTCTTCTACTCTTTTTTGCCTGGCCCGGTGGCATAGCAGCACCTTTCCACCCTTTTTTCTCACCACTACTCCATCCTGGCGGTCGTCCATCCTTCCATTCTGCCTGTTCCTCTTTGCTCAGCCAAGGTGGTATCCAACCACCTTTTTTCTCTATCCTGGGTACAACAGCGTCTTCCAAACCCTTCTTTTCGCTTTTCTTCAAACTATCTGGCTCTTTGTTACCTCCTTTGCCCTTACCCTTACCTTTACCCTCTGCTAAAGCCGCTGTGCCATATAAGAACATGGAAACAGTAGCCAGAGTTATTACCAATAACGCGATCTGTTTTCCTCTACACATAATTCATTCTCCTTACATTAGGTACCTATTTAGAGTTCTCTTGCGACTTAAGCTTCACTGTTTTTTCACATCTTTCGGAAAAATCCAAATAATCTGTTAATAGTATTCATCTCCGACCATTGTAACAACTCTCTTGTTTATCTCCAGCCCATTGTGCCCTATAATGCTGGTGAAGAATAGGACTATGGACCAGGAGAAATTGGACAAACTGAGTTTGTACCTAAGGGCAGAATAGAGAATCTCAGATGAATATCTTGGCTCTAATTGGTAGCCCCCGAAAAGGGGGTAATACCGACATTCTGGTAGATCAGCTCTTAAAAGGATGCCAAAGGAACGGCCATACAGGAGAAAAACTCTATCTCTACGATTACGAAATATCTCCCTGCATAGACTGCCGTTTCTGCAAAACAAAGAATTATAGTTGTGCCATTCTGGACGATATGCGAAAGATTTATCCAAGAATGCAGATGGCAGATTTGATTATCTTCGGCACGCCAGTCTACTGGTATGGTCCCACTGGAAAGATGAAGCTCCTGATCGACCGTATGCGTCCTTTTATCGCCAATAAGAAACTGCAAGGCAAGAAAGGTTTAGTGGTCGTTCCTTCCGAAGAAGGGCCAAATGCCTGCGAGGCTTTGCTGACGATGTTCCGAATGTCGTTTGACTACCTGGGTATGCAATTTGGTGGAAAGATTCTGGCCAAAGCCTATGAGAAAGGTGAGATTGCAGAAAATAGGGCGGAATTAGAGAAAGCATACAGATTAGGGCTTTCACTATCGGAGCACTGACTATGAGACAGTTTCAGATAACGATATTTATTCTCGGAACAGCATCATTGATCGCCTCGGCGTTCGAAATTGGGCCGAATTCTGGCGATTACCTGTTAAGTGCCGGAATCGCTACCTTGCTTATCGATGTTGTGTGTATCCAGTTGTGGCCATCGCCAAAGCGTCCGTGAAACTGTCCCAACTGACCCACCAACCTCCCAATCGTCATAACAGCACATCTCTCATAGTGATTATTAACATTTACAACTACATCCCTATGCGGTTTTCAGTACTTGAGGCAGTCAGGGTTAATCCCCAACACATAGTAGGCTATCACATCAATTTCAGCAGCAGTATCGGAACCGTCAAAGCCGCTGATATCGTCATAGGTAACCTTCTCCAAGTACTGCCGTAGGTAACGTCCTGCGATAGGACAGTAGGACCAGTGCCAGGGTTCTTCCTCATAGCCATATGGACGGTCCTCTCCCTTAGGGGTATAGGTTTGGTAGAAGCCAAAATCATCTGCATTGGCAGCCAACCATTCGAAAACCTTCGACCCTACGCCTGATTCAAAATAGCTGTTTTCCACGCTGTTGATGTCTATGTCAGTTCCCCAGTGATGACGCGATGTGCCTGGCATAGAAGAGTACTTCAGGATAACCCTTGCTCTCTCTATTGGATCCGGAACTGTTTTGGCAAGATCTTGGCCCTCTACCAACCGAGCACCTGTCCACTTCTGCTCCCAGATATCTTTTTGAGAATCGAAATCTCGCGTAGCGGAAATGATTACCAATGTAATACCGTCTTTTTTTGCTGCATTGTGCATCTCAACAAACGCGTCATAAACCTCATCAAGCAGATACAGACCGTCTTGATCGGCATAGGATGTTGCGACTCTTGAAAAACTTGTATCATTGGCTGGATTGATATGTCCCAAGAGATGGCCTAGGTCAATATCTGCATCTAATTCCACAACCTTCAAGCTTGTTCCACACCCACAGATGCTTACTGCCAGCATCAAGATGGCAATATACACTACTTTGGACATGGCTATCTCCTGACTTCTTGTTGGGATCGTAGATTAGGCCCTTCAAGGAGTCGTATTTCCAGGAGCAAGTACCTATTCTGAGGTTGGGAATATTCTTGTTCCTATTATTGGAAAAGATACTTCTATTTGGCGATAGGAGCAAGGTAATTGCCCTGCTTGACAACATCACAATCTGTGATAGAGTGGTTGGGAGAAACGGGAATGCAGGCATGTCTTCTTTTGCCGAAAAAAAAGATATGTATTCTCAGTAGGTCAGTAGGGAGTAGTTGCCCTACACACCCCCCTCAGAATTCTCCAGGATTAGATATAATCTAAAGACTATTGATGATGAGACCTTTGGGGTGGGTAGTGCTGATTTCTATTGATTGTTAATAGGATTTAATAGAAATATAAATGGAGTTAGGACAGTGAGGAGAAGGGACTATCCCAACTTTTATGCCAATAGTCACATAAGTTCTATGAGGGGCAATCCCCTCCCGATGCAACTTCTATGCCTTCAGTTTTCTTTTCCTAAGCCCCAATCGGAATACTTTCGCCCTGGTAGCTCCCACTGGTCTCCCTATCTGTTCGGCAATTCGCTCGGCAGTTCTGGTCGGATACAGCTTTCTCAGTAGGCTCAGTTCTTCCTTCGACCATGAGGGGGCGGTTCTTCTCAGTCGCAACTGCCATGCTCTCCTCCTTATCGCCGAGACAGACCTGCCGATTTGCTCTGCTATTTCACGACAACTCTTGTGAAGGTAGAGTTTTTTAAGCAGGGCTTCTTCCTGCTTTGACCACTGGGCAGGTACATTCTGCTTTCTAAGGCCGAGCGTGCGTGCTCTCCCTCCAACTGCATCAGCACTCCGTCCAAGTTTCTCCGCTATGACCTGCGACTTCTCAGTGGGATATAGCTTCGTGAGAATATCGAGGTCCTTGTCTGACCAGCGACGAAATGTCTTTTTTTGCAGCCCCAACTGCCGTGCCTTTTCTCTCAATGCGTCCCTCGTCCTTCCGGTCTGCTCTGCAATTTCCTGTGCCTCTACTTTCCGGTAGAGCCTCTTAAGCAGCTCGACCTCGTGTTCCGACCATGCAATCCAACCGCTTTTATTCTTTTTGACCATTGCACGTATCCACCTAACAGATGACTCCAACAGAAGTTCGACTGATTCACGAAACTATTTCTAAACATTGCTCATTTATCCGACCAGTACCATACGGTAACTACTCCTTCGTAATCTTGAGAATGAGAGATACTGATTACTTTTTCCTTTCCGACTTCTGTAGCAAACTCCGCAGCTTGTGAAAATAACTTTTCCCAACTGGAAAAAGTACCACGAAATATTTGATATTTAACCTTCATTTTTTGATCCTTTCGTGTTGTGAAAAGTAAGGTCGATAGTATTCATCTCACCCCCCTCCTCTTACCCCTTTCTTCTGCAACCTTTTCGTTTTGGATCTTGTAACAAGAAGCTGAAAGATTGTTCCAAAACCCAACATGGAAAGAAAAATAATCGTCAAGACAGAACGTCGTCCTTGCAGCAACGAGCAGAGGTTAACGCTTATGCCCAACAAGACAACCTCTATTCCAATCAGAAGTAGGAATGTGCCTACTCCACTATAACACAAAGCCAAAATCAATTTCCTGATGAACCATATTAGAAGCAGCCCGACGACACCTCCCACAAAAGCAGACAACAGAATCTTCCATTTATGGGGACTCACTGTCTGCAATGCATCCTTGATGAGCAGCTTCAATCTCTCAAGAAAGCTACCTGCTTTCACCGTTACCTGATTGGCATATGTCAGTCTGCTCGAAGAATCCATCTGACTGAAGGGCTGGATAAGAGCAAATTTCAATTCCGTTGATGGCTGAGGAGCCGTTTCTTCCAAGATAAGGCTGGAATAGACTGTTCCACCTGCTAGGGCAAACACAACAGTAGCAAGAAGGATGATTAGAACATTCCTAAAGAGAACGGCGGCAATTGTGAAAACGACCGCTCCAACAGACATGCTAACAAGAGCAGACAGATCAAGCCATTGGGAGACAAGCAATCCACAGGCGGAGCCTACGACCGCTCCAAGAAGTCCAAGAATGATAGAACTGAAATAAGAACCTGCAAGCCAGAGAGGCAAACCAAGAATGATTACCAGCAATCCACATCCAAGCAGAGCTAACGGCTGAATATTAAGACAGAGGGTTTCTATTCGTATCAGTATCTCGAACATAATGATATTTTGCTAAACAAGTACGAGGAATGCAAGCAGAAGGTTGTGGGGCTATGATTTGCTCCTGCTTTCAAGTGGTATTTCTTACCACTTGATTTTCTACACTGATTATTTTGATTTTAATAGGATTTAATGGGGAGGGGTAGTTTTGCCCTGCTTGACAACATCACAATGTGTGATAGGTTCGGGGGGAGTTGCACATTGCCATAAACACCAATGCTCAGTACAATGCTGGAGAAGGTCTTTGTAGTTGCTCCCAAAGAGGTGCTCACTTAGAGGTTGTTATGAGGTACGCAGGACTTACGGATGATCTGGAAAGAAGAAAGCGGGAACATGGAAACCCTCGCGACTTCAGAGTTATACAGCAGTTCACTTCCGAGGCGGCTGCCCGTCAATGGGAAAGGAGAATGCTGGCCCAGGGATGTGAGGAAGATACCAGCGGCAAAGGCTGGAAATATGGCTATACCTTTTCAACCTGAAGTTGGTTCATTGCTCATCTGAACAACCTGGGTCACCAGTCACACCCCCCTCACAATTGTCCAGGATCAAATATTACTTAAAAACTACTCATGATGAGATCTGTGGGGTAGGTTGTTGTTTTTCTTTATTAGAATCTAAATGGGACAATAATCGGGGATAACTGCATTTAAGTCGATTTACCCCAAAGCTATGAGCCGAAGGTTAGTTTTGCAGCAAGCGTGTCGCCGAATGGCTTGTTGTTCTTTGTTGGCTTTCCTGGGGATATATGCTTTTTGCCAAGCTCTGTGGGCTGACGTTTTTCGTTGCGGGCGGTTTTTTTGCTCTGCGTCTGTTCTTTTTTCATACTCATCGATATTCGCTTTCTGGCGATATCTATCTCCAGCACACGTACTTTAACTTTCTGATGCACTTTGACAACATCGGCAGGGTCTTTTACAAAATGGTCTGAAAGCTCGCTGATATGCACAAGTCCATCCTGATGAACACCAACATCGACAAACACACCGAACGCAGTGATATTCGTTACAATCCCCGGCAATTCCATTCCAACTTCTAAATCGCCGATCGCATTGATTCCTTCGGCAAAACTGAACAGCTCGAATTGCTTTCGCGGGTCTCGGCCGGGCTTGCTAAGCTCAGCTTTAATGTCCATCAGCGTCGGCAGACCAACCGTATCGGTAACGTAGTTTTCCGGCTTTATCTTTTCACGCAAAGCTGAATTACTGATCAAGTCTGCCACCGCACAATCTAAGTCCCTGGCCATAGAATTTACTATTGAGTAGCTTTCGGGATGTACCGCACTTGCATCGAGTGGGTTTTTGGCATTGCGAATCCTGAGAAAGCCCGCACACTGTTCAAATGTCTTATCGCCCAACCCGGAAACTTTCTTCACCTCTGCTCTGGACTCGAATGGGCCGTTTTCATCCCTATGTACCACTATCCTTTCAGCCAACTTAGGCCCTATTCCAGAAACATGGGTTAAGAGTTGCTTACTCGCTGTATTGACCTCAACGCCGACAGCGTTCACACAGCTACTGACCGTATCATCAAGACAGCGTTTAAGAAGTATTTGATCGACATCATGTTGATACTGGCCGACGCCAATAGATTTAGGGTCAATCTTTACCAGTTCCGCCAGCGGATCCATTAGTCGTCTTCCAATTGACACCGCTCCCCTGACCGTAATATCGTGGTCGGGAAATTCTTCTCTGGCAACCTGCGAAGCCGAATAAACGCTTGCCCCGCTTTCGTTCACCATTACGATGTGTATATCTTCCCCCAGGGCAATCCCACGGATGAATGCCTCAGTTTCTCTGCTGGCTGTTCCGTTACCTATCGCAATCGCCTCGATATTGTACTTTTGGCACAAAGCCATAATTTTAGTGCCTTCACGTTTGGCAGTCGCTTCGGAAGACAGTGGATATATCACATCGTTGTACAGCAGCTTGCCCTGCCTGTCCAGGCACACCACCTTGCACCCAGTCCGAAAAGCCGGGTCGATAGCCAAGATGCTTTTTTCACCCAATGGTGAGCTTAACAGCAGTTGCCTGATATTTTCCGCAAAGACCTTTATAGCTTCTTCGTCCGCCTTCTTTTTGCTTTCAAGTCGAATTTCAGTTTCCATTGAAAGCATTATTAGCCTCTTATAGCTATCTCTAATCGCAAGCTTGACCTGCTCGCAGGCGGCGTTTTCACCTTTGATAAACAGCGAGTCAAGGAGTGATATCGCCTGGTCCTCATCTGCTTTCACCCGTAATAGCAGGAATTTCTCCTTTGCCCCCCGACGCATCGCAAGTACCCTGTGTGATGGAGCCGAAGCGACCGATTCGGCCCAGTCGTAGTAGTCCTTATACTTTATCGCCTCCTCTTCCTTGCCCGGTATCACCTTACAGATGTATTGGCCTTTTTTCTGGTAGAGCGATCTTATATCCGCTCTTGCCTGCTGATCTTCGCTTACCCACTCAGCGATTATGTCGCGTGCCCCTGCAAGTGCAGTCTCAGTTGAGTCCACCTCTTTCTCAGCGTTCACAAACTTCCCCGCTTCTTCTACCACATCGATATTTCCCTGCTCGAACAGCATTCTTGCCAACGGCTCAAGTCCCTTTTCCTTTGCCATGGTAGCCCGTGTTCGCCTTTTCGGCCTGAAGGGCAGGTAAATATCCTCCAGCACAGCCATCGTCTCCGCTGCCATTACTTTGTATTTAAGCTCAGCGGTGAGATTGCCCTGTTTTTCAAGTGACTCAAGTATTGCCTCTCGCCTTTTGTCCAGTTCAGCAAGCTGTTCGAGCCGGTCGCGAATATTGGTTATCACAACCTCATCAAGGCTTCCTGTCGCTTCTTTACGGTATCTGGCAATAAACGGAACGGTGGCGTTTTCAGTCAATAGCAGAGCGACGGCCCCGACCTGTTTTGCGGTTATATTCAATTCATCTGCTATTCTGAGTATATGGTTTTCTTCCATGCTGTATTACACTCTCAATCTCATCCGATACTTCTTCAACTCCTTTGCTCAACTGACTCTGCTGGTGAAGGACTCATAGCACTGCTCCCAAATGCTCCCAAAATAATACCACCATTTCATGGTAGGAGCAAGGCTAATGCCCTGCTTGACAACATCATAATCTGTGGTAGAGTGGATGGGAGGTTAGGTACGCCCTTTATGAAGTCATCTGTTAGCAAGGATAAGTACATTGGTCAGGAAGAAAATAGGCAGTTGGCCTTCATGGTCGGAAGATGAGATCAGGCTACTCAAAAAGCTCTATAAGAACACACCGGCGAAGAAAATAGCAGAACAACTCGGACGGACAGTAGGTGCATTGAGACGTAGGGCATGGGAATTAGGGCTGCATAGCAAGAAATACTGCCACTGGTCAAAGAAGGATCTTGAGATTCTCAAGAAACTACATCCCACTGAGAAGTTCCCGGTCATAGCGAAAAAACTCGGACGGTCTAACAGTTCAGTTGAGATAATTGCGATTAAGCTCGGCCTAAGAAAACAAAAGACATCTGTTCCCTGGTCAAAGCAGGAGGATACCCTGCTCAGAAAGCTCTACCTGCACAAAAGTCATAAGGAAATAGGAGCCCAAATTGGCAGGTCAACTATAGCGGTGTTAGGGAAAACACAGAAATTGGGGCTTAGAAAACAACCCCCGCTTTGGTCGAAGAAAGAGGTAGTCCTTCTCAGGAAGTTGTATCTAATCCATGAATATAAGGAAATAGCTGCCAAGATTGGAAGACCAGTGGGACAAACGAGAATGAAAATATTCCGGTTGGGGATCAGGAAGAGAAAGCGTAAGGCATAGGGGCCGCTATTCCCCATTTCCTCTTCACACCACTTCCCTTATAATCTGGCAATATATATTTTCCCAAAAAAAAGAAAACCCCAATGATACAACTGGACCCTGACAGAATCAGAGCTATTGACCTTACTCCAAAGGAGCAGAAAACGATATTAAATTACTGCCGCTCTATGGACAGGGATAACCATGTCTCTGGGCAAGCAGTGCCCTGTAGGAGCAACAGAAATGTCTGTATATCTTTTTTTTGCCGAAGAAAAAAAGATATGTATTCTCAGTAGGTCTGTAGGAAGTAGTTGCCCTACACACACCCCTCAGAATTCTCCTGCATCTATTCTAATCTAAAAACTATTGACACCGAGACCTACAGGCCTAATTCTTTTGATTATTTTGATTTTTAGTAGGATTTAACAAAAATATAAATGGAGGGGAGACAGTGCGGAGTAGGGACTATTCTGATTTTTTCAAGTGGCATTTCTTACCACTTGATTTCAAATCATTTCTCCTTCCTGCCCTGCTTGACAACATCACAATCTGTGGTAGAGTTGCCCTGTAGGAGCGACAGGAGAAACAGGCATATCTTTTTTTGCCGCAGAAAAAAAAGATATATCAGTCCAGCAGGTAAGTAAGGAGTAGTCCTACTCCACACCCCCCTCAGAATTCCCCAGTCTCCATTCTATTCTAAAAACTGTTGATATGAGACCTGTGGGGTGGGTGTTCTTGATTTGTTTCTAATTTCTATTAGGATTTAATATAAGTGGGGCAGTTTTGCCCTGCTTGACAACATCACAAGGTGTGATAGAGTGGGTCGGAGTAACGGCAAGTGTTTTTGACTATAGGCGGCTTTCACTTCTCAAAGTGAGGCACTCCTGCTTTCGCTGGCCCCGTAGGTTTTTAGAACTATCTGTTAAGTGGATCTGTGCAGTGGCTAAAAAGAAGAATCCAGGTTGGATCCTGTGGTCGAAAGATGAGATCAAGCT
>Ga0315276_10003217_pt1 | contig 14981 bp, 11 predicted proteins | sample YL17G05_0_MG_FD_204542 | JGI IMG/M metagenome (GOLD analysis project Ga0315276, IMG submission 204542) | Sediment microbial communities from Yellowstone Lake, YNP, Wyoming, USA - YL17G05_0 | ecosystem: Environmental > Aquatic > Freshwater > Lake > Sediment | place: USA: Wyoming | collected...
GAGACCAATCGCATCGACCTCGATCCGGAACTCAAGGACGCCTGGGGCCTGCCTGCACTGCGCATGACGTACAAGGACCATCCGGACGACCTCGCGATGGCGCGCTACCTGCAGGATCGCGGGGTCGAGTCCATGCAGGCAGCCGGTGCGCTCGAAGTCTGGAAGGGCCCGGTCGCCGAATCGACGGGCGGACCGCACCTGCTGGGAACGGCGCGCATGGGCAACGACCCGAAGACGTCGGTCGTCGACAAGTACCACCGGTCGCACGACATCCGCAACCTGTTCGTCTGCGACGGCTCGAGCATGGTGACGTCGGGGCGCGGACAGCCGACGATGACGATCCAGGCGCTCGCCTTCCGGGCGGGCGACCATATCGCGCAGTTCGCGAAGCGCGGGGAGATCTGACGGTCAGCCGGCGCGCATTCCGGCGAGGCGCTGCGAGATGATCGTCTCGGCCTCGCCCATGATCCGGTCGACCAGCTCTTTGCAGGTCGGCACGTCGTGGATCAGGCCGGCGACCATGCCGCACGACCAGGCGCCCGCTTCCATGTCGCCCTGCTGCATGACCTTCACGTAAGCCCCCGCAACGTACTCGCGGACGTCGTCGATCGTCGTCGCCGCGCCCTTCTGCTTCTCGATTTCGACGACCTTGTCGACCGCCGAGTTGCGCAGCACGCGTTCCGTATTGCGCAGCGGCCGCATGATCAGGCGCGTGTCGAGTTCGGTGGCCCGCACCAGCGCCTGCTTCACGTTCTCGTGCACCGGTGCCTCTTTCGTCGCGATGAAGCGGGTGCCCATGTTCATGCCCTCGGCGCCGAGTGCGAGCGCCGCGACGAGACTGCGCCCGTCGGCCATGCCGCCGGATGCGACGAACGGAATCTTCAGCGCCTCGGCGGCGAGCGGCAACAGGATGAAGTTCGGCACGTCATCCTCGCCCGGGTGACCACCGCACTCGAAGCCGTCGACACTCACCGCGTCGCAGCCGATCTTTTCGGCCTTGAGCGAGTGCCGCACCGACGTGCATTTGTGAATGACCTTGATGCCATGCTGCTTCAACACCGGCATGTACTGTTCCGGGCTGCGGCCTGCGGTCTCGACGATGCGCACCCCGCCTTCGACGATCGCCTGGATGAGCTCGGCGTAAGGCGGGTTCGCGAACGTCGGCAGGAAAGTGAGGTTCACGCCGAACGGCTTGTCGGTCATTTCGTGGCAGCGCTTGATCGCCGCCGCCAGCTTCTCCGGCGTGCCGAGCGTCAGCGCCGTGATCATGCCGAGCCCGCCGGCGTTGGAAACGGCCGAGGCCAACTCGGGCAACCCGACGAAATGCATGCCGCCCTGGATGATCGGGTGCTGGATGCCAAAGAGCTCGGTGATGCGGGTCTTCATGGGCGGCCTCGGATTCCTGCTGAACAACAACCGGTCATTGTCGCCGATTCGGCGACGCAGCGCCCGGCCTCGCGGCTGGGCGAGATGACGAACTCGATGCAATTACCCGTGAAGACGCCCCTTGCGGGGCGTCCGTCGATGCCTCACCACTCCGGCGCCTCGCTCATTTCCTGGACGCGGCGATCTTCTTTGCTTCAGCCAGGGCCTTGTCCGCGGCGCGCGTCGCGCACTCCTTCGTGTTGGGCCCGGAGTCCGGATAGGCTTTGCCGAGCTTCTCGCAGACCACCGTCGCTGCCTGATTGATTCGCCACTCCAGCGTTGCGACATCCGTCGATTTCGCCAGGTCGAGGTCGGCGTAGCTCACGCGGCTCGACATGACGACCTTGTAGTACCCCGGCGCCGGACTGGCCGTGTCGGCCTTGCCCTCCTTTGCGATGGGCGAGGCCTCGACCACGATTTCTTCCAACGGCTGGGCGAGGACATTGCCCCAGGCCATGCACGCCGCGAGCGGCACTGCGACCGCGAGGAATTTCCTTCTCATGACGCACTCCTTCCCTATTGGAGCCTGAGCGTGCCGGGACGGCACGCACTGCGCCCCACGCTCCAAGACTAGAGCCGGACGCAGAGAAGGAAAATTCGGAGTGTTGGAACAGTGCGACGGTATTAATCGCTAGCCGACGAGGGCCCGGGCGCGCAATGTGCTACCGCGACCCGTCGAGCCACCCCCGATTCCGGAAACAGGTGAGCGCGGCCCGTGATCCCCCTTATCATCCGGACATGAGCCTGACCCGCCGCTTCGTCCTCGCCGTGCTGGTGGCGATCGTCGTCCTCATCGCGGTGATCGCGTATCGCACGGCGACCTACACCCCGCCGACGAAGACGGTGTCGGCGCCAGTCGATCTGGCACCCGACGTCAGGATCGACGTGGCGCGAGCAGCGCAACATCTGGCGGACGCGGTTCGCATCCGGACGGTCAGCCATCAGGACGCGAAGGACAACGACTGGGCCGAATGGGATCGTCTGCACGCGTGGCTCGCCGCGACCTACCCCGCAGCGCACGCGGCCATGACGCGCGAAGTGGTCGCCGGACACACGCTCGTCTACACCTGGCGCGGGGTGGACCCGTCGCTCCCGCCGATCGTGCTGATGGCTCACCACGACGTCGTGCCAGTGACACCGGGCACCGAGCAGGACTGGTCACACCCGCCGTTCGACGGCGTGATCGCCGATGGAGCTGTGTGGGGTCGTGGCTCCGTCGACGACAAGGGCTCGCTCATCGGGCTGTTCGAGGGCATCGAGTCGCTGGTCGCCAGCGGGTTCGTGCCGCGGCGCACGGTGTACGTCGTCAGCGGGCACGACGAAGAAGCCGGCGGTAAAGGAGCGTACGCGGCAGCGCAGCTGCTGAACTCGCGTGGCGTGCACGCGGAGTTCGTGCTCGACGAAGGCTTGGCCGTCATCGCCGATTTCCCGCTGCTTGGCCGGCCCGTCGCACTGATTGGTATTGCCGAGAAGGGCTACGCGACATTGAAGGTCACGGCCCCCGCCAAAGGCGGGCATTCCTCGGCTCCGCCACCGGAAACCGGTGTCGAAGTACTCGCCAAGGCCGTGCTGGCCATCACCGGCAAGGCCTTTCCGCTCGAATTCAAGGGACCGGCGGCCGACATGGTGCGCGCGCTGGCCCCGGATGCTCCCCTCCTCGTTCGCGTCGCCGTCGCGAACGAATGGCTGTTTCGTCCGCTGCTGGTGCGGCAGATCGCGGCGACGGCGGCAGGTGCTGCGACGCTGCACACCACGATCGCGCCGACGATGCTGCGCGGCAGCCCGAAAGAGAACGTGCTGCCACAGGACGCGACCGCCTGGATCAACTACCGCATTGCACCGGGCCTGACGGCGGACGACGTGATGCAGCGTGCCGCGGCGGCGACCCATGGCCTCGACGTGAAACTCGCCTGGGAAGGTCCTGCCTACGACCCGTCACCGGTGTCGTCGAGCACTGCGACGGCCTACCGCGTCATGGCGGAACTTGCGGCGGGTGACGAGCAGATCCCCGTCGCGCCCGGCCTCGTCACGGCCACGACCGACAGCCGCCACATGACCGGACTGGCCACGGACATATACCGCTTCCAGCCGATCGTGGCGTCGATCGGTGACCTGCAGATGATCCACGGCACGAACGAGCACATGACGACGGACAACCTGCGCCGCACGGCCGAGTTCTATGCGCGCCTGGTCGCTACAGTGGCGCGGTAGGCGCTGGCCGGAGAGACGTTCACCGCGGTCGGACAGGCCGGCCCTGCAAGTCAGACGCCGCTTGCCTGCAGACTTTGCGGGAGGGGGTTAGCAGAACCCTGCTCAGTCCAGCAGCGAAATCGGGGCCAGGCCCTCGATGTGCATCTTCCCGCCCTCGATCCGAACGTGCTCTTCACTCCTGACTTCATGATCGAAGCGGTAGACGAACTGGGCGGTTCCCTCGGTCAACGCACGGTCCCATTCCTGGGACTGATGGGCGACGGCTTCACTGCGCTTACGCCAGGCGGCCAGCGCGCGGCCATCGTGTCGCTGTTCGAGCCGTTGCAGCGCGATTCGCGGCGATATGATCGTTGCAGTGGCGTTGTTGCCGCCAAAGCCCTTGGCATTCAAGAACGATGCATCCCAGTCCGTGGGAGAACGCTGGAGCGGACTCGGCGAAAACCGCAGGTGTTCGCGCTCCACGTCGGCAGCAACCTCGTCGATTGTCGTGATGCCGGGCAGGATGCCATGCTTGAACACCCCGAGGGTCGAGGCAAGCTGATCGCCCCCGGCCGCTGCCATGGTGTGGCCGACGAAACACTTGATCGCCGCAACCGGCCAGTCCTCGATCCCGTACGCCCTGGCGACCCGGTTCAGGATCTGTGACTCCGTCGTGCGGTTCTGCGGGGTACCCGTCCCATGCGCCTGCACGAAACTGCGAGACCGTATCGATTCTTCACCAAGATCCCGCATCGCGCGAGCCACGGCCTTGGCGAAAGTGATGTAGTTGCCGACCCCTGGCGAGGAGATCGACTTCTTGTAACCGTCAGCGTGGACCTGGACATCGGTGACCGCACCGTGGATGACCGCACCGAGTTCGACCGCGAGCGCATCGTCGAGCAGCACGACGAACTGCGCTCCCTCGGCGATGGTGAACCCGCAGTTCTCGCCAAACGGTCGGCAGGCGCGGCGGAGGTCGGGTTCGGTCGCGTTGCGGTGCCGGTCCAGTTCGAGCAAAGCCTTGTCTGTTCCCAGGGCTCCCATCGTCGAGAGGCCTTCGATCACATCTGGACACAGCGGAGCTTCCGCGCCACCGACCAGGGCGACACGCGATCGACCTGATTCGATATCGAACATCCCGTGCCGCAGGTTGTAGAGGAAGGTCGCGCACGCTCCCATGTTGTGTCCGGTCTGGCCGACGCTACCGAGCACATAGGCGTTGACGAAATCCGCGGGCATCTCGGCCAGGCCCATGGGCACCTGCTTCGAAGTCGGTCGCGAGCCGCGGTAGCGGGATCCGAGCAGGCCGCCGGTGCCCTCCTGGTCGAGCTGCCCCAGGGCGCTGCCGGCGTACACACTGACGCGGTCCGGGGGCACGTGCTGCATCAACGTGCCCCAGTCGATGCCCAGCGACCCTAGCGCGTCATTCGCAGCAAAGAGCGCGAGCTGGACTGCCCTGGGGTGACCACGGCCCGGGTAGAGCGATTTCGGATCGAATCCGGTGGGTAGCTGGCCAGCGGCACTGACGTCCAGCGCCCGCGTGACCGGCAAGAGGATTTCGGCATCTTCCGACACGTCGATGCGCACACGCCCGGCGACGCTCTCGCTCACTCGCCAACCCTGCGGCAGGCGGCTGGGCAAATCGCGCTGTGCCACGACGAACGAAACGGGCCCGTGCCCCGGTTCCAGGCGCGCCTTGCAGTTCCAGGCGACGTTGCGCGGATCGAGCAACTCGGGCTCCAGGCCGCGTACCAGCGTGTGCTCGAGGATGTGCCGACGCGTGTCGGCGCCGATCTCGCCCTTGATTCCCATCAGGCCCGCCAGGCTGCGAATCGTTTCGCCCGCAAGGTTCTGCTCCAGGACGTCGATGATCGAGCGCCGATAGCCGTGGTGGGCCGAACTCCGGCCAGCCGCATTGATGCCGCCAAAGCCCGCTATGACTGCCAGTGATTTCATCGCCAGGAAACCCGTTGAAGTTCGACAATGAGTTCGAGACCAGGGCGTCTTGAACGACGCCGAACACTTATGCGACTGGCGGAGAGGGTGGGATTCGAACCCACGATCCCCTTGCGGGGACGCCGGTTTTCAAGTCTCAGGGCACGCTCGCACGCGCAACGTACCCGCACGCAAACACCTATTTGTCCCGCATCCTTAGTCCATCGCATTGCCTGTGAATTGCGGGGAAACGGCCGATATTGCAACTCGAGTGCAACTGTACCGGCCTCCTCGGTTAGTGTCGAGAGAGTGGCTCGGCAGTTCGCAGTTCAGCGGCGAGTCCCTCAATGAACCGCCCTGCCCCGTCGCGCCCGTCGGATGACACCGACGTACGGTCTGATCCATTCCCACCTAGTCGCCGGATCGAGCTCTCGCCGTCGCCGCCAGTCTCGGATTGCTCTCCAAGCTAGGTCTATCAGCAGGTCGTCGCCATCCATTCCGCCACGATGCCGCCGCGCCCTGGGGCTGTCGCTGTGCATTTCTGCCGGGGTCGTGCAGAAAGAGAAACCCCGGCGCTAGGCCGGGGCGTCTATGCAGACATCTTGTGGGCCGCCGACCGACAGAGAATCAATGATCCGTCTGTCTCCGCCCGTGGCTGCCGCGACGGTCGCCACCCGTCGCCAACCGGGCATTCGGGTCCCAGACGTTCCGATGTCGCCGCTCGAATTCGTCGCGACGGTCCTCGTGATGGAGGTATCGGCAGCGGCAGTTCTTGATATCGCAAGTCGGCAAGGGAATCGAAGGCGCTTCCTGCGCGAGGTATCGGCGCAAACCGTACCTCAGCTCGGTCTGGCGGCAACTCGGGCCAGCCTTAATGCTCACCGCGTGGTAGGGATTCGTGACGCGGTGGGCCTGCACCGTGCGACCGGACAATCGCACTTCCGCCTGAACGTGCTTGCGGTGCAACCAATACGACAGGTTGAACGCCATGGTATGGCCCCTTCCTTGAGCCGCAACAAACCTTTGCTTCTTGTTGCATTCTAGCGCCGCTCGCTGGCGAGGTAACTCCCGACTTGCCGTGCCACGCCTGCGGACCTCGCCGATCAAGAGTGCGACAGGCCGGCCAAGGCGCAGAGCCGGGCTTCTGTTTTGACATAACACACCCGGGACAGCGACACGGCGTCCGCGCTGACGGGAACGTGCAGAATGGTCTTAATTATAAGTAGCTGAAATATAAGTAACAATTGGCGGAGAGGGTGGGATTCGAACCCACGATCCCCTTGCGGGGACGCCGGTTTTCAAGACCGGTGCATTCAACCGCTCTGCCACCTCTCCGAGCGGAAAATCATTGTAGCCGGGTGCAGCCGGCGGTTGGCATCAACCGCGGATGACGTCCGCGCCACCCATGTACTTGCGCAGCGCCGGCGGGATCACGACGCTGCCGTCGGCCTGCTGATAATTCTCGAGCACGGCGACGAGCGTGCGACCGACCGCGAGCCCCGAGCCATTCAGCGTGTGCAGCGGCTCGGGCTTGCTGGTCGCGGGATTGCGCCAGCGCGCCTGCATGCGGCGCGCCTGGAACGCCTCGCAATTGGAGCACGACGAGATCTCACGATACTGCTGCTGCCCCGGCAGCCACACTTCGATGTCGTAAGTCTTGGCGCTGCCGAATCCGACGTCACCCGAGCAGAGCGCGACGACCCGATACGGCAGCTCGAGCCCCTGCAGCACCTTCTCGGCATTGCCGACGAGCACTTCGAGTTCGGCGTACGAATCTTCGGGCCTCACGATGTGCACGAGCTCGACCTTCTCGAACTGGTGCTGGCGGATCATGCCGCGCGTGTCCTTGCCGTACGAGCCGGCCTCGCTGCGAAAGCACGGCGTGTGCGCAGCGTAGCGTCGCGGCAGCGTGTTCGCCTCGAGGATCGATTCACGCGCGAGGTTCGTGACCGGCACTTCCGCGGTGGGGATCAGGAAGAACTCCGCCTCGCCCGAGGTGACCTTGAACAGGTCCGCCTCGAACTTGGGCAGTTGTCCCGTGCCGACGAGCGAACTGCGTGCAACGAGGTACGGCGCATAGATCTCGGTGTAACCGTGCGCGCCGGTGTGCAGGTCGAGCATGTACTGGATCAGCGCGCGGTGCAGGCGCGCGAGCCCGCCTTTTAGCACGACGAATCGTGCACCGGAAATCCTGCCGGCCGCCTCGAAATCCATCGCGGTGTCGGCGAGCTTTTCGCCGATCGCGACGTGGTCGAGCGGCGCAAACTCGAACGAGCGCGGCGTGCCCCAGCGACGCACCTCGACGTTGTCGGCTTCGTCGCGGCCGTTCGGCACGCTCTCGTGCAGCATGTTCGGCAGACCGAGGACGAGTTCATCGAACTCCGCCTGGACGTCCGCGAGTTCCTTGTCGAGACCCGCCATCCGCTTGCCGAGTTCTTCGCCCGCCGCCAGCAGCGAAGCAATGTCCTGCCCCTGGGCCTTGGCCTTCCCTACGTTTTTCGCGTGCGCATTGCGGGCAGCACGCACTTCGTCCGCGGCAACCTGGGCGGCCTTGCGGCGGTCCTCGAGCGCCTGGAAACGCTCGACGTCGAGCTTGAAGCCACGGCGCGCGAGGTTTGCGGCGACGGCGGCAGGATCAGAACGAAGCAGGCGGGCGTCGAGCATGGCAGGCAGCCGGAAGGTTCGGGAAAGCGCGAATTGTAGCCGAGATCAATCGCGCTTCAGCGACCGAAACCGTGCGAGCGCCTCCGCAATCTTGATCTCGAGCCCGCGCGATACCGGCTCGTAATACCGCGCCGGCTCCATTTCGTCGGGAAAATACTTCTCCCCCGCCGCAAAAGCCCCGGGCTCGTCGTGCGCGTAGCGATAGCCCTCGCCGTAGCCGAGGCCCTTCATGAGCCTGGTCGGCGCGTTGCGCAGGTGCATGGGCACGTCAAGCGTGCCGTTCTTCTGGGCGTCCACCATGGCCGCCTTGTACGCGACGTAGACGGCATTGCTCTTGGCCGCGACGGCCATGAACACGACGGCCTGGGCGAGCGCGAGTTCGCCTTCCGGGCTGCCGAGTCGCTCGTAGGCCTCTGCGGCCTCGAGCGCGAGTTGCAAAGCGCGCGGGTCGGCATTGCCGATGTCTTCGGACGCCATTCGAATCACACGTCGGCACACGTAACGCGGATCGCACCCGCCATCGAGCATGCGGCAGAGCCAGTACAGCGCCGCATCGGGATCCGTGCCGCGCACGGCCTTGTGCAGCGCTGAAATCTGGTCGTAGAACTGCTCGCCCTTCTTGTCGAAGCGGCGATACCCGCCGGCGGAGACTTCGCCGGCGATCTCTTCGGTGATGGTGCCGGTGCCCGCACGCGCAAGATCCGCTGCGACTTCGAGCAGGTTGAGCGCCCGGCGTGCGTCCCCGTCCGCCGCCCGTGCGAGCGTCGCGATCGCATCGTCGTCGGCCTTGACGGCCTCGGCGCCGGACGAGAACTCGCGCTCCAGCGCGCGTCGCAGGACCTGCTGGATATCGTCGACCGTAAGCGAGCGCAGCACGTAGACCCGGGCCCGGGACAGCAACGCGCTGTTGATCTCGAAGGACGGATTCTCGGTCGTGGCGCCGATGAAGCAGACGGTGCCGTCTTCAACGTACGGCAGGAAGGCATCCTGCTGCGATTTATTGAAACGATGAACTTCGTCCAGGAAGAGCACGGTGCGGCGGCCACTGCCCGCGCGCATCTGCTGCGCCTGTTCGACGGCAGCGCGCACGTCCTTCACGCCAGCCATCACGGCCGACAGCGCGAGGAACTCGGAGTCGCAGGTCCCGGCGACCAGGCGTGCGAGCGTGGTCTTGCCGGTGCCGGGCGGGCCCCACAGGATCATCGAGTGCAGGCTGCGGCCTTCGAGCAGGCGGCGCAGCGGCTTACCCGGTGCCAGCAAGTGCGACTGGCCAATGAACTCGTCGAGGCTCGCGGGCCGCATGCGGTCGGCGAGCGGCCGGAAGGGAGTTACCTCAGCCACGACTCGATCCGCTGCGCCCAGCCACCGGTCAGCAGCGTGGCCAGCAGCAGCCCGGCCGCGATGCCAGCGGTGTTGGCCGCCATGTCGTAGACGTCAGCGGTGCGACCTGCCTGCATGAGGTACTGCCCGGCTTCCATCGCAGCCCCCAGGGCCAGCAACGTAACGGCGACCATCCACCAGCGCGGGCGGGCAAAAAGACCCGTGAACCACGCGGCGAGGAACAGGTAGGTGCCGAAATGTTCGACCTTGTCGAATCCCTGCGGCACCTCCCCGCCGAGCGCGGTCTGCAGGCTGCCCCAGACGACGCCGAGCACGAGGACGAGACTCGCGGCGATCCAGTACGGTCGATAGCGGAGGTTGAGCATCAATATCCCGTCAGGCAAGCCGGCCACACGACCGCGTTTGACCGTCAGCGAGCCGCAGCTTCGCCGATCACGTCGGCGCCCTTCGGCGGCACGAAACGGAACAGCGCATCGTCGAGCACGACGCCACGCCGCACCTGCGCGAACTCGATGGTGGTGGTCTGTCCCAGCTTGTCGACCAGTTCCATCGCAGCGAGTTCATTGCGGGCGTCGAAGCCCAGGCTCACGCGCTCGAAGTCGGAGCCCTTCTGCTTTGGCGCCAGCCGGTACCACGTCCAGCTCTTCTGCCGTTCGATGGGCCCGGCCGAGAAAGCGTCGCCGACCTTGCCGGAGCCCGACAGCAACATCGCGGGCGTGGCGCCGAGCCCCTGCGCGAGCGAACGCACGGTGACCTGCTCGAGATCGGGATCGTACAGCCACAGCTTCTTGCCGTCGGCGACGATCGTCTGTGCGTACGGCTCGCGGTAGTCCCAGCGGAAGCGGTCTGGACGGGAGATCGACAGCGTGCCGGTCGCGCGCTCGGTGACCTGGCCCTGCTTGTCCTGCACGATCTGCACGAACACGGCCGACAGCGTCTTCAGCGAGCCGAGGTACGTTTCCACGCGCGCGACGGAGTCCGCGGCGAAGGCGACGACGGGAACGAGCAGCAGCGCCAGCAAAACTGGAGCCCTCACCGGCGCTGTGGTCATGTTCAATCGGCCTCGGGTGGAGGCGGCGCCAGGACTTCGCGTGAACCGTTGGTATTCAGCGGTCCGACGAGACCGGCGGCCTCCATCGCCTCGATCATGCGTGCAGCCCGGTTGTAGCCGATCTTGAGACGGCGCTGGACGCCCGAGATCGACGCCTTGCGGCTCTCGGTGACGATCCTGACTGCCTCGTCGTAAAGCAGGTCCTGCTCGGCGTCGGCACCTTCACCGCCCTCGCCTTCCTCGCCCGGCAGGCCGGGGATCGGCATCGACGGACCATCGAGGATCTCGTCGATGTAGATCGGCGCCGAATGCGTGCGCAGTGACGACGCGACCCTGTGCACTTCCTGGTCGGACACGAACGCGCCGTGCACGCGCACCGGGTGCGAGGTGCCGGGCTGCATGTACAGCATGTCGCCGTGACCGAGCAGGCTCTCGGCGCCACTCTGGTCGAGAATCGTGCGCGAGTCGACCTTGGCCGACACCTGGAACGCGATGCGCGTCGGGATGTTCGCCTTGATCAGGCCGGTGATGACGTCGACCGACGGGCGCTGCGTCGCGAGGATCAGGTGGATACCCGACGCACGGGCCTTCTGCGCGAGGCGCGCGATCAGCTCCTCGACCTTCTTGCCGACGATCATCATCATGTCGGCGAGTTCGTCGACGATGACGACGATGAACGGCAGCGGTTCACAGAACGGCACCGTCGACGGATCGCCACCCGGCGGCAGCCGCTTCATTTCGATCGGATCCTTGATCGGCGTGCCCGCGTCGGCCGCATCCTTGACCTTGCGGTTGTAGCCCGCGAGGTTGCGCACGCCCGCTGCCGCCATCAACTGGTAACGCCGCTCCATTTCCGCAACGCACCAGCGCAGCGCGTTCGCCGCCTGCTTCATGTCGGTGACGACCGGCGCCAGCAGGTGCGGAATGCCCTCGTACACCGAGAGTTCGAGCATCTTCGGGTCGATCATGATCAGGCGCACGTGTTCGGGCGTCGACTTGTAGAGCAGCGACAGCACCATCGCGTTGACCGCGGTGGACTTGCCCGAACCCGTGGTGCCGCCGACCAGCAAGTGGGGCATGCGGCCGAGGTCGGCCACGACCGGGTTGCCGCCGATGTCCTTGCCGAGCACCAGCGCGATCGGCGAGGACATTTCGTCGTAGGCCCGCGACTTGATGATCTCGCCGAGCGTGACCATCTCGCGCGTCTCGTTCGGGATCTCGAGACCCATGGTCGACTTGCCCGGAATGATCTCTACCACACGCACGCTGATTGCAGAGAGCGCACGCGCGAGGTCCTTGGCGAGGTTGGAAATCTGCGCCACCTTCACGCCCGGCGCCGGACGCAGCTCGAAACGCGTGATGACCGGGCCCGGATGCACTTCGACGACTTCGGCTTCGACGCCGAAATCGCGCAGCTTCAATTCAACCAGGCGCGACATGGCTTCGAGCGCTTCGGCGGAATAGCCGCCGACTCGCGCGGGCGGATCGTCGAGCAGCGACAGCGCGGGCAACGCCGTCGCGCCCGCCCGCTCGAACAGCGCCACCTGCTTTTCTTTCTCGACGCGTTCGCTCTTCTCGACCTTCGGCGCGGGCGCCTCGATCTTCGGCGGCTTGCGCTCGGCGACTTTTTTCTGCTCTTCGCGCACGACGACTTCGCGCGCCTGCCTCACTTCCTTGCCTATGCTCTGGTCGCGACGCTCGGACAGGCGCTCGCGCACGAACGAGAAACCGCGCAGCACCCAGCTGCCGACCCGATCCATGACGTTGAACCACGACACGCCGGTGGCCAGCGAGACCGAACCGAGCCAGACCGCCAACAACAGCAGCGTCGCGCCGAGGAAGCTCATCGAACTGGCGAGGCCCTCGCCGAGCAGGGAACCGACGACTCCGCCCGCCGTGTTGGGGAAGCCGTCGCCGGAGAAATGCAGGGTGGCGAGACCGCAGCTGCTGGCGAGTGCGAGGAAGAACCCCAGGCCGCGGAACGAGGCCGAGCGACGGTCGACGGGTTCGCGGCTGCCGCGCTCCTGGAACAGGCGATACCCCGCGATGCCCAGCATGATCGGGAACAGGTAGGCCGGCAGCCCGAACAGCACGAAGAACAGGTCGGACAGCCAGGCGCCGAACGGGCCGATCAGGTTGGTGACCGGGCCGGGCTGACCGGTCGAGGAAAAGGCGGGATCCGCCCTGTCGTAACTGACGAGTGCGGCGAACAGGATCAGTGCCAGTGCACCGAAGATCCAGAGCGCGCTTTCGCGCAGTCCCCGGGCCACGTGGGCCGCCTGGTCGCCGCCGTCGGCGCGCTTCGCTTCCACCTTAGCCAAATCTCATCACCTGATAGTTCAAGAGTCGTCTGTAACCCGTTGGTTTACATAAGGCTACCGCCAACGGAGGCAGGCCGCTACCCCGAAATCAGGGGACGCTCACCTATTTCCGGAAATTGCGGACGCGCACCTGCTTCGGCTTGGAAATCAGGTGAGCGTCCCCAATTTTCGGAATGCGCATGAAGGCAGCACCTGCGGTGCTTTCCGTCAGTCGGTGAGAGGCTTACCATGCCGCGCCTTCCACGGCGCAATGCGCGATTTTCGAGCAAGGAATTATACATGAGCGACCCCCGCCACTCGCGGCTGATCATCCTGGGATCCGGTCCCGCCGGCTACTCAGCGGCCGTCTATGCGGCGCGGGCCAATCGCAATCCGCTGCTCATCACGGGCATGGAGCAAGGCGGCCAGCTCATGACGACGACCGAGGTCGACAACTGGCCCGGGGACCCGCACGGCCTCACCGGCCCGGGCCTGATGGAACGCATGCGCGAACACGCCGAGCGCTTCCACACCGAGATCCTGATGGACCACATCAACGAGGTGGACTTCAGCAGGCGCCCGCTGCTGCTCAAGGGCGATCGCAGCGATTACACCTGCGACGCGCTGATCATCGCAACCGGCGCGAGCGCGCAGTACCTGGGCCTCGAGTCAGAAGAGAAGTTCAAGGGTCGCGGCGTTTCCGCCTGCGCCACGTGCGACGGCTTCTTCTTCCGTGGCCAGCGCGTCGCGGTCGTCGGCGGCGGCAACACGGCGGTCGAAGAGGCGCTGTACCTGTCCAACATCGCTGCGCACGTCACGCTGATCCATCGCCGCGACAAGCTGCGCTCGGAAAAGATCCTGCAGGACCACCTGTTCGAACGACAACGCGCGGGCGCGGTCGACATCGTCTGGAATCACGCGGTCGACGAAGTGCTGGGTGACGAGTCGGGCGTCACGGGTGTGCGCGTCGCGGCCACCGACGGCTCGGGCACGAAGGACATCGAGGTCGCGGGCCTGTTCATCGCCGTCGGCCACGTGCCGAACACGCAGATCTTCGCGGGCCAGCTCGACATGAACGGCGGCTACATCGCCGTGAAGTCGGGCACGGCAGGTGGCGCAACGGCGACGAGCGTGCCCGGCGTGTTCGCCGCGGGCGACGTGGCCGATCACGTCTATCGCCAGGCGGTCACCTCTGCGGGCACGGGCTGCATGGCGGCGCTCGACGCGGACAAGTACCTGGACGCCGCGGATGCCGCCGCCGCCCACTGACGCGCCGTGCCGCTGAAGGCCGAGGTCATCGGCCGCATCGCCGAGGTCGACGCTCACGACTGGGACGCGCTCGACCGCTCCGACCACCCGTTCCTGAAGCACGCGTTCCTCGATGCGCTCGAAGCCACCGGCTGCGTCGGTGCCGACTCGGGCTGGATTCCCGCGCACCTCGTGATTCGTGACGCCGGCAGCGGCCGGCTCGTCGCCGCCGTGCCGCAGTACCTGAAGACCCATTCGTGGGGCGAGTTCGTCTTCGACTGGAGCTGGGCGCAGTCGTACCAGCGCTCGGGGCTCGAGTACTACCCGAAGCAATTGTCGGCCATCCCGTTCACACCGGTGACGGGGCCGCGATTCCTGCTGGCTCACGCTGGCGACGCGCAGACCGAACTGCGCGATCAACTGGCGAGCCTGCTGCTGGAATCCGCGCGGCACGCAAGCGCGTCGGGAGCGCACGTCAATTTCACGCTCGACGAGGACCAGGCTGCGCTGGAGCGCGCGGGTTTCATGCGGCGGCACGATTGCCGCTTCCTCTGGCACAACCGTGGCTACCGCACCTTCGATGATTTCCTCGCGACGTTCCGTGCCGACAAGCGCAAGAAGGCCAAACGCGAACGGCGCAAGGTCGAGGAATCGGGGATCGCCTTCCGCTCGCTCGCCGGCGAGGACATCGACGCCGGCTTGTGGCACACGATTTTCAGCTTTTCCGAACGCACATTCCTGCGCCATGGCAACGGGCACTACCTCAACGTCGAGTTCCTGATGCGTGTCGCCGCCGCGTTGCCGGGCACGGTCGTCGTGAAAATCGC
>Ga0315276_10003221_pt1 | contig 14976 bp, 10 predicted proteins | sample YL17G05_0_MG_FD_204542 | JGI IMG/M metagenome (GOLD analysis project Ga0315276, IMG submission 204542) | Sediment microbial communities from Yellowstone Lake, YNP, Wyoming, USA - YL17G05_0 | ecosystem: Environmental > Aquatic > Freshwater > Lake > Sediment | place: USA: Wyoming | collected...
GCTATGGCATTTTGGAAAAAATTGGAAGATTTCAATGGTAATTATGAAGGATTTCTCGAGAAATTACACGAAAACCACTTAAATCTGCTAATAGATCCAAATTATTCCACGTTATTCGAAATCCTCTTCAGTATATTCTTTTTAATCTTTTGATGGGTCTTGTCAATACATTAACATCCGGTTCAAGGTCTTGTGGTATGGTTCAAACATACTACATCATCCTGTATTTTGGGAATACTTACTTTTAACATTGATTTATAATCATAAGAGAAACAAAACGAATCTCGTTTCCTGATAAATCCTGATCATCATGATATTTGAGCATATTATCTACTCCAGTGCACTGGCAATCCTGGTAGGGATGGTTTTTTATAAATATACCGGAAGGGATCATTCATGGATAATTATTTTGTGTGCTTGGGCTCCGGATGTTGTTGGGATTACGATTCCTATCCTCAATAACCTTGGATTTACCCTTTTTTATAGGTTGTATTATATTGTGAACCCCGCTTTGCATACGGTAGCAATGATGATTATTTTCGGAATAATCGTGGCATGTTTGCTCCACCCGTTCGGTATAAGATTTTTTGATGCATTGTTTTTTTCCGTCATAGGATTGGGTGCTCACCTGTTTGAAGATGCATTGGTGTATAAGGTGGGGTACCCATATCTCTGACCGTTTTCATCTGAAGACCTGGGCATTGGTCTCATTCCCAATATCTTATCTGAGGATAATTATTTCTGGGGTTTTTTAGGCATTGCAAATACCGATGTGCTGATTATTGGTGTAGTGTTTTTCCTTGTTGCCATACTTATCCAAACCTGGTATGAAGGTACCTCATGGATCAGATGGTATATGCCGGCTAGGGTGTACGTAAAATTTTTTGGAAAATAAAAACAGGGTTCGGCTGGTAAAGATCATACTCAAACGAGATGGATAATCTTTACGGAATATGCTACACTCTGCAGGTTCTTCCTATCGCGCCCATACGCACCGTAATGAACGCAATACAATCCGGGCATGCCCGATCGCATGCAATGCCATCCGTTACGACAAGAATATTATTCGGATGGTGCGAATCAGCGCTGGGGTATACATCAGCACTTCTTCATACGGTTTACTTGCACACCGGAATTCTGGTATGCACTGGATAGTTTATTCTGGTATTGAATCTGTTTCACGGTCAAAGATGATCGATTTGATAGACAAAAACTCTTTGATAAAATCACCGGATCTCGGTACGTACACATCCGCACCATCGCGACGGGCCTGGTCAATAAGGGGATCCTTACCTCTCCCGGAATAGATGATAAACAAACCCTTATACCCTGTCTCCCGGGCAGCCCTGACAAATACCCCGCCATTCATCACCGGCATGCGGTAATCAGAAATTACCACCGCAATGAGTTGTTTTTTTAATATCTCAACAGCATCCCGTGCATCCAGACATGCAGTCACCTCAAAACTCCCGCTCTCCGTAAATGCGAGGTTCATCAGGTCGAGCATGTCTGCATCGTCATCCACAAGAAGAATCGGGATCATGGTGCAGCCTCAGGACCAAGAGTGCGTTTCATTTTTTCACCGGGATGGGTCTGATGCACCCGGAAACACTCTAACGGGACATGAATCTCAAACCGGGCACCTTTACCTGGCACACCGGTCTCTTCGATGGTCAGACCGGTGATGGAAAGAATTTCTTTTGCCAGGAACAGACCAAGTCCCCTGTTCCGCATCATACCGGGTTCAAAAATTTCTGATTTCAACTCTTCCGGTATACCTATACCATTATCCCCGATAATCACATCCAGTCCGCGGTCATCTTTTGTGCATTCCACAAAAATTTCTGTTACGTTCTTTCCATGGATCCCGGCATTCTCAAAAATGTTTTTAAAGACCCGGGTGACCTGTAGATCTGCGTAGATCTCCCACTCACCAACATCAACCGTAAGCCTGACAGCATTTGGATCAATCCATTCCGTGACCTCATTCATGCAGTCCTTAAGGGTAAACCACCGGGGAGGGTTTATACCAAGATCCTTATAATCACGGGTGAACTTGACCAATTTCCCGATTGCCTTGGTTGAGGTTTCCATGCGGTCAAGATAGTCAAGGAGGGAGGTATCCTGTGCCAGGGATTTTGCTTTGTCCAGATATCCAAGCAGCACGGACACCTTGTTGAGGATGTCATGCCGGGTCAGGCTTGATAAGAGGTTGAGCTTCCTGTTCACCTGCCGCAGAGCTTCTTCTGCTGATTTACGTTCGGCAATATTGAGATGTGTTCCGGTCATGCGAAGGGGTTGGCCGGCTTTATCCCATTCCGTTACCATGCCGCGGTCGAGTACCCAGACCCAGTGACCATCTTTGTGCTTCATTCGAGATTCGCATGCGAAATTCGCAGCTTCTCCGGTAAAGTGCTTCTGGAGTAATTCATCAGATCTTTTCAGGTCATCGGGATTGGTCAGAGATCGCCAGGTATCGATGGTTACGGGCGATAGCTCCTGCACCGTGTAACCGAGGATATGCGTCCAGCGATCGTTTATGACCATCTCGCCGGTCTGCACGCGCCAGTCCCACAGGCCAACCCCGGAGCCCTCGATTGCAAGCTTGAGTTTCTCCTCGCTCTCCCGCAACGCCTGTTCACTGTGTTTGAGCTCCGTGATATCTCCGATAAGCCCGGTAATGCCCGTTATTTTCTCCCCCTCGAAGAGAGGCTGGGCAATAATCCTGCCCCAGTGAATACCACCGGATTTATCCACCATTCTGAAATCATTCGGGCTGATTGTTCCCCCCTGTGCCTCTTTTAATTTCTCTCCCAGGATATGTCGTTCCTCGGAAGGCACCAGTGTATAGAAATATTTGCCGATCAATTCCGTCGGGTTATACCCCAGCACCTGCCGGATAACCGGACTCACATAGGTAAACCGTCCTTTTGTATCGGTGGTAAATATAATGTGACTTATGCCCTCGACTAACGAGCGGTGTTTTTCCTCGGATTTTCGGACCAGATAATCTGCTTTACGCTGTTCGGTTACATCGGAGAGAACACATACAAATCCGCTTGGTCTGCCCGTATGGTCAGGAATGGTTGAAACACTGACTTCTGCACAGAATGCGGTGCTGTCCTTTGAGATCAGCCTGCACTCGTAATATTTTGAAAAACCCTTTTCCAGCGTCTTTTTTAAATGTGCCCTGCTGGTTTCGAGGTCATCGGGGGTAACATAATCAAAGAAATTTTTCCCGGTGAGTTCGGTGGTGATTGAATATCCCAGCATTGCCGCAGCCTGAATATTTCCCAGTTGTATGATACCTTCAAGATCCAGCACAAGGATCCCATTGGGTGAAGTTTCAATGATCGTGCGGTAATGGAGTTCACTTTCCACGAGTGCGTCATCGGCTTTTTTCAGGGCTGTTACATCTGAAACAACAAACAGGCCATAGATGAATTTCCCTTTTTCACCCATGCGGGGAGATGCTGATAACCGTGTATAGGCAGGTGTTGAGTCTTTTTTAAGAAACACGAGATCAAAGTGCTCGTTGCTCCCGGTTTTTATCCGGGCGAGTTTCTCTTCAAGATAGGTCCGGTCGTTTGCAGCGGTGCAGGAAATTATGGATTTTCCCAGCATCTCGTCACCGGAATAGCCAAGAATTTCAGACATCTTCTGGTTTACAAAGCTCGTATTTCCCTCAGCATCGAAGGTCCAGATGCCTTCCTGCGCCAGTTCAATCAGTGTCTGGTATTTCCGTTCACTGTCCTGGAACGCATTCCTGACTTCCTTGTGACTTTTGATCTCCTTTTTTAAGGTTGTTGAGGTCTGCGTTAATTCTTTGGTGCGATCTAATACGGTCTTTTCCAGATCGCGCTGGTATTGTTTAATCTCGGAAATGTCATCCAGAATGATCAGGATTCCCCGTTTTCCGTTTTCAAGAATGCTGGGAACAAACTTTGCCCGGAAATACCAGGTTTTCCCGTTATTTTTAACTTCGATCTCCTTAAGGATGTCTTTTCCCTGGGTACATTCCTTTAATATTCTGTCAATATCATGAATTGATAAGAGCAGAAAACCTGCGCTGTCAACGGATTTTCCTACAATGTCTTCGGATGTCTTTTTTTCAAAATTCAGCACGTTTTCATTGACATACGTAACAACAAAATCCCCATCGAGCACAAAGAGATAATCCGAGGAGAGGGAAAGAATCGAGGATATCGGAATCCTTTTTGTAAGGGTGTATATTTTTGCTGATCCGATTACCTTGAGCTCAACTGCTCCGGAAATACAGAGGACATCAAGGTATTTTGCCACTGAATTGCGGTTGATATCAATGGCGTGGGAAATCTCAGTTACGGTGTATCCCTTAGCGCTCCCTTTCAGGAAATTTTTAATCCGGGCGAGTTCCCGGTCATAGGGGTGGGTTTTTATTTGCGTGAGCTCTCCATTGCTTCCTTCCATAGAACACCCTTACCACTAACTACTGTATATTTTTATTAGCTTATATAAATATTAGCGGGGTTGCAAGGCATGTACTTTTTTTATTACATTTGTGCTTTTTAAAGATTATTATGGGATTTTCGGTGTAAAATGCAGGAAACAATATTTTTATATTCTTTAAATAAATATGACCGTTTTTCAACAGTGTTTCCCCTTCGCATTGCATATCGTTCAAAGATCACATCAGAATACATATATTTTGTTTATCATAATTATGAGATAATGCACCAGATAACGATCTTTAAAGAACTTTTTTAGGACCGGTCCGGGGATTTACGGAAGGGCTGCCCATATCCAGTTCGGATGCAATGTAAAATCGCATATACCTGTTACCCAAAAAAACAACAATGCGAGGGATGCGATTCGAACGCATGAACCTCTACAGGAATGGATCTTAAGTCCATCGGAGTTGGCCGGGCTTTCCTACCCTCGCACACTTATCGCACATATATCCTTGCAGTCCGATATCTTAATTCCGGCGGAATTGACGACCGAAACCCGGATATACTGATGCTCTGAACTATTAACCGTTCAACTAAAAAAAAAGATTGCTTCTTTGTTTCACTTCATGTCAGGATATCAGGGAGGAGCAGTGCCTGTCCCCCCTTACCGCCCCAGTGCTTTAAGGTATAGAGAAGTATTACCTGTCCGGGGGTTATCGCATTTTTGGGGAGCTTCAACCGTGAGAGGGTGAAACACCTCGTGTGTGTTTGATTTATTTAGCTTTCCGATGAGTTAAAATATAAGTATTTTCGCCAGTGCCTGATTCAATAATTGTTATCATTCCCTCAAAAGATACGTTCAATTACATTGCAGGGGTATTGAATGAAGACAATCAAAGAATGATGAGTTCTCAATGAGCACGCTGAAACTTTCCGGCTGGGTCGAAGTTGACGGACAACGACTCACACCGCAGGAAATCGAAACAAGTGTAAAAGCCAGCCCGGAAGAGATCCTCCGGTTCGGTGGGGAATTCTTCTTTGCCGGGAGCGGGTGCCGGGCCCGGGACCATTTCGGGATCATGCCGGGCAACTGCCCGAAAGGCACGCTCATCTGCGATGGCAAGATAAAAGGCAGGATTGATCCTGTTGTTCCGGACCTGCCGCTTGAAGAGGCAATTATTACCGCCGTGAACCTGCGCAGCAACCAGGGAGTAACGGCACTCTCGGGCGGGGTAGACTCGACACTTGTTGCACAGTTGGCGAGGCGTGAGTGCGTGGCAGTGGGTCTTTTAGATTCCCATGATCTCCAGCAGGCACGTCATGCAGCTGATACCCTCAACCTCTCCTGCACGTATGTCACAATCACGCCAAAAGAGATTGCATCTGCACTTCCCGTGGTCATTGGAGCCATCCCCCTTAAGGATCCGGTCAATACCAGCATCGCGCTGACCCTGTACTTTGTCACCCGATGGGCCGGAGAGCAGGGATACCAGCGAATCCTTACCGGGCAAGGTGCAGACGAGCTCTTTGGCGGGTACGCCCGGTACCTGGAAACACCAACGCTCACAGAGGATCTCGAGCGGGATTTCATCGGGCTCGAACAGCAGGCAGACCGCGACCAGGCAATAGCAGCTCTCCATGGCACGTACCTCTCCATGCCGTATATAGATGTGCGGGTAGTGCGCGCTGCACGCGCGATCCCGGCTCAGGAAAAGGTGCAGGGAGGGCGCCGAAAGGTTCCGCTCCGGCAGGTCGCAGAACGCCACATCCCGCCGGAATTCGCCTGGTACGAGAAGAAAGCCATGCAGTACGGGAGCGGGGTCTGGAAGGAGCTGCAGAAGCTTGCCCGAAAAAATGGTTATAAAGTGTCCCTGCAAGATTACATAGACCACATCAACAGGGGGGAACATGGCCACTGAACCCGAAGTCAACCATATCGCAGAACTTGCCGACGTCGGCATCAATCCTGAAGAACTGGGTACCTTTACTCACCAGTTCAATGCAATCCTAGAATATTTTGACGTGCTAGACCGGGTTTCGGGAGATACCGCGGTCACCCGTGACCTGTACAACGTGATGCGGGAAGACGTAGTTGAACCCTCCCTCCCTCAGGAAGAGGTGCTGCGCAACGCTGCGGCACAGGAAGACGGATTTATCAAAGCACCCCGGGTGATGTAGTGGCGGGGCACGAGATCACCTTTGAACCGGATGACCGCTATAATGCCTTCCTCACAACCTGCAGAAAGGCCCCGCACGGTCCGGGCAAGCTCGCCGGTATTGCTGTAGCCGTGAAAGATAATATCTCCACCCGGGGCATCGAGACCACCTGTGCCTCAAAAATTCTCAAAGGCTACATCCCCCCCTACGATGCGCATGTTGTTGAGCTCCTCAGGCAATCAGGAGCGGCCATTGTGGGAAAGACCAACATGGACGAGTTCGGGATGGGGACCACGACCGAGAATTCAGCCTTCGGCCCGACGCTGAACCCCTGCGATATTAGCCGTGTAGCGGGTGGCTCATCGGGCGGCAGTGCCGCCGCAATCGCCGGCGGTATGGTACGGATGGCGCTTGGCACTGATACCGGCGGGTCCATCCGCTGTCCTGCGGCATTCTGCGGTATCGTCGGCCTGAAACCCACGTATGGTAGGGTCTCGCGTTACGGGCTGATCGCGTATGCCAACTCGCTCGAACAGATCGGACCCATGGGGCGGACCGTTACCGATGTCTCGACCCTTATGGGTGTTATTGCAGGGTATGACCGCCGCGACTCGACCTCTCATAACAAACCGTACACCCACACCCCCCGGGCTGGTATTAAAGGTCTGAAGATTGGCATCCCGCAGGAATATTTCGGTGCCGGAGTTGACCCGGAGGTGGCCACCGTGGTCAACAAGGCCATCGGCCGGCTTGAAGAACTCGGGGCGACTACGGTCCCCTGCAGCGTCCCCTCGATGGAGTACGCCCTTGCCGCATATTATGTCACCTGCACCTGCGAGGCAAGCTCCAATCTTGCACGGTTCGACGGCGTGCGGTACGGTCATGCAGTTGATATGAAGATGTCGTGGCACGATGCCTTCAGAGAGGTACGACGGGCCGGGTTCGGCACGGAAGTACGGCGCCGCATCATGCTCGGGACCTATGCCCTCTCCTCGGGTTATTACGGGAAGTATTATGCCAAGGCCCAGATCGCCCGCGAGAACGTGAAAAAGGATTTTACCCGCATCTTTGCAGATGTGGACGTGATTGCCGGACCAACGATGCCCACGATTGCCTTTAAGCTCGGGGAGAAGAGCGATCCGCTCTCCATGTACCTCTCGGATATCCTCACGGTCCCAGTTAACCTGGCCGGTATCCCCGCCATATCCGTGCCCTGCGGGAAGGTTGAAGGTATGCCGGTTGGACTCCAGATCATGGGCAAGCCATGGGAAGATGAACGTGTGATCGATATCGCTTATACCTTCGAGCAGGCGGTGACCTGAGATGACTGAAGGCCAGGTCATTGTCGGGCTTGAGGTGCACTGCCAGCTCGATACGAAGAGCAAACTCTTCTGCGGGTGCTCCACCGATTACCGCAGTGATGCCCCCAACACGCATGTCTGTCCGGTCTGTCTCGGGCTGCCCGGTGCCATGCCGATGCTCAACAAACGCTCGATAGAATATGCGATGCGGGTGGCTAAAGCGCTGAACTGTCACGTGCTCCCCGAATCGGAGTTCTCGCGGAAGAACTACTTCTATCCTGACCTTGACAAGGCCTACCAGATCACCCAGTACGACAAACCGTTAGCAGTTGGCGGGGACCTCGAGATAGAGAGCGATGAAGGAGGGGAGAAACGGATCCGGATCACCCGCATCCATGTCGAAGAGGACCCCGGCCGGCTCGTACACATGGGCAACACTGAGCGGGGCAAGTACTCGCTGGTAGATTACAACAGGGCCGGCATCCCGCTGATCGAGATTGTGAGTGAGCCGGATATGCGTTCTCCCAAAGAGGCACGGAAATTTTTGAACAAGCTCCGGGCCACGCTGGAGTATCTCAGCGTCTTTGATTCCGAGAAGGAAGGATCCCTGCGGGTTGATGCCAATATCTCTATTAAGGGCAGTGAACGCGTGGAAGTCAAGAATATCTCTTCGTACAAAGGCGTGGAAAAAGCCCTCCTGTTCGAGATCACGCGCCAGAAGAACCTACTCCGCCGCGGGCAGAAGGTCGACCGCGAGACCCGGCATTATCTTGAGGCACGGGGCGTCACTCAGTCGTCCCGTTCCAAGGAGCAGGAGCACGACTACCGGTATTTCCCCGAACCTGACCTGCGCCCCCTGCACGTGCAGTCATGGGTGGAGGGGATTGTCCTTCCCGAACTACCGGATGCCCGGCGGGAGCGGTTCATCACCCAGTACGGGTGTTCCCTGAACCATGCCCGCACCCTGACCGGCGAACTCCGGCTGGCAAACTTTTTTGAAACGGTTGTTGCAGCAGACCCACAAGGGCTCGCCACGCTGGCAGATACGTGGACTGCTGATACTCTCATCGGTGAGCTGAATTACCGGGATATGAGTATTGACGCGGTGGATGCCGCCGGGTTTACGGAACTATTAACCCTCTTAAAAGCAGGCACCATTACCGACAAGAGCGGGATTGAGGTATTACGGGTCATTCTCGACCACTGCCTCAATAAGCAGTCCTGCGAGACACCCTCTGCGATTGTTGACCGTCTTCAGGTGAGAAAAGTCTCACGTACCAATGTACAACCCGGTACTGAATGTACCGATGTCGACCCCCTGCGTACATCAATAGCAGAAGTGATTACCGAACAACCTGCTGCCGTTGATGACTACAGAAACGGAAAGAAAGGGGCATTCAATTTCCTCATCGGCCAGCTCATGAAGAAGACGAGGGGATGTGCAGATCCCGGTGAATTAAACCGCCTGCTCACTGAAGAACTAACCAAGAAGGAGGTATAAGAGCCGTGCACCTGATTGTCGCGGAAAAGAACATATCGGCACGCCGTATTGCAGAGATCCTGAGCGATGGAAAGAAGCTCACCGATCATAAAGATGCGGGGGTTTCCACGTACAGTTTCAGCAACATCACCACGGTCGGGCTGCGGGGCCATGTGGTCGAGATTGACTTTGAGCCCGGGTACAAGAACTGGCGCAGTGAAGAGTCTACGCCGCGAAGCCTGATCGATGCAAAGACCATCAAGATCCCCACCGAGAAAAAGATCGTCGCTCTCCTCCAGAAACTTTCAAGGCGTGCTGACCGGGTTACGATCGCCACGGATTATGATACCGAGGGAGAACTGATCGGAAAAGAGGCGTTTGAGCTGATCCGGGCGGTCAACCCCAAGGTCACCATAGACCGTGCCCGGTTCTCCGCGATCACCCCGCAGGAATTAAAACACGCCTTCTCCCATACCACGGAACTCGATTTTGCGCTGGCGGCAGCCGGGGAGGCCCGGCAGTCCATCGACCTGATGTGGGGTGCAGCGCTCACCCGCTTTATCTCGCTCGCGGCCCGCAGGGGGGGCGCAAACATCCTCTCGGTGGGGCGGGTGCAGACCCCGACGCTGGGCATGATCGTGGACCGGGAAAAAGAGATCGAGGCATTTGTCCCGGAAAAATACTGGCAGCTCTCGCTTGTGTCGGAAAAGTCCGGCTCACCTTTTGAAGCCCGTCACACGCACGGGCGATTCCATGAAAAACCCCCCGCAGAGCTCGCCCGCGACCGCACAAAAGCCCCCCTTGTTGTTACTGATGTCAGATTTGGGGAAAAACAGGACCGGGCACCCTCACCCTTTGATACAACAACGTATATCGTGGCTGCAGCCCGGCTCGGGTTCTCGGCAGCGAATGCGATGCGGATTGCAGAAGACCTGTACATGAACGGGTTCATTTCCTACCCGAGAACCGACAACACCGTCTATCCTCCTTCGCTGGACTTTGAGGGGATCTTAAAGACCATCCGCGCCTCCCCGTTTAAAAAAGACGTGGAGTGGGTGATGGCAAACCGCCGGGCTGTCCCGACCCGGGGTAAAAAATCCTCTACCGACCACCCGCCTATCCACCCGACCGGTGCTGCAACCCGCGAGCTGCTGGGCGATGACATATTCCGGATCTACGAGCTCGTGCTGCGCCGCTTCCTTGCCACCCTTGCACCGGATGCCCGCTGGAAGACCTTGAAAGTCCTGTTCGATGGCGGCGGCGAGGAGTATACCGCTACGGGAGGGCAGCTCATCGAAGCCGGCTGGCATACCGTCTACCCGTTCAGCGAGGCGCAGGAAACGATCCTGCCCCCGTTTATCATGGGTGAACACCTCCCGGTCAGGAAGGTCACTCTCGAAGAGAAGGAGACACAGCCTCCTGCACGGTATTCCCAGAGCAAACTGATCCAGCGGATGGAGGAACTGGGTCTTGGCACCAAGAGCACCCGCCATGAAGTGATCGCAAAACTCGTTTCCCGAAAATACGTTGAAGGTAACCCCCTTCGCCCGACCCTTGTCGGGAGAGTGGTTACGGAATCGCTGGAACAGCATGCCGACATGATCACAAAACCCGACATGACCCAGACGATCGAAGCCCATATGCAGCAGATCAAGGAGAGTACACGGACGCGGGAGGACGTGATCAAGGAATCCCGCCAGATGCTGCACCAGGCGTTCGACCAGCTGGAGGCAAACGAGGCCGTTATCGGTGATGATATCCGGAACAGGACAGCAGAAGAGATGAACCTGGGTGCCTGCCCGGTCTGCAAAGGTACCTTAGCGATAAAACACCTGCGGGGCAACACGCAGTTCATCGGCTGCTCCAGGTATCCCGGGTGCACGTTCAACATCGGTCTTCCCATGGCCCAATGGGGTTTTGCGGTGCGTACCGATGAAGTGTGTTACAAACACCACCTCAACTTTGTCCGCCTCGTGAGGAAAGGGGCCCGTCCCTGGGATATCGGCTGCCCGCTCTGCCACCACATCTCCTCAAACGCAGAATCCCTTGCCGAGATCCCGTCCATAAACGAGACCCTTGCAAAAAAACTCCTGGCACAGCATATCTACACCGTTGCGGAACTGGCACGCAGTACCCCGGCGACTCTTGCACAGCACCTTGATCTGTCCCCGGAAACTGCACAAAACCTTATCAGCGATGCAGGATCCATGCTCGGAAAACTCCGCCGTCGGTCGGAATGCCGGAAATTCATGCGGGACCACCTGATCCCAAGGAAAGGGCGCAGCTATGCAAAGATCTTAACCGCATTAAAAACTGCCGGGATCACCGAACTTTCCGGCCTTGCCCATGCGGATATCGCGATGCTGAAGGCAGCTGGTATCGGTGAGGAAGAAGCGGGGCAAGTCCTTGCTGAGGCAAAAGCCGTCTACTACGGGCAGGTGCTCAAAGAGATCGGGATCCCCGCTGTCAGCCTGAAAAAGTACGTAGCTGCAGGCATTACGAGCCCGGAAGCATTCTGTGACCAGCCGCCCGGGTCTTTGAGCAAACTCACCGGTATGTCCCCGGCCACGGTCCAGCGACATGTCGGACTGGTTTGCACCTACCTGAAGAAACCGGTACCGAAAAAATTCTCAAAACAGCAGATCGAACGGGGCAGGAAGGAACTTTTAGCCGTCAAAGGCATCGATATGGCGATGATTGAAAAACTGTCCCGGGCAGGCATTATCAATGCCACCTATCTCCTGGAGGCCGAGTCAGCGAAGCTCGCTGCAGAAACCGGGATTATGGCACATGTCATCCAGGACTTCCAGAAAGCAATCCAGAAAAAGCGGGATATTGCCGTCATCCAGATTTAGGAAAACGACTCATTTTTTTTACAGGGTACACCGTTAATGGTGAATTATGCACTGTTTCATCGATACCAGGGGCTGGTCGATCTGCTCAGGGAATTGCACCCTGTATCGCACTTTTAACACGAGTATCACCCATTTTCTCCCAGCACCTGCTGCCATTCGATAGTACCTACCGGGTTTAATTTAACCAGCCAGATAGCAGATCCCCCATGATTAGGACCAACATCACCGGTATTGTCAGAATCAGTGATACCGGTAAGAATATATTCCCCCCCAGCAGTTTGCTGGATGCTTCGCCCGGATTCAACACTATTTCCTCCCAGCACCTTCTGCCACTGGATATCTCCTGCCTGGTATAATTTAACCACCCAGATATCAGATCCCCCATGATTCGGGCCGACATCGCCGGTATTATCAGAATCAGTCATGCCGGTAAGAATATATCCCCCATCCGTTGTTTGCCGGATACTGAAACTTTCCTCACGATCACTACCTCCGAGCACCTGCTGCCATAGGATAGTACCTGCCGGGTTTAATTTAACCACCCAGATATCAAATCCCCCATGATTAGGACCAACATCGCCGGTATTGTCAGAATCAGTGATACCGGTAAGAATATATTCCCCCCCAGCAGTTTGCTGGATGCTTCGCCCGGATTCAATGCCATCTCCTCCGAGCACCTTCTGCCACTGGATATCACCTGCCGGGTTCAATTTCACCACCCAGATATCAGATCCCCCATGATTAGGACCAACATCGCCGGTATTATCAGAATCAGTGATACCGGTAAGAATATATCCCCCATCCGTTGTTGGATAAATGCTTCGCCCGGATTCAAAGGCATTTCCTCCCAGCACCTTCTGCCATTGGATACCCCCTGACTGGTATAATTTAACCACCCAGATATCAGATCCTCCATGATTTGGACCAACATCACCGGTATTATCAGAATCAGTGATACCGGTAAGAATATATCCCCCATCCATTGTTTGCCGGATGCTGAAACTTTCCTCATGATCACTGCCTCCCAGCACCTGCTGCCATTGGATAGTACCCAACGGGTTGAGTTTTACCACCCACATGTCTTCTGAACCATGGCCGGGACTGACTTCTGCGTTTATACCCCCGCTGACAATGTACCCGCTATCGTAAGTCTGTTGAAGGCTTCTGTCCCACCCGGATTCTTCGTTTCCACTTCTTCCTGAACCACTATCTCCGTCTGATTTTATTTCCCCCGCTCCTGGAGGATTTTTCAGACATTGCAGTACCTTTTGGTCATTTTGCATTCGTGATGTGTCCAATTGGTCACATCTGCTGGATGTGACTGGTTGCGTTTCAAATCCTGCAGGCGCATATCCACAATAAACCAGTTCCCCACATAAGGTATCGGTATCTGAAACGGGAATCGTGGACTGGACAAGAGTTGCTGGTACTTGTACCGTTGGCGTTGTTGGTTTTTCCATTGTCGGGGTTATCGCAGGTGGTGTTGAAGCAGTGTTTGTGCATCCCCCAACCAGAACAAATCCGATGCCACATAAAATGAGGATGAGGAGGCGGAGTTTCATACAGGAAAATACTATTTTGATATGATTAATGTTCCCAAAAAAGGGCGCTGTAGAAACAGACATGAATCGATTTATCCTCCCTGACCGGCACCGGAGGATACATCCACCGATCCACCGATCCACCGCAGGGATACCGTCCTTTAATTGTCTTGTTCTCCAATCTTTTGAGAACGTGTTCATCGAGCATATCATCTATTCCGCTGCGCTCGCGGTCATCGTAGGCATGATATTTTCCCGCTCTATCGGCAGGGACCCGTCGTTGATCATTATTGCCATTGCGTTTGTACCGGATATTGATTTTGACCTTGAGATAATCCAAAAATGGGCTTGGCTTGACTCTCCCTGTAGAATTCATCATGGTGATTTACACAATGTCCTGTTTTTAGTGGTGTTTTCTCTCCTGCTTGCCGGAGTACTCCGCTATTTCGGTATCAGGTTTATTGACGGGCTGATCTGTTCAGCAATTGGCATCGCCGTACATTTTTTTGAGGACATCCTTGTTTTGAACCCGGCATACGCATTTTTGTGGCCATACTCAACGAAAATATTCGGACTTGGGATTATGGATAAAACTCGCAATCTTTTCGGGATTGCTAACAGCACCGTGCTGCTTGCAGGCATTATTCTTCTTGCCGGTGCGGTGCTATTACGAACGCTTATTGAGGGAACTGATTGGTGGAGAGTGTTTTTACGAGGGGGGAGGGAGGACATCTCGTGAATAATTCATACGAGGTAAGAATAAGATGAAATTATTTTATCATCGTTAATAAAATCATTCATGGGAATAATTTTTTAACATCTTCATTAACTCCTTGTAGTTCTGTTTCTGAGGTATAGGAAATTCAGCACTATTCGTCATACTATTGTCTGAAAAACATCATCTTCGATAATTCTTATCAGAGAATTTCAAATATTCCCCGGATATTCCCTGCTCCATCCATTGCTGATGATCAAGGTACCAGCGAATTGTAGATCGGATCCCCTCCTCAAAGGTGACGAATGGTTTCCATCCCAGTTCCTGCTGAATTTTTGAAGAATCGATTGCATACCGGCTATCATGACCCGGTCGATCCTTTTCGAACTGAATTAATGAATTATTTATCTCCTGGTCACCAGTCTCTTCCCGAAGGATGCCAATGATGAGTGTAACAATATCACTATCATACCGCTCATTATTGCCACCGATATTAT
>Ga0315276_10003222_pt1 | contig 14973 bp, 17 predicted proteins | sample YL17G05_0_MG_FD_204542 | JGI IMG/M metagenome (GOLD analysis project Ga0315276, IMG submission 204542) | Sediment microbial communities from Yellowstone Lake, YNP, Wyoming, USA - YL17G05_0 | ecosystem: Environmental > Aquatic > Freshwater > Lake > Sediment | place: USA: Wyoming | collected...
CTGCCTACAAATCTGGCAAAAAAGAAATGTCTACTGCAGATATTACAAGAATGATAGGTGAAAACCTTGGAGAGGGTTCATTCTTGTATTGGGCATACAAAAATAATATACCGGTAATAGTGCCTGGAATAGTAGATGGTGCAGTAGGTAGTCAGATCTGGCTATTTACTCAAAAACATAATGATTTCAAACTCAACGTCGTAGCTGACAGTGAACTTTTATCCTCACTTGTTTTTAAAGCAAAAAAATCTGGATCACTCATGCTGGGTGGTGGAATATCAAAACATCACACTCTTTGGTGGAATCAATATAGGGATGGCCTTGACTATGCTGTATACATTACTACGGCCCAAGAATTTGACGGAAGCTTAAGTGGGGCTCTAGTCCGGGAAGCAATCTCATGGGGCAAGGTTACTCAAAATGCAAAACAAACTACAATACACGCAGAAATAACCACAATTCTGCCATTTATTTATTCTGCACTTCTCGCTAAGCTAAAAATAACAAAATAAATTATTAAATTTCAGAAAGTAAAACCATTTTATATAAATAATTAATTTTAAAATTAATTAATCTAGCGCAAATTCTGAATAAATTATTTTACAAGCAGAATATCTTTTGTTGATTTAGACACAACACCATTTGAAACACTACCGAGCATTTTAGAGCCCCAATCAGATCTACCAATCACAATAAGATCAAATCCTTTTTCATTTTCAAGTATTGCTTCTCTTGGTTGTCCTTTTGTAATAATTTGTTTAAATTCTATTCCACTTGCTTTACATTTCTCCTTTGCAATTTCCAAATATTTTCCAGCATTTTCTTTTTCAAGTTTATTCGCAGATTGCTCTAAAGCAACTTGTAAGTTTCTAGGAAAAGGAGCAAGAACGTAAATACATGTAATCGAAGCATTAAAACCCTTAGCTATTGGAATCGCCATACCCAAACATCTGTTTAAACTAGATTCATTTCCAATTGCAACAAGAATATTTTTAACCGTTTTCATGCTGGGAAGAGAATTTCATACATCTAAAAAGGTTCCGTTATTTTATGAATATTTCATTTTAAGGTGAACGTCAGAAAATATTTTACTTGTAAATTTGTGAATATTGTAATAGGTATATTATTTTATAAATAATATTCGTACATTACGAATAATTTCATAATGCAAAATAATTTATTTATAAAAAATAAATGTTTCAACAAAATAATATGGTTAAACTAAGACAAGTTTAATCATGTTTTATCTATTAGATGTGGAATCAAAAATGAGAAGTAACAAATCAATTCCTTTACTGTCTTTCTATTGAAAACACAATACCATAATAATCTGAAAATGATGTCTCAGTGATTTTAAAATTGAATTTTTTCTTTAGTTGTTCTAAAAATTCAAATTTTACTGTATGTTCATTGGTTTTAATTTTGATCTTATTGCCATCAGTTAATTTCTCCCAATCTGGTTTGTGTTCATTTATAAAATTAAACATACCTGTATAGTATTCAGAATCATTATTTTTAACATCCACAATTAGTTTCTTACATTGATTTGAACTTTAAACCTTGCGTTCTCCCAGTTTTTCTTTTTCTATAGGCGTTTAAGAATTTTATTTTGATAAGCAAAATTCTTTTTTAATTTTCTAGTAATAGTGATGCATTTGTCGTTGTTCTAACCCCTCTTGTTCAAAATGATCATGTGCCTTTCCACCATCATGATGTGCATGAACAACTCCATCAATATGACAATGAGTATTGTCAATTTCATCCTTCATAAATATATCATTAACATTTAGTATCATATTAGTTACTCCAACTCCGGTTTTAATGATTTGCTGTTTTACTGCTAGTGACTCAATGACCTCATCTGGAAATATTTCTGAAACTTTTCTTTTTTCAGAATTTATGCCATACCATTTGAGTACACCCTTTGGACAATTTGCATATTTTGATCTCAATTGAGTTAACGTATCTATTGGATCCATGCCCACATTTCTTGCCAAAGTTATTGGAATCTCTTCTATCGCATCTGCAAATTTTTCAATCACAATCTGTTCCCGTCCTTCAACAGTTATACTCTGATCTCTGATTTTATTTGCAATGATTGCCTCAGTAGAACCGCCACCACGAACAATAAACGAATTCTCAATAAAATTTCGTAGAACATAAATTACGTTCAGTGCATCCCGATGAAATTCATCCAGATAACGCTTGGAACTACATCTCAGTAAAAGAGTTACAGATTTTGGATTACTACATCCTTCTAAAAACACCATTTTTTCACCCCCAACATTTTTTTCATATACTTTCTTTGCAAATCCTAATTCACTCTTGGAAATATCCTCCAAATTTTTACATATTTTAGCTCCCGTAGATTTTTCAAGCCACATTAGATCATTCATTTTTACTCTCCGCATTGAAATTATTCCTAATTTTGAGAGATATTCCTGTGCAATGGAATTAATCCCTTTTCTAGATACTATGACATTAGCTCCGGAATTGGCGATATGTTTTATTTTTGCGCGTATGTCTACAGTTTCTTGATTCAGAAAAAGTGTCATCTGCTCAGGTGAATTTATTTCAATTTGGTCATCGGTTTTGGTACGCATTATTTCCAGAGGTTCATTTAATAGAAGAATTTTTGCATTTTCAATACTTCTTGGCATGGCAGAATTATCAATTGTCTTATCAATTATTGTTCCCCATACTAATTGAATATTATTTACATTTCCTGCTTTTTCTTCAATCTTTATATCATCTATATCAATAGCCTTTTTTTGAAAATTAGTTATCTTGCAAATTGCATCTACTATTAAATTGGCAATAGGTATATCCTCAGATACCAAACTAGCTATTGCTTTTCCTGCTAAACACGAAGTCGCAAGTTGATACATAATTTTGTTGTTGTTAATACTTTCTTCCTTCTTTATTTTATCAAGTATGTCTAATGCAAATTCTAAACTTTTTTCGTAACCCTTGATAATTGTTGTTGGTGGTATTCCCATTTTCAACAATTCTTGTGATTTCTTTAGTAACATGCCAATCAAAATAGCTGTGGAAATAGTTCCATCACCCACATGAGTATCAACAGTATTAACTCCTTCGATGATAGCTTTTGCAACTGGGTGATTAACATCAATCTTTCTCAAAAATGCACCACCATGTTTTGTGATAGTGTCTTCTCCAAGAATATCAATGAAAACCTTTTCCATTCCGCGAGGACCAAAAGATGTCTTAATTGCATCTGTAACCATTTCACCTACAATTAAATTTAATTTTCTAGACTCTTCTACTCCGACTCGTGCTACATCGTGATTAAGCAGACCCGGATACTTCACCCAATTTAGACATTTATTAAATTATTAAAGCGTATCTACAAAAAATTTAATTGTTATAAAATAAAAAAATACATTAATGTCTATATTACATTACTAATCAGAAATATTTTTTCAAAAAATTAAATCTCAAAAAATCTTGATTTAACAGTGTTTTACCTGAATGTGTTTATCATGATCATGTGTATTTGATCTTTTTCTTTTACATCAATTCATTACTATTCTTAAAGTGCTTGAAGATCTATAACAATGATATCTTCTGGAGGAACATTATCGTTAACATCATGTCTTTCTTTACATGGCCATTTGTTCTGAGTTGCAAGAGCTACTATGAACGCAAAAAATTCCAGCCATATTTTTCATAGGTATACTATGTTTTTAGTAATTATTTTGATTTTTTCTTAGTAAATTGTATTATCCGCATCATTTTTGTTTATAAAACGTATAATACGTAATTTTTTCGTAATTATTTGATTTTTACCCTGTAAGTATATATTTTTTATATTATTTTCCAAATATAAAACGTATAATCCTTAATTTTTTGAATGCTTATATAATTTTAATTTAATGTAAATCGTGGTCGAGATAACAGGTTATGGGATTGCTATTATTGCATTTCTTGTTTTATCATTGACGGTTGGAACTTTAACATACAAGCTTGTTCAAAAAAGTGGTAAAAGATTAATCGTTGCAGGAAAAAGTCTGCCTTTGTTTATGGTTGGAACTATGCTTGTGGCACAATCCGTTGATGGCAATTCATCCCTTGGAGCTGTCGCACTAGTTTACCAATTTGGTTTCTGGGCAGGAGCTGTCATACCAATTGGATTAGGCATTTGCCTTCTTCTCACTGCTGTGGTTTATGGAAAAAGACTCAACAAAATGGCCATGTTTACTTTACCTGATTACTATTTCAGAAGATATGGAAATAGTGCAGAAGGAATTTCTGGCATCTTGATGATAATAAGTTTCGTTATACTCGTTGCTGGCAATTTCGCAGCAAGTGGTTTTATCTTACAGACTGTTTTAGGGATACCTTTCTTATTGGCAATTATTATTGCAGCATTAGTAGTTTTAACATATACCATTGCGGGGGGGTTATTTGCTTCTGCATATACTGATATTTTCCAGATATATCTTGCAATTGGTTCATTTTGGGCGGCATTTATTTTCTTTGCAGGAGGATTTTCTGGAGTTTCATTTGATACAATTCTAGCTAGCGCCCCACCCGCCTATCTTGATCTTTCTGGACTATTTGATACTGCAAACGGCGCTTTGATTAATTGGGCTGGAATCTTGGCATTAGGATTAGGTGATATAATTGCGTTAGACTTTATGGAAAGAGTATTTGCAGCAAAAGATCCAAAGACAGCACGCAGGGGAGCTTTCATGGGAGCAGGACTCACATTCTTTACTGTGATACCAATAGGCATGTTAGGAATTATAGCATTTCACTTTGTACCGGGACTTACAGATCCATATCTTGCACTGCCTGAATTAGCTCTCAATCACATGCCATTTGCAATAGGAGCTGCACTGTTAATGGGAGTTCTTGGAGCTTCAATGTCCACTGCAAACGGTGGTATGCTTGCTGTATCTGCAGTAATTTCTAGAAACCTACTTCAAAGAATTATCCGACAAAGATGGCTAGGTAAAGGCTCTTGGAGTGATTCCAAACTACTTATGATAACTCGAACAGCTGTTATTCCTGTTATGGTGGCTGCACTTGTACTTGGCTACTTTATACCTCAACCTGGAGTATACTTGATTCTTGCATTTGATCTTGTATTTGCTGGAGCTTTTGCTCCATTGACATTAGGATTATTCTGGAAAAAAGCCAACATGCCTGCAGCTCTGGTATCCCTTATTGTTGGCTCATTAATTAGATTGGTATTGTTCTTTGTTATGCCAGTGGAGTTGGCAGGTTTAGATACAATGATACCTCCAGTGATATCTTTTGCACTCTTTATCATAGTAGCTCTTGCAACTCAGAAGAAATGGCCAGGTAAAGAAAGACATGATGTTAATGACTATGTTCCTCCAGAAGAAGATGTAATATCAGGTGAAGACTTGAAACATTTCCATGCTTCTCAACAGGGAACTCGTTCAGCTGCTTAGTTAGAACTGAATTATTAAAAAACTACCACAAATTTCCACTGAATTTTTATTTAGCAAACTCGTTATTGTAAAATTAATATCTAAATCTGTTAAGAAATGATGTTTTTTTACTTTTTTCTATTTTATCCAGTGTTTTATTTTTATAATGTATAGATCTAAGATTACTCGGATCAAATTCTAGTGCTTTATTATAATATTTCAAGGCCTCCTCAAAATCACCACGTTCAAAAAACAAATAACCTTTGTAGCTTAACGCATACACATATTCTGGTTCAATTTCAATAGCTTTATCACAATAAATCAATGCGGCTTCATACTTTTTTTGATGGGCCAAAATCCACACCATTGTACATAGTGTCTTGACATGTCTGGGATTAATTTCCAAGGCTTTATTACAATATGAAATGGCCTCTTCATATTTTTTCAAAAAATGTAGGACAACTCCTTTGCTATATAGTGCACGAACATTATCGGGTTCAATTTTTAATGCTGTGTCAAAACATTCTATTGCTTCTTGATATTTTCCAATTCTATTGTATAAGAAACCTTTGTGAAGGTGGGATTCGACATTACTTGGTTCAATTTGCAAAGCTTTATCAAAAAAAAGTATTACGCCTTTTGGTGGCACACCAAGTAAATCAAGAACGAAACCCTTTGCGATTAAGGCATGAACATTATTTGGATTGCTTTCCAAAGCCTTGGTATAGAAAGAAAGTGCTTCATCATATTTGCCACATCTTTTAAGATCATTGCCCTCTGCATACAAATTTAATGAATTATTGTATTTTGTGTCTATAGATTTATCAATGCATAATGTGGCTTCTTCATTTCTTCCTAGATTGCCTAATACGAGTCCTTTATTGTATAATGCACTAGAATTATCTGATTCCATTTCTAAAACTTTATCAAAAACTGCAATGGCTTCTTCATTTCTTCCAAGTTCTTTAAGAGCCAATCCTTTGTGTAACCATGCAACAGTACTATTTGCATCAGTTTCTAGAACTTTATCGAAGCATAATATTGCCTCTGTAAAATTATTTTTTTTAGAAAAATAAATCCCCCTATCAATAAATTCAGATGAATTTTTTAAAAATGGAAATTTCATGAATACTTGTAATATTTAGGCTTATTGAAGATTTATTTCTTACCTGCTTATAACTAAACTAAAAATTCTATCACATTAAAGAATTTTTTTTAACTTAATAAATATACGCTGTAATTCAATTGGTAGTTTTATTAATTTGTCAATATTATGTTTTTCAATGGTAAGTAAGCAAAACATGATTGCAGTAATATTAATTGTATTTGGTGTCGGCCTAACCCAATTTAGAACTACAGAGCCCTTTACTGTGGGCCTTGGAGTGGGGACAATTGTAATTGCGTCACTATGGATAGTTCTTCTTATAATACGAGACTTGAAGAAGAAATAATTTTGTTCCACTCATCCATACAAAAATTATATAGATCTCTTTTCTAAATTTATTTTATGCCTGGCAAAGGTTTCTCTACTTTAGGATTAAAGTCTGACCTCCTAGCAAGATTACAGAACATCACCAATGCATATTATCCAGGCATGTTTCTTCCTAGCACACTAATAATTATGATGAATGAAGTTAAACATGGATATTATAATGTAAGCTTTCATAATATCAAATTAAATTTGTCTGGACGTTACAATACTATTACTATTAGATTAGATGTAGCTGATTGGTTAAAAGAAAATTATACAGAACTGAAGGAAAAATATGAACAAAAATATAATGTCAAATCTCAGAGTGTTTTTACAAGTTATTTTCTGGCAAATTTGCTTGAATCAAAACTTGATGCCCAAAATCACACAATTAACTTAAAAGAATCTGATTTTGAATGGCTTCACAAAGAGTATCTGAAATTTAAAACTGACAGTAAACTAGAATATCAAATACCTACATTTGAAAAATTTGCAGATGTATACCTTAATGAATTATTTAAAAAAATTAAGGCGGCACAGGAAATTCTAACGCTAACAAATTTTTCTAGTAAATTAGAATTTGAAAACACCAAAAAAATTTAAAGTGGGGTCTTTGTATCTAATAATCTTGCATTGGTGACTTGACCATCGTTTTCCTGTATTTCAAGATCTACAGTATATTTTAGATCATTTAGCATAAAATTAACTTGAACATCCCATGCCTCTCTTGGTCCTTTTTCAGGAATTTGAAACGTTTCATTTACTCGAAAATCACTCACATTTCCATACAGAGCAGAAATTACTCTTTTAGATTCTCTTTCGATATCTTCTTTCGAACTGACTTTTGTCATGTATTCATAGAACATTTACAGCTATAAAAATTTTGTAAAGTTAATAAATAAAACGTAGTTTACTTGAAATGTTTATTTATTAAACTGGAATAATAATGTGGATATAAAATGGGAATGGAATTTTACGGCGATGATTTTAACGGAGCTGATGTTGCACCATTTGTTGGAATCAACACATTCTTACATTTACCTTGGATAAGATCACATCAAGAATTAATTAATGCAAAACCCGATGTTGCTATTATCGGTGAACCATTTGATTTTGGAACCACGATTCGTCCTGGTGCACGTTATGGTCCTCGTGCAATTCGTGCAGCGTCTACTATCCCATCACCACCTTATGAACGATTTAATATTGAGACAGGCGCAGATCCATTTGGAACTTTTAGAACTGTTGATTATGGTGACGTGCAAGTTTCACCTGGGGATGTAATAGAATCACACAAAAGAATGACAAAAAAAGTCAAGGAGGTTCTTGATGAACAAGGAATCCCTGTAATGTTAGGTGGAGATCACTCTATTACATTTGCAAATGTTCGTGCATTTGCTAAAAAATATAAAAATATTGGTATGATTCACTTTGATACTCACGCAGATTGTGCACCACAAGGTCTTACAGGTTACAAGTATGATCATGGAGCACATATTAGAAGAATAATGGAAATGGGTTGTTTGAGAGGAAAAAATTACACTTTGGTAGGACCTAGAGGATATTGGCCAGGACGTGATTTGTACAAGTGGATGGCAGACCAAGATTTCCAATGGTTTACAATGTTAGATGTTGAAGAATTGGGAATTGACATGATTGCCAAGGAGATAGCAGATAGAGCTAACGATGGAACTGATGCAGTTTACCTTAGTTGGGATATAGACTCTTTTGATCCTTCTTATGCACCAGGTACAGGTGAGCCAGAACCAAATGGTCTTACCTCAAGAGAAGGAATGAGAATGGTAAGATTATTATCAAAATCATTTGATCCTAATAGATTTGCAATGGATCTTGTTGAGGTAGCTCCTGCTTATGATGTAAGTGATAACAGTTCATACAATGGAGGCATCACCTCTGGACTTGGACAAAGACTGATTATTGAACTATTAGCTGGTTTATCACTTACAAAGAGAGGTTTACAAAATGGTGATCCTGTACGACCGCACAATTACCGTGGAACTGGAAATACATATCACTTTAGTGATGGTCCACGTGCACAAATTCCCAAGCGAGATTGATCTACATCAAGCTGACGGTAAAAGGAGAACCTGATACATCTCCTTTTACAAGAGTTTATCAATATTCTAGTAAATCAGATGAGGAAATTTTCACTAACTCTGAGATTATGACAAAAGATAGACTAGAGAAGAATCTTAAAATAAATATCAATGAAGCTATTCTTGTATATTCTGCCTTTATTGTTTCTGAACTTCGTGATGGTAGACAAATTGAACAAATTCAAAAAAATGCATCTCATATCCTAAGTCCCGAACAAGTAATGATCGGAGTTCCAGAAAGTTTGAGAAAAATGTCTTTTGAGGTCATGCTTGATGATGAATGCATGAAGTTTATTGTTTTGATTACCCCAATCCAAATTTCTGATTACATTCTAAAATCTGCTTGAATTAAAGGTACATACTATGATAGAAGAACTAATCAAACAACTCCCAACAGCAACTCCTCTCCTTGTCCTTGTTGCAGGCTTTGTGATAGGACTCTTTCATGCCTTTGAACCTGATCACGTTGTTGCAGTAGCCACACAAAATTCTATACACACACAAAAAAATTCATCGTTTTTCAGACATATTGGTAAAGGTGCTATTAAAAGCTCAATTCTAGGTGCATTGTGGGGGGCTGGACATACCTCTTCACTAGTTCTTGTAAGTTTGCTAATTTTTCTATTCTCCATGAATATTCCAAATGAAATGTTTAGCAATTTTGAATTTGGAGTAGGTGTGATGCTTGTGATTCTTGGAATCTTTACTTACCTTAACAAAAAATTAGTTGGAGAAAAACACATTCATACTCATACTCATGAGAGCGTAATTCATACGCACCCTCACGTACATGATAAAGTACATAGTCACGGACACAAATCCTACATTATCGGTTGTATTCATGGGTTAGCCGGAAGTGGAAGCCTAGTTGTTTTAGCGCTTTCAACACTACATGATTTACAAACTATTCTATCATTTGTACTAGTTTTTGGAATAGGATCAATTGTTGGAATGATGTTAGTAAGTACTGCTATAGGATTGCCATTTTCACTTACTGTTTATTCTGAACGAATAAACAAGATTTTGCGTTATTCCATTGGCTCTATAAGTATCGTAATAGGAATTGACATTTTATACAATATTTTAATGAGCGGGAATTTTTTTGGATGGAACATTATCGGCAACTGATCCAGTAATGATATCTTCATAAAACTGACGCAAGTCTTGGACGCAGATCTTTAGAGCGGATGTAAAATTCCACGCAAAAAACGGAGCCAAAACTCTGACAATTAAAAACTGATCTTTTCCTCAAGTTTTCCGTATTTCATGAAAATCTGAATTGAGTATTATTTTTCTGACTATTTTTGTTATGTCGTAAACTAGACTAATAACATCCCTTGTTGTATTTCCAAGAATTCGTAACAAGATCCCATTTTCTTTTATCATAGTAGACCAACCAAGCTCAATTTCTAAAGAATTTTTAATCTCATTTTCTAAAGTTTGAATTATCTTTTCAACGTCTTTTCTTTTTGTCAAAATGTATACCGTTGCCGTAATTTGTTTTTGTCCAAATACTCCAAAATCTTGCAATTTCATTTTTTTTGGTTCAATTTTGGTGTAATCTGTAAATCTTAATTCATCTCTGTGATTTTTTCCTATTGACCTGAGATAACATATCTCATAATCAAAAATCTCACCCATGCCTATTCTTCCTGGACTTATGATCTCGGAGTAAATCATTGTAGCATTATCATGAACTTTAAAGTTAATCTCTTGATAGAATCTAGAATTTTTGTAGGGGATTATTTGATCTGGAATAAATTCAAGATAAGCACCATCATCAAGGGATACATTCATCACTTGAATTGCGTTACTGGCATTCATACCGTAAACTCTTGTAGCTCCCTGCGTAGTTACGTGAGCTAATGTATTTTTTTCTAAACTTATATCAATTGTGTATTTGTCTCCTTGTAAAATTCCACCAGAGCTAGATACAATATAGACATGAGTCATCTTGGGCTGAAACTGATCATAGTACATCTCCTTTTGAACGCTAAGTGGGAACATCGATTCCTTTTCCTTTATTCTTGTTCTTCCGGAGGTAGGATCTACATCCAAAACTATTTTCAGTTTACCAATTTTTCCAGACTTGCCTACTCCGAGCTGCTTGATCTCTTCATTATGTTGAAGTATTTCATCTGACGTTTCTTTTGTATTTATAAAACCTGCTCTGTCCATTTACTTTTGCCTATTTGATAGTGTAACTTTTGGTGGACTGTCAAAAAGAAGATCTCTGATTATATGTTCTGATACATTGTCTATTCCTGTATTATTTTTACAATTGACAAAAACATACGGTTTATCTTTACGAATGCGTTCTGCATCTTGTTTCATTACATTAAGGTCTGCGCCCACATGAGATGCAAGATCAATTTTGTTTATCACGAGAAGATCACAGCTTTCTATCCCGAGACCACCTTTTCTTGGATATTTGTCTCCTCCAGCAACATCAATTATGTAAATGAAATAATCGGCAAGGCTCGGACTAAATGTGGTCATTATGTTGTCTCCCCCACTTTCTATTATGATGAGATCTAATTCTGGATGTTCTTCTTCAATCTCTTCTATCACTGAAATGTTAATTGATGGATCTTCTCGAATTGCAGTGTGCGGACATCCTCCAGTGGCAATGCCGATTACAAGATTTTCTGGTAATAATCCTCTATCTGTAGCCAAATTTTTTCTCATACGGTCTGCATCCTCTTTTGAAATGACATCGTTCGAAATTATGCTGATACTGTATCCTTTGGATGCCAATACTGGAACCACTCTTTCAATTAACATGCTTTTGCCAGAACCTACTGGCCCGCCAATCCCTAACCTTGGTATTCTATCTGTCATTTACCAAAACACTTCGTTTATGTTATAAACATTTTAGCATCCATTCTCTCATGATGCATTTGTAAAATCTCTAAATGAGGTGCAAATTGCCAAATCTCTTTTGTAGATTTTTTGAGACTTTCATTTACAATTTGGATAATTAGCGGCTTTAACTCATGAATTATTTTTTGAGCCTGATAATGTTGAATTATTCCCAATCTTGATGCTGCGCCCACAACACTTACTGCAAAGCCATAAAGGAACATCAAACCTGCCTTTTGAGGACCAATTCCCAGGGCATTGGCACACAAACCAAAGCTAACTGAGTACGCTCCGCTAATCAATCCTTTTTGATGAAATTTCAGATATTCATCAAGAATTTCATCTTTTACAAATTCCTTAACGCATCTTGCCAACTGAATTCCAGATCTTTTGGAAGATTCTCTGATTTCCTTGATATTCTTTATTGAATTAATTTTCATATCCAGTTCTGATATCTTTTCAAATTCTTTTGTACTTGCAAATTTTAATGCATTTTCCATCACCACTAAATCTGTAGGACCAGTCTGTTGTTTTAGCTGAATCTCTATAATTTTTCTAATTTCAAGATGTGTCATTTTTTTATTATTTTGAAAAATACTTTCAAGGCCGTTTGAGTTGGCGTAAAGTCCCGTGGGAAAAAAAGAGTCTGACATCTGTATCATCCCCAAGTCTTGCATGTCGTCAGTGTTCATGAACATTCATCCTTTCGTCGGGCCTGTAGATTCTTTCTTCAACATTCATCTCGATTTTTTCTATTATTGGTTTGAATAGTCTTTCAAAAACTTCCAGCTCAGATTCTGCCTCTATGGGAAATGTTACTGAATCACATCCAAATGAAATTGGTCTGTGTCTATTTCCAATTATGTGACCTAATAACACAAGTAATTCAAAAGAATCTTCCACTTTCTTTGTTTTGACTGTGATGACTTTCTCTGGAATCTGATCAATCACCACAAAATTTTCACCTTGTTTGAGAATATCCCCATGTTGCAACCTGGAACCACGTTCCAATATTATGACAATATCAGTACCTTTGTCAGTTGTTCTACGGAGTCTGTTTTTTTCTAAATCATTACGTAATATCTGTAGTTTTTCGAATACATTTCCCTTTAGAATCTGTGATCCTGTTTCGGTAAAAATATTTCCTACAATTGACGTTGAGGTTAACACGTAAAATCTATTTGCCCACTCAAAGTTATCTTTTTGTATTTTAGATGCTCTGTTGACTAGATTTTTTTGCATCAATTTCTGCAAATATCTTTTTGGTTCGGGCACGAATTACATATAATTCTGAAATCTTTTACAGCATTACAAGTTTAGTCTTACAGCTGCTTTTTGTAGTGTTGTATAGCGAGGGATTTTGAACAAACCAAGGTAATTTTGTACACTCATACAATCATCTAAAAAATCAGTGCGCACACGGTAACTCTTTGACTCGTATTAGCGTAGTTCAAGTAAGATTAGATATTGCCATACCGTGTACACACGATTAAGCCCTGTATTGGTATGTGATATTCTCACTCTTAATCATCTGCCTTACAAAGCAAGTAATTTTCACCTTTTGAGATGATTTCATGAAATACTACAATTGATATGAAAATGGTTCTAATGATTCAATGTGATCTAGAATCTTTCAAAAATCTGTGGTTTCTGCACAGTCTTAATAAATAGAATACATCCATACTATAGCAATGATGTTTACTCCTAAAGATCTTGATAAACTCAGTATTTTTGTTGCAGCACAATTGGCACAGAGAAGAAAGGAAAGAGGTTTGAAGCTAAATCACCCAGAGGCAGTTGCCTTGATCACAGATCATATACTTGAAGGTGCACGAGATGGAAAAATGGTTTCAGAGCTTATGATCTCTGGAAATAAAGTACTGAAAAAAGATGATGTGTTACCTGGTGTATCTGAATTGATTCATACTATTCAAGTTGAGGCCACATTTGAGGACGGAACAAAACTTGTAACAGTACATAATCCAATAGTGTAATAACATGATACCTGGAGAATATTTCATTTCAGACCAACAAATCATAGCTAATGAAAATAGAAAGACTGTCAAAATTCTAATAACAAGTACTGGTGATAGACCGATACAGGTGGGATCACATACTCATTTTTTCGAGGTAAACAAAGCTCTATCTTTTGCCAGAAACGATTCCTATGGATTTCATCTAAACATTCCTGCAGGTACATCGGTTAGATTTGAGCCAGGTGACTCTAGGGAAGTAGAACTTGTAGAATATGCTGGAAAAAGAATTGTTTTTGGATTTTCTGGATTGGTCAACGGGAATTTGGATGAAAAAAGGGCTGAGGCAATGAACAAATCAAAGGAAAGAGGTTTCAAATCATGACTCTGAAAATACCTAGAAAGACATACGTTGACCTTTTTGGTCCTACCGTAGGTGATAAAGTAAGACTTGCTGATACTGATTTGATAATTGAGATTGAAAAAAATCTTCTTGTGTATGGAGATGAAGTGGTTTTTGGAGGAGGAAAAAGTGCTAGGGATGGACTAGGTCAAGCAAGCGGTGTGAAACGAGAAAACTCGCTTGATCTTGTGATTACAAATGCAATCATCATGGACCCAATCTTGGGTATAGTCAAAGGGGACATTGGAATCAAAGATGGGGTTATCGTAGGAGTAGGCAATGCCGGAAATCCAAACATAATGGATAAAATTGATATGATTATTTCATCAAACACTGAAATAATCTCAGGGGAACATACAATTTGTACTCCAGGTGCTGTCGATACTCACATTCATTTCATTTCACCACAACAAGCCATACATGCAATTTGCAGTGGAACCACTACAATGATTGGTGGAGGAACAGGTCCTGCAGATGGTACCAATGCTACAACGTGTACTCCTGGCTCTTGGAATATTCAAAGAATGATAGAGGCAGTTGATGATCTTCCCCTGAATTTTGGTTTCTTGGGGAAAGGAAATGATTCCCAAGAGGCAGCACTAATGGAGCAAATAGAAGGTGGCGCGTGTGGTTTAAAGTTACATGAGGATTGGGGCACAACACCTGCCACAATCGATTCTGCCCTAAGGGTAGCTGATAAAACTGATACTCAAGTGGCAATTCA
>Ga0315276_10003227_pt1 | contig 14962 bp, 12 predicted proteins | sample YL17G05_0_MG_FD_204542 | JGI IMG/M metagenome (GOLD analysis project Ga0315276, IMG submission 204542) | Sediment microbial communities from Yellowstone Lake, YNP, Wyoming, USA - YL17G05_0 | ecosystem: Environmental > Aquatic > Freshwater > Lake > Sediment | place: USA: Wyoming | collected...
AGCAGATATAAAAGCAATGCATATATACTGCATTTTTGCCCAGAGGATCTTTTCAGGTATTGGAATAGCAGCAGCTTCGAGACCTGAAAACAAAGACCAACCCGCAATGGAGATCATCATAAAAGTAAAATAGATGATTCCAGGGGTTTTCCACCAGCGCCAACTAATTAACCCCATCGTTAAAGCTATGGTGGTTGTAAGTAATGAAATTAACACATCAGATGTAAACTGCCAAGTCAATGCTTTATCCTCTGTTTATTGACGGTTGGATGTTACCATAATAAATCTCATCAACACTTGCTTATTCTGTTAAGTACCTTCACAGATTTGAAAGTTTATACATCATTTGTGTCTTGATGATCTTATGCATTCAAATCGCTTGTGAATCGCACCGGATATCGATTATTCCAATATTCTGATGTTTACGACCTCTCTTATTTTATTCCACACGAGCTATTACTTCTGTTTCGGTATCTTTAGTTATCGGCAAAGTTGAATGGCAAATTAAATGCCGATTATCTAACATTGAATAGTAAACGAAACAGCTCAAGTTAAAGATATTCAAATTTTTATAACAGTTTTGAAACGGAAGGATTAAGTATACAAATTAAAAATATGCAATGGCTGAAAATGTTGTTATATGATTTATCACTTAACAAAGGGTTAAGATAGAGTTAGTTAAGCCTAACTAACCACTTCATACATAGAAGTAACTCCAGAGGCAACCAACTCTGCGTATTATGGTTCCCAAATAAGATAAGCCTTACATTTTATAATGGTAATTCAAATCCATCGGTTGATAGTAATCATAAATAAAAACCGTTTCCAGTGAAACCAGAAACGGGTGGTAAATCGATGAAATATTAAGGAAATCAATGGTTTTAGGTTGGATATATATACCCTTCATAATTAATGGTGGTCATGATGGTCTTCCGTGGGTTCGGGTGTTTCTTCTTCTTCTTGATGCTCTGAGTCCTCTTCATTTTTAGGATCCTCGGTAGGAATTTCATAGGTCGAACCTTGCTCATTCCCATCACTAGGTCCTCCCGGGGTTTCTTGAACATTATTTTCTTCAGGCTCTCCAGCTTTATCACTTCTTTTTATCTCGATCGCAGTGAGAGTACCATTCTGTTCGATTTTATAAAGTACGGTAATTTTGTCACCAATATTAAGACCATCATCGATCTGAGTCTTCTTAACGATGTAAATTAAATCTCCGTTTATGATCCAATAGTTCCAGCCAATCTGATCCACAATGCCCTGTAGGATATGCCCTTCGGTATTTTGGATTGTGGGTTCTTCATTTGCTGTCGGTGTGATTTCAGTCGGCTTGACTCCAATAGGTGTTGCCGTTGGGGCCAGCTCGCGTAAAATTTCTAAGGCGAATTGACCGTTGTCTTCTGAACGAATAAAGACCGTTACCTCATCTCCAACCTTAATCCCGTGCTCAATTTGAGTGCTCGATGTAATTAAGAATGGAGACCCAGAGACTTGCCACTCATCTTGGCTAATATTCTCAACGGTCCCATTAAATTGATACTCTCGTAGGTGAATCTCATCAGCCAAAACCCAGCCCTGAGAACTTGTTTTTCCTTCAACTTCAATCCTCATTCCGGTTTCGTACGCATCAATTTTATCAACCCCAGATATGGTCGTGCTGTCAGATTGATAATTCACAGGAATTCCACTTACACTCCATTGGGAATCGTTCATAGATGTAATGATGCCTTCAAAACTGATCCGTTGTTCCCGCATTAATCCTAGTAATTTAACAACTTCATCCACGCGCTGTTGCTGATACATATGTTCATAACCATGTCTTACCTCACCACTGGGTGCGAGGTAAACTTTGATATCCTCAACCGCTCTTTTTACCGGATATAACGAATCGCCTGGTAAAGACTTGGCAGATGTAACAAGTAAACCACCTGATAAAAAGATAAATAATCCCGCTAATCCCAAAGCCAAAACCAATCTACCTGCAACAGGCCTTAGCTGTTTTAGGGAGTGCATGAAATATTTTATGAGATTGAATAACCATTCAAATGTTGAGCTTCTAAACCCCTGTGTTTTCTCTAATCTTAAGCTCTCAGCGTGAGCTAATAATTTTTTCCGGTTTTCATACATTTGTTCGACTGGAATGTTCTCAACTCGAAGGTCCTTCACCACTTCAGCAGTCTTTAGAAGCTTGCGTAATTCAGGTGCAAAACCAGGATATTCCTTGAGGCAATCTTCTAATGGAATTCCAGCTTCCATTAATTTTATACTTGCTTCGAGAGCATCGAAAAGTTCGAGGCTCATCATAAATCTTTTCCGATATTCTTGCGTAACGCTATCAAAGCACGACATTGTAAGGCTTTGATTGTATTTGCATTCTTTCCCATTAATTTAGCTGTCTCTTCCAAAGATAATTTATTCGCAAAACGGAGTGTAACAACAAGCTTTTGCGCATCAGTCAATTTTTCCAAACCATTTTGCACCAATCGATTTTGTTCAGAACGTTCCAAAATTAATACCGGATCCTCCTGTTGCAGGTATAAATCCATGGAATTTTCATGCATTTCTGATAGTTCCTCAACCGGACGGTTATATAACTTTCGGAAATAGTCATTTACAATATTAGCGGTAGTTCGTAATAGCCATCCGCGTAAATTGATTCTCGGTCCACGGCCATTATGAACAGCTTCAAGCAGACGCATAAATACATCACCAGCGATATCTTCTGCTGTTACTTCATCACTTACTCGAAAACGAGCAAATCGATATATGTCGGGGTAATATTGGTTATGAATCGCACTGATTACTTTGGGATCAAGCGAATTTAAACCGTCTAATTCTGAAGAATCATCTGTCATAAGCCTATGGTAAACTCCATATCGATGAAAACCAATTGTATTATAAGTTCCAAGGCTTTGATAATATATCATATTCTTCCTTATACTTAATAGTCGTATTTCTTCACAATAAGTTATGCATAAGAAGAAGTATTTCTATGCAAAAAAAATATTCGTTTTCCTCTATACTTACGATATTTAAATAATTACCCATCAAGGAAGATTAAAGTAGGAATATTAACTTTGTAAATAAACCTAAGAATTATTTCGGATTCTTCAAGACCTTGTACAAGGTTGTTTTCCTAATGCAATAAAGTCGCATAATATACGGCAGCAACAATATGGATAAACGCCGCTGTAAAGAGTACCATTCCAACAGGAATATGGATCGCATGCCATAAACCAAGCAATCGCCGGGTAAGCACGATCGAAGCAAGTTGACGGCGTAGGTTACGCTCTTGTTTCATGAGCTCATTCAATTGCTTCGCTTGTATCCGAGCTTGATGATCCATCCGGCTGTTTTCTCGCCACCACTTCAATCTGGCATTCCATTCTTCAAACGCACGTCCAAATACAAGCCTGTTCCCCCGATTGGCTGTGGTAGCAGATAAGCGATCGGATAATGCTCGGTATTTTTCAGGGTGCGATGCTAACCAGTTTTGAAGTTCATTGTCGACAGTACGGATTTGCAATTCTAATTCGTTTGCTTCTAATTCAATACCATCTACATTCCTTGGTACGGAGGTGTATATATACCGACCTAAAATTCCGCTTGCAACGATAAGAATCGTCAATAACATCACGATGCCAGCCAAACCATTGAATTTCCAGGAGGTATGCAATAAAACCATGTATGGACCAACTAATCCTGTGAAGATGTGGAATTGAAGCCAGGAAGACATTCTCCCGAAACGGGCAGTTCGACTGCGTTTCCGTAAGGTATATAATGTCTCGGTCAACAACATCAAGATGAAGCCGATAATTCCTATCACATGACCAAAAAAGTCACTCGCACCGGGGATCTCACCATACGTTACAACCATAAACAAATACAATAGAGTTATGGTAATTATGGCAATAAAAGATAACCATAATTCACGACTTGATGGTTTCATACACTACATTTCCCATGGTGTGTGATATCTCTATCCAAAAATCTGTAATAACGTCTGTAAGTGAATGATTGGGATTTAATAATTTATCCCGGATTGGGGAAATGTCAGTCTTTTCGAATATGATATGATGGATTGCTCTTGAGAGCGTCTGATCCCCCATGAGTAATGCTCCAACGATATGGTTCTTACCGATTAATACCCTCAGCCGGTTAACATCAAAATTGGCTTGCGCGGCAATAGCGTCAGGCATTTCCCGCCAGCCTTCACTATCCCCTCGGACGATGCCTACAACATCTGCATCCTCCTCTCTATTACCAATAGCACCAATAATTGTCGTAGTCAAGCCAGCTAACCGTGTGACATTGAATGGTATCCCTTTGAAATAAGGGATATTCTTGCCAGTCATATTAAGGCCCGCAATATAACCTTGCTTTCTTGCCGGTTCCCACAGCGAGTCTAAAATTGCTTTTCCGATGCTTGGATCATAAACCTCTGCAACATCTCCCGCAGCGAATATATCAGCTTCGCTTGTTTTTAAATACTCATCTACAGAAATTCCACGATTAGTTTTTATTCCAGCTGTTTCTGCGATCGCTTTTTTGGTCTGGATGCCGATCGCTACGCCTACGATGTCACAATTAATTCTCAGCCCATCAGTCGTTAATACTCCTGTCACTCGCCCTCGTTTGCCCAGCACTTCCGCCAATTCAGTTTGATAATGGATCTGGACGCCTTCTTCCTTGAGTCGATGTTCTATAATGTGCGATTCAGTTTCATCCAATACATTCGCCCAATAACGATCGCCCCTCAAAAAATAATGCACATTTAAACCACGTGCGCGGAATCCCTCAACGAGTTCCAATGCCGTGATGCCGCCTCCAACTATAACAGCAGTACGTCTCCGGTGGGCAAATTTAAGAATTCGACGAGCATCTTCCAGGTTATCAAGTTTAATTACCCCTTCCAGTTCGATGCCTGGAACCTTTGCTTCGCTTGCTCTAGCGCCGGTTGCTATTAATAACCGGTTATATCCCAGGGATTTACCATTATGTAACTCAACTCGGTGTTCTTGGGGAAAGATCCGTTTTGCTTGTGCATGGATTTGTTGTACTTTCAGCCGTGAGAAATCAGTCTCTTGGAAAGGAAACAGGCAATCTGCGGTTATCTCGTTTGTCAGGTAAAACGCAAGACCTGGACGTGAATAGTACCCCGCTGACTCTTCATAAATTTGAGTTATCTCTCCAATTGGATCTTCCTTGCGGATTGCCTCAATTGCCGAGACTCCTGCCGCTCCTGCCCCGATGATTACATACTTAGACATTAGATTCTTTCTAGGTTCCGTTACCTCTCAAGATTATTTATGCAAAAGCAATTTAAACCTCGATTAGTTAATTGTTGCATAATATAAACCAACCACTCGCGTACAAGTCAACGAATTCCCAAAATATGACAATTGGAGATTTATTAATTGTTTTAATTGCATCAAGACAATCCTATCCCTGAATAATCATCATTTTAAGGGTATGGTTTGTTCTTTTCCAGTGTTCCATCCGGATGGCAGTTAGCACAAGCAGGTAAGTCCTGTTCCGTTATCCCTACAGCCCGATGGCTTTGTGTAATCTCATCCGGTTGGTGGTCATGGCAGTTATAGCAGGAATAGTCTACATAATTATCTCCATGGCATGTTTTGCATTCCAGTTGCGAATTCTTATCATCAAGACTATGGTTTAGCGGAAAATTATGCTGGGACAAACCTGCAGGGCTCCAAGCGTCTGTCGCATGACAATATTCGCATTTTAATCCAAACACTCCTACATGGATATCCGGTTCCTTGTGACATTGCCAACACTCCGTAGGAGTTCCTCGATATACATTATCAAGATGACAGTCAGTACACTGTATGGACTCATGTTTTCCATCAAGATGAAAGAAATTTGCATGATCAAAACTGGACATACGATCAACTCCATCGTGGCATACCATACAGTCGGATCCATATTGTTTTTGATGATCGGTCATAAACAGCTGATCATGTTGAGTATGGCAGTCGATACAGGTCTGGATATCCGTCGTCTGTATATCAATCGTATGGCATCCAGAGCAAGTAATCACCTGCTCCGAATAATCTGTCTTATGCAATGCAAGGCTAAAACCTGCTGTATCGAAATGCGAAAAGGATTGATTATCTAAATTCACAGGTGTCCAGCCATCCGTAGTGTGGCAGATATCACAGGTTTGCTCAAACATTCCTTGATGGATTGTCGGCTCTTCATGACAACTACTGCAGTCTTTTGGGGCATCCTTAAGACTGTTAAATGCATGGCAACCTGTGCATTTGACCTGTGTATGCTTTCCTTCCAATGGATAGCCAGTTTGCAAATGATTAAATTTCTGCATTTTATCTAGCCCATCATGGCAACCCAGACAATTTGTACCAAAATCCTGCGTATGTGCTTGTGCAAAATTCTGGTCATGACTTGCATGGCAATCAAGGCATTTTTGATTTGTTGCAATGCTAAAGTCTTCACTAACATGGCATTCTTCGCATTCCATGGGTGTTGCGTCATAGTTTTCCTGATGCCAGTTTAAACTGAATCCCGTTTTTGAATGGTCAAATAATTCATATGACCCGAGGGTTGGATTAAAGGTTCGCCCATGATGTTCAGAATGACACGAATAGCATTGATCGACATTAGCTATTCGGCTATGGACACCTTGACCGGACTGAATCTGATGGTTTACATATTCATGACAACTTTTACATTTAGTTGCCAAATTTGCTTTTAAAGGTTCATGGCAATAGCTGCATTGCTTTTCAAATTCTGCATGAGAAGTGAAACCTTGAAGCACAATACCGTCTTTGCTTATAGCAGAAACCCGTCCAGGGTTAAATGCCAAACCACGGTCAATCCATAGGGAAAGACCCAACCCAACAAAGAGTAGAATAGTTAGAATAAAACCGAACAAGGACCCGACTGGGTTCAAGCGTTTCATCTTATTACCTGTCGATATAATACGAGGAAAGTTACTTATTTCTGATTAGAATCAGTATAGGAAAAGGTGAGAGTTTATATGTACATGGGGTATTTTTATGAATGGGTGTCTATTTAATTATTGAACATATTCGTTTTCTTAAAACTCAAGACCCCACGCGGGCATCTCGCCACGCATTCGCCACATGTCAAACATCTGCTATCTTTTACCGGCACTCCACGCCAGGCATGACGTCGAATGTCGATCCCAATTGGGCAGTGAAAAGTACATAGCCCACATTGAACACATCGTGTTGAATCTGGTACCACCTGCCCCTCAACGATCACTTGTCGCCGAGTACTTTCGGCTGATATCCAATTTTTTAAGCCCATAGGTTCAATGGTTCTCCTTCGTCGATATCGTAGCGATGTTTGGACTATGGCAAGCTGAACAATTAACATCTACAAACACACCGTTATCATTTATGATGAGAGCTTTATCGCCCCAATGATTGGTATTATGGCAGTTCGAGCATTGTCCCGGATCATGCTCATCTGGTCGATCCTTCAAGTGGCAGGATATACAATCCGTTAATCCATCGTGGCTAAAGATCGCTCCCCCCCATCCATTGGTATTATGGCAGTTTGAGCATTGTCCAGGATAGTGGTTTCCTGGCGCATCACCAGCGTGGCAGGAAATACAATCGGTATATCCGCTGTGGTTAAATATCGCTCCCGACCAACCATTCGTGTTATGGCAGTTTGAACATTGCCCAGGATAATGACCGGGAGGTGCATCACCTGAATGGCAAGATACACAATCCGTATATCCATTATGGTTAAATATTGCTCCCGACCAACCATTCGTGTTATGGCAGCTTGAGCATTGGCCTGAATAATGACCGGGAGGTGCATCACCAGAGTGACAAGATTTACAATCGGTGAAACCATTATGATTAAAGATTGCTCCTGACCAACCAGCAGTAGTGTGACAATTCGAGCATTGGCCTGAATAATGGTTCGCAGGTGCATCACCAGCGTGGCAGGAAATACAATCAGTGTATCCGCTATGGTTAAATATCGCTCCCGACCAACCATTCGTGTTGTGGCAGTTTGAACATTGGCCTGGATAATGGTTCGCGGGCGCATCAGCTGCGTGGCATGATTTACAATCGGTGAAACCATTATGATTAAAGATTGCTCCTGACCATCCACCGGTGGTGTGACAATTCGAACATTGGCCTGCATAATGGTTCGCAGGCGCATCAGTCGCATGGCATGATTTACAATCCGTTAATCCACTGTGATCAAAAGTTGGATTATTCCACCCACGGCTTGGACTGTGGCAATTTGAACACTGCCCAGGATAATGGTTGGGAGGTGCATCTGCTGCATGGCATGATGTGCAATCCGTTAATCCGCTATGGTCAAAGATTGCTCCTGACCAACCATTGGTTGTGTGACAGTTCGAGCATTGACCTGAATAATGGTTCGCAGGTGCATCGGCTGCATGGCATGATTTGCAATCGGTGAAACCATTATGATTAAAGATTGCTCCCGACCAACCATTGGTTTTGTGACAGTTCGAGCATTGGCCTGAATAATGGTTCGCAGGTGCATCACCAGTGTGACAAGATTTACAATCGGTGAACCCATTATGGTTAAAGATTGCTCCTGACCATCCACCGGTGGTGTGACAATTCGAGCATTGACCTGAATAATGGTTCGCAGGCGCATCAGCCGCGTGGCATGATTTACAATCCGTTTTTCCAGTATGGTCAAAACTCGGGTCATTCCAAGCACGACTTGGACTATGGCAATTGGAGCATTGGCCGGCATAATGGTTCGCAGGCGCATCAGCTGCATGGCATGATATGCAATCCGTTAATCCGCTATGGTCAAAGATAGCTCCTGACCAACCAGCAGTAGTGTGACAACTCGAGCATTGGCCTGGATAATGGTTCGCAGGCGCATCAGCTGTATGACATGATTTGCAATCCGTAAACCCTGCATGGTTAAACGTTGCATTAACCCATCCAAGACTAGGACTATGGCATTTCGAACATTGCCCTGGGTAATGGTTGGCTGGAGAATCGCCTGAATGGCATGAAACACAATCAGTTTTACCAGTGTGATCAAATCCGCCACTTACCCAACCACTGATTGAATGACATTGCGAGCATTGCCCAGCGTAATGGTTTGCTGGGGCATCACTCGCGTGACAAGATCTACAATCAGTCAGTCCATTATGATTAATTTTATAATTTGCCCAACCACTAACTGGATTATGGCAATTGGAACATTGACCAGGATAGTGTTGTGCAGGGGCATCCTTTGCATGGCATGCTTTGCAATCCGTTAAACCATTGTGCGCGATTATTGCACCTTGCCATGCAATGGTGGTGTGACAGGTGGAACACAGCCCAGTATAATGATTTTGGGGCTTATCTTTAGAGTGGCAAGAAATGCAATCGCTATAGCCATTATGGTTAAAATTAATAAAACTCCAACCCGTTGTATTATGACAATTTGAGCATTGGCCAGAATAATGGTTACTAGGGGCATCCTTAGTATGGCATGATGCACAATCCATTGCCCCAGCAACGGCGTGATTAAATGTAACAACATTCCAGGCTTTGGTTTGATGGCATGCGGAACATTGACCTGAATAATGATTTACAGGTGTTTGGCTCTCATGACACGACTTGCAATCTATTGCTCCATTTTTCTCATGGTCGAAATGGAAATCATCCCATACAATAGCTGTGTGACAAGAGATACAGTCCCCATTGAAATGGGGAGCAGGTCGGTCAAGAATATGACATAATGTGCAAGTATTTGGGGTATCTACATATTTTCCCGATCTATGGCAGTCTTTACAGGATAATAATGCATGTTGCCCAACCAATGGGTAAAACGCATGTATGGCCCCAGGGCTGCCTGGAGGAAATTCAATCAATCCACTTGTGATCACCGAAGCAGTTACGGGATTATCATTAGAAGGCTTTCCACCGATCGAAATACCCGTAACGCGAGATAATTCTTCATTTGAGACTCCATTTGCTCCCACCATTAACAATAGAGTCTCAATTTTCGTCTGAAAGGTTTGAAATGTGGATAAATTTTCATCTTGCAAAAGGACTAATGATTTCAAAGAATCTTTAGTCTGTTGTGCTAAATATGATAAACGCAAACGAAGATCGCCGCCTTGGTTTTCTGGAACCTGAGAAATTGCCAAAGATGCCTGGTCAACAGCTTTATCTAAATATTCTAAAGCGATCAGCTCATACTTTGTACCAGCTCTGTCATTTAGATCTGTGATTCTCCGCTCCAATAGATCAAGGGCATAATTCGATCTATTAATCGGGTCAGGGTAAATTACAAAGACTTTTTGTTCTGCAAAGTTTTGAAGCGGAAAAAAGATATTACCAGGACGGAATGGAGCCATAACTGCTAATGCAAGCTCAAATGTAATTAAAAACAGGATGATAAATCCTGTGATCAAACTAGATTTAAGTAGAAATGAACGCAACACGCACCTCCTCACCACAGGAAAACATGCGTAATGGTTTCTGCTCTTTCTCCATGACCACTCCATCAAGACGACATGATAAATTATGCTGGGAATCCCGAGCCTGAATTCTCATGGATACATACCTTAAGGACTGCATCTTGTGTGGGTTCAAGGATATTATCAGATAATTAAAATTTAACCAACTATGGACCCAATTAGGGTTCAATCGTTTCATCAAATTGATTGTCGTGTAAGTGGATACAAAGTTACGCATATATAATTAATATTAGAATAGAATTTGGCAAATTATTATGTTTTCGCTGTAGATAAATATAGAATTTGATAGCGTTTTGGCTTGTATTGTGGTTAAATTGGTAAATGACAGCTAAAATCATTATTAGAAATAAAGAATATGAGATAAAGCCTGGTATGACTATCCGCAAAGCCTTGCAGAAACTAAATATCGAGCCTGATAGTGTGCTGATAACCCGTAATGGAGAATTAATCACAGACGATGAAATCATCCGGGTAAATGATGAGATCAAATTGGTCCCTGTCATATCTGGCGGATAATAATACACTGGAATTCTTATCATTTGCTTGGAAACCTCTGCTTTTGTAACTACATAATCTTTGTATGAATCAAGAATTTGATGCAAGAGATTAATCCCTTATGAGATCAATTTAATATCTGTCCTCATGCTTACTTTCAGTAGAATCCAGGAATATCGCTCGGATACATTTGGTATTAGTCCAAAATATCGGGTGAGAACCAAAGAAGCTGCAATCCAATATGTAAACCGGCTTGGCTATATTTATTTCTGGCCAATCACTGGAATAGTATTGCCGAGCTTATGGGTGGCTGTATCCGGTGATCGTCCAGTTCCCAATGAACATGATGATCCAGGTCACGTAACATGGGATTGGAAAGATTCTATTCTTGGCAAACATATTTGGTATTATGGGAAAATTCTCCGCAAGAAAGCCACGATAATCTCCATGTCTATTGCTCCGTATTTCTATGCACTTTCCGAAAATTACGGCTCTCCTGAAGAGGATTACCTAACAATATATGAACAGGGCCGTATGACCCAGGAAGCAAAAGCCGTATATGAGGCGTTGCTTGAAAACGGCCCGCTTGATTCAATCACTTTAAGAAAATCCGCCCATCTTACCAATAAGAACAGTGAGTCCCGCTTCACGCGGGCATTATCTGACCTTCAAACCGATTTCAAAATTATGCCTGTTGCTGTTGTCGATGCAGGGTCTTGGCATTATTCGTTTGCCTATGATATCGTTGCCCGATATGAACCAGAGATCATTGAGAAAGCGCGTTTCCTGGGCGAATTGGATGCGCGCCAGAGAATTATTGAACTTTATTTCCGTTCGGTTGGTGCAGCTCAATCTCGCGATTTAGTGAAATTATTTAGATGGACGCCTCGAGATATTGATCAAGCAGTTGGGCGTTTAGTAGAAAAGGGAATTATAACTAATCATGGAATGTTGGATGGTGAATCCGGTGAATGGATTGTATTAAATGAATTATTATACTAATCCTGGGATCTTCAAGAATGTTTCACCAATTTCCCATGAAAATCGGAGCAACACTCCAAAAAAAAGTTGAATGTTGTCGCTACCACCAACATGGTCAATCCTTGCATGGATATCCACCTACCTCAGTGGATGATCGACTTATCTTATTTAAATATCTAGTAACAAAATTACATCAGCCCGGTTGTATATTATCCGGATTTGATTTTTCTATCGGTCGTCCTTATAATTATGCAGTGGTTGCGGGAATGACCGGCTTTTTATGTGTCCTGACAAGGTTTAAGCATGGTAGGTGAAGTCAATTCTACATTCTTGCTGAAATCCCTTTCTGATCAGCAAATATCGTCCAAATTACCTAAACACCCGGGTGGCTCAAAACGAAAACACCTGGATGATGTATTGGAATTGCAATTCAATTCGATAAAACGACTATGCGAAAATTCCCATGTTAATCGACAGGTAGCTTGCCCCCTTTCTTTAGAGGTCTAGCTGTCTGTCAACAGGTGGGTAAATGCTACCATCATTGCTTTCTATCACTTTTCTCTCCTGCCCTGAATGGTCCCGCCCTATGATTATGTATATGACTATTTTCCGGTTTCCTTCAATAATTGTACCAACCTGGGAACATTGTTGTTGTCCATATATCCATCTGAATTCTGTAGTTACCATGGATGATTTATACCCATTGAGAGGAAGGACAGGCACAACCGATCTGCCCGAAGTTCCTACACTGTTAAAGTTATTTCTTAGTCTATATGGTGCCAATAAGATCTGGACGAACCCATAATTGCATCTTTATTGAATGGTTTTTGGGATTAACACAATAGCGATGACCGATTTGATGCCTTAATCGGCCTCTATGGTATGATAAATGTCGTTCAGAGGAACCACCCTACAGGAGAACCTGTTCCTCATCATATCGCTTATTTTGAAGGGTGGATACTCGGGCAAGAGTTAGCGGAGGAGGCTACTCGTCTTGTTGGAACCGTCGAATAAAACCGCTTTGATCACAGGCGCATCCAGTGGGCTCGGCGCTGAATTTGCTGTTCAGCTCGCAGACAGGGGATACGACCTGATCCTCGTTGCCAGGCGTGAAGATCGTCTTAAAGAAATTGGTGACTCTCTCCATTCCAAGTATGGGGTTAAGTCTCTCCCCATGGCATTAGATCTATCCTTACATGAAGATATCGATAAATTAATTAATATAGTTATTGAAAATTCAAATCTAGAGATATTAGTAAATAATGCTGGTTTTGGAACTGTTGGTAGATTTTCCCGTGTAGAACCGAATAAAGAGCTCGCCATGTTGAACGTTCATATGATTGCGCCAGTCATGCTTTGCAGAGCCATCCTGCCTGGTATGATCTCAAGAAATAAAGGTTCAATCATTAATGTATCCTCATTAGCTGGAATCATGCCGATCCGATCTGTCTTGTACGGATCGAGTAAATCATTCTTGATCAATTTCTCTGAAGCACTGCAAGATGAGCTAAGGGATAACAAGGTTCATGTGCAGGCGTTGTGTCCGGGATTCTTCTTTTCTGAGTTCCATGATACGAAAGAATTTACCCAGTTTTCCCGGTCAAGCATTCCCCGCTTCTTGTGGATGACCTCCCAGCAGATTGTCACTGAATCTCTTGAATCACTTCAAAAACGTAGCGTAATTTGTATCCCAGGGAATTTTTATAGTTTTGCAGGGGTTTTGGCACGAAATAGTTTTACGGCTGGATTAATCAAATCTGTTGCTCATCTGGTTCTTCGCATGAGAAAACACTAATTCTATTTTCTAGAAAGAGATTGAAATGACAGATATAAGGTTCGACCAATCGAAAATCATTACGATTGAGCGGCACATCCTGGATGAGCAGCAAATTCATCCACAGGCCACAGGTATTTTAACAAACATACTTTATGACCTGGCTTTAGCAGGGAAGTTTATTGCTAGCCAAACAACCCGGGCAGGTTTATCAGAAATATTGGGGGCTACTGAGAACATTAATATCCAGGGTGAAACAGTGATGAAACTCGATCAGATCGCCGACCAGACGATTTTTCGCTTGAATGACCACACCGGGCGCATCGCTGTCATGGCATCCGAAGAACATGAGCATCTCCTCCCTATCCCCGAAGGATTTCCGGTTGGCAAGTATGTTCTGCTTTTTGATCCATTAGATGGCTCGTCAAATATCGATTACAACGCTTCTATTGGCACCATCTTTGCTATCTACAGGCGGCTATCCTTATCTGGTCCTGGAACGTTGGGTGATTGCCTCCAACCTGGCAGTGCGCTAGTGGCAGCTGGTTATATGATCTATGGCTCCAGCACGATGCTGGTTTATTCTAGTGGCTCAGGTGTGCATGGTTTTACACTGGATCCAATGATCGGTGAATTCTTGCTTACACACCCGAGTATTCAAATTCCAAAAATTCCCGTATATTATTCAGTCAACCAAGGGAACGAAAGATATTGGAGCAAAGGTGTCATTGAATATACACACTGGCTTCAAGGAATTGATGGGATTCAGACCCCTTTATCACAAAGATATATTGGCTCTTTAGTGGGTGATTTTCATCGGACATTGCTCTCTGGAGGTGTTTATTATTACCCAGCTGACTCCCGTTTTCAATCCAAACCTGGTGGGAAATTACGTTTAACCTATGAAGCTGCCCCATTCGCCTTCCTCGCCCACCATGCGGGTGGGTTTGCATCGGATGGCCGTCAGAATATCTTGAACATCCATCCATCCTCATTACACCAGCGGACACCGCTCTTTATTGGAGATTCGAGTCTGGTAAAAAAAGCAGAGGAGTTCATTTCAATTTATGATTCATAAAATAACCCCTTGACAGTAATTACTCACCCCTTTATGGATTACTCTTTGAGTGAAATAAGGATTCTGTCATTGCGAGACAAGCGTTCTTTGCTTGTCGTGGCAATCTTCCTTTTCCAAGATTGCTCAATATATTTTCTAATCC
>Ga0315276_10003228_pt1 | contig 14960 bp, 14 predicted proteins | sample YL17G05_0_MG_FD_204542 | JGI IMG/M metagenome (GOLD analysis project Ga0315276, IMG submission 204542) | Sediment microbial communities from Yellowstone Lake, YNP, Wyoming, USA - YL17G05_0 | ecosystem: Environmental > Aquatic > Freshwater > Lake > Sediment | place: USA: Wyoming | collected...
GCGCTCTCGTGTCCCGCCTCGAGACTGCCTTCCGCCAGCGACGCCCGTAGCGTCATGGCCATCAGGGGCAGGTGCCGGCGCCTGGCGTCCAGCAACCCTTCTGCCAGTTCGCGCGTGGCGCGGCTGGTCTCGCCGATCGCGGCCGACACCAGCACACGAAGCGCCCGGTGCATCAGTTCGGTGTGCGCGTCGGCGAGGTGTGGAACCTCCGACGGCGCCCGCACGCAGCGCAACGCACGCGCCGGATCCCGGGCCACAAGCGCCGTTCGCACGCCAAGTTCGAGCGGAATCGCCCCTGTGCCTCCAGGGATCCAGGGGGACGGCCCCGACAACCTCCATGGGGCGCCGAGCGGCCGATTGCGGCCGGCGGGTTCTTCGGCGACGGCCAGCCCGGCGCCGGAAGCCGCCGCATCCGGCGTCACTGAGGCCTTGAGGAGACAGGACGCCTCGTGAGTACGCCCCTGCCAGAACAGGCAGCGCGCCAGGAGCAGGCGCGCGGCCTCGAGCAGATCAAGCCACCCGGCCTGCTCGGCCACGACGAGGCTGGTCCGCATCGTCGACTCAGCGCCCGGGAGGTCGCCGTCATCCACGCGCAGCGCGCCCAGGTGCAGCAACGCCGAGACCTCCCCCCTCGCATAGTTCTCGCACGCGAAGAACGCGCGCGCCTGCTCGAACAGGCCGGCTGCGGCCGTCAGGCGTCCCCGTTCGTGCAGGAGACGTCCGATGGCGAGCGCGATCCGTCCCGCATCCGCCGATCGGCTGCGGCGCCGAAGCGCGCCCAGCGCACGGCGCAGGACGCGCTCAGCCGCCGCATGGCGCCCCCGCGCCGCCAGGTCGCGCGCGCGCCGCAGATCGCCGTCATCGCGCCACGAGTGTTCGTCGACGCGTGGTACGCCGGCGCCAGGCGCCACCAGCACCGACCGCGCCGGCGCGGTCACCCGCTCCAGAGACTCCGCGACGTGAGAGGCTCCTCGCCCGGCCACCGTCGGATAGGAGGCCTCTCCCGCGCCAAGCGCCCGGCAGAGCGCGGGCACGAAGCGCCCGGGCCAGCCGCCCGACGTCCGGGTCGCGCGCCCGATCGCCGCATCAACCTCCGCCTGCGGCCAGCCGGTGCAGATGGCCGCGCGCGTGAGGACGTGTGCGTCCAGGGGCCGCAGGTGCAGCGCAGGCTCGGTCGTCGCACGCGTCACGCCCGCCACCACCAGATGCGCGCGCCCGTCGGTCGGACCGATGCACCTGAGCAGCGCCGACACCCATGCCGGCTCCGCCGCGCGGCGCAGCCGCTGGTCGTCCAGCACCACGATGTGCCGATGCGCCAGCACGTCGTCACGCAGGGCGGCATCGCGTGGGGACGCCGGCACGGGCCAGCCGGTCACCGGCACGAATCCACGGAGCCTGGCCTCTCTGGCGAATGCGCCAAACAGCGTACGCAGTCCCGAACCTGGTGGAGCCACCAGCGTCAGGATCCGAGCGCCTCGGGCCCGGTCGTCATCGAGCACGTCGAGCAACTGATCGAGTTCCGGCCGGCGTTGAAGACGGATGGCGATGACCCGGCGATCGGCGTCGGTCGCGAGGGGCGGCGGTTCGCCGCGATCGATTGGGTCGCGAAGCCGCAGGCGGGCGGTGGGGCCCGGACACACGAGGCCCCCTGCGTCGGTCGGGAAGTGCGCCCGGCTGGCCGGCTGAACCGCCACCAGCCCCGCCGCCTCGAGGATGACATCGACGGCCTGCGGCGAGCGCAGGCGCGACAAGGATCCGGAGGCCACCACCGGGCCGGACCAGTGCCGTCCGTAGACCTCGACCCACGTCCCGCGGCACTCCATCCCGAAGTCCAGCAGCGGCGCCAATAACGGGTGTCGGATCGCGGCCAGCGCGATCGCGGTATGCAACCGCCGCAGGTGCCTCGCCTGATCGCCCTCGGGCTCGAGATACAACCACACCGCCTGGCCCGTCGCCAGATCCACGCCACGGCCGCCACCGACGTTTACGAACCGGTCGAGCACGAGCGGCTGCACCTGGGTCACCGTGATCCTCCTTAGGGCCTTGCCTTGGTCGTCATCCGTGCTGGTGCAAGAAGGACGCCCGCGGCCGATCGCGCCGAAAGCGGCCGGGATTCGCGGATCGCCTCCCGAAAGTGTGCAAATTTTTCGTATAGAATATCGGGGCCATGCTGCGTTTTTTAACAGCCGGAGAATCGCACGGCCGCGCGCTGGTCGTGATCGTCGAGGGGTTGCCCGCGGGGCTGACGCTCGATCCCGGGGCCGTCGCGCGGGACCTGCGGCGGCGCCAGGGCGGGTACGGGCGCGGCCATCGGATGGCCATCGAGTCCGACACCGCGGTGGTGCTGGCCGGCGTCCGTCACGGCCGGACGACGGGCGCCCCGGTGGCGATGACCATCGACAACCGTGACTGGGCCAACTGGCAGTTCACGATGCACCCGGATGCCGAGCCGCCCGCCGACGCCAGCGGCGCGCGCCGCGCGCCGGTGACGCGCCCCAGGCCGGGTCACGCCGATCTGGCCGGTGCGTTGAAATACGGGCACGACGATCTGCGCGACGTCCTCGAGCGGGCGAGCGCGAGGGAAACCGCCGCCCGCGTGGCGGCCGGTGCCCTCGCCCGCCAGATGCTCGAGGCCATCGGCATCGCGATCGGCAGTCACGTGACCGCCATCGGCGGGGTGTCGACGACCGCCGGCTCGATCGGTGTCCAGCGCATTCTGGCGATCGCCGACGACAGCGCCACGCGGTGCGTCGATGCCGGGGTCGAGGCGCGCATGATCGCGGCCATCGACCAGGCCCGCGGCGCTGGCGACACGCTGGGCGGCGTCTTCGAAGTGGTGGCGCACAGCGTGCCGCCCGGGCTCGGCAGCTTTGCGCAGTGGGACCGCCGTCTCGACGGCCGCCTCGCGCAGGCGCTGATGTCCATCCCGGCGATCAAGGCGGTCGGCGTCGGCCTCGGCCCTGAGGCGGCCGGGCGGCCGGGGTCGCAGGTCCACGACGAAATCCTGCGGCGGTCGCCCGGCGACGCGCCCGGCACCACCGGCGGGATCAGCCGACCCACCAACCACGCGGGAGGCCTCGAGGGCGGGGTCACCAACGGCGAGGACATCCGGATCAGCGCCTACATGAAACCGATCGCGACGCTGATGTCGCCGCTGCGCTCGGTCGATCTCGCCACGCTGGCCGAAGAGCCCGCGGCCATCGAGCGCAGCGACGTCTGTGCCGTGCCGGCCGCGTCGATCGTCGGCGAGGCCATGGTCGCGCTCGTGCTGGCCGACGCCGTGCTCGAACGATTCGGCGGCGACTCGATGACCGACCTCCTCCGCCATCACGCGGACGCGATGCGCGAGATCCGCGACCGTCTGACCCGTCAGCCCGGAGCCTCAGCCTCATGATTCGCCCGATCGTGAAGTTCGGGGAGCACGTGCTCCACCACGAGGCGCAGGCCGTGACGACGGTCACCGGCGAACTGGGCGATCTCGTGCGCGACATGATCGACACGATGTACGCGGCGCCCGGCGTGGGTCTGGCCGCGCCGCAGATCGGCATCCCGTTGCGCGTCTTCGTCATCGACGTGTCCGGCGGACGGTCGAAGGACGGGCTGATGGCCTTCATCAACCCGGAGTTCGTCGAGCGCGACGGCATGCAGCTCGAAGACGAGGGCTGCCTGAGCGTGCCGGGCTTCAACGCGACGGTGGCCCGGCCGTCACGAGCCGTCCTCAAAGGACTCGACCTCGACGGCCACGAGCACATCGTCGAAGGCTCGGGCCTGCTGGCGCGGGCGTTCCAGCACGAAATGGATCACCTCGAAGGGCGCCTGTTCCTGGATCGGCTTCGCGGCATTCAGCGGGATCTGATTGTCCGCCGAATCAGGAAACTGACGCGGTCCGGCAAATGGTGATCGCCCAGGGACGCCCGCTGCGCCTCGCGTTCTTCGGCACGCCGGAGTTCGCGGTGCCGAGCCTGCAGGCGCTGCTCTCGTCCCGATACGCGGTGGTGGGCGTGGTCACGCAGCCCGATCGGCCACGAGGCCGCGGCCAGCACGTCACCCAGAGCCCGGTCAAGCAGCTCGCCCGCGAGCGCAGCATCCCGGTACTCCAGCCGGAGCGCATGAAGGACGAGGTGTTCCTCGCCGCCTTTCGAGCCTGGCAGGTGGATCTGGGCGTCATCGCCGCCTACGGGAGGATCCTGCCGGCCGCCGTGCTCGACGCGCCGCCGCTGGGCCTCATCAACGTCCACGCGTCGCTGCTGCCGCGCCATCGCGGCGCCGCGCCGGTCCATCGCGCGGTCGTCGCCGGCGACGGGGTCACCGGCGTGAGTATCATGCGCGTCGTGCAGGCGCTGGACGCCGGCGCCGTCTTCGCGACGGTCGAGCGCCCGATCGGCCTCGACGACACCAGCACCGACGTCGAATACGATCTCGCGCATCTGGGCGCCGATCTCCTCGTGCGCGTCATCGACGACATGGCCGCCGGGCGGGCCGTCGAAACGCCGCAGGACGAGGCGGGAGCCACCTACGCGCACCGGCTGCAGAAGGACGAGGGGCTCCTCGACTGGCGCACGCCCGCACGCGACCTGCACAATCTGGTCCGCGGCTTGCAGCCGTGGCCGCTGACCTGGTCGACGATCGACGGGCGGCGGATCATCGTGCTGCGCACGCGCCTGGTGGCGGCGCCGTCCACGGCGGCGCACGAGCCCGGCCGCATCCTCGCCGTCACCAAGGACGCCGTGCGGGTCCAGGCCGGCGACGGCCCGATCGATCTGCTCACCGTCCAGCCCGAAGGCCGACGGGCCATGCCGGCGCGCGACTTCGCCGCCGGGCACGCCCTGGTCCCCGGCGCGCGCTTCGACGCCGCGCCAGCCGAGCCGCGGCCGTCCTCCGATCCGACGGCTTGACGCGGATGATCGCGCCGGCCCGCACAACCGCCCTCCGCGCCCTGCGCCGTGCCGGCGAGGGCGACACCGATCTGGCCGCCGCCCTGGACTGGAGCCGCCGCGATCTGGCCGACGATCGCGACCGCGCGCTCGCCGCGGAGATCGTCATCGGCACGCTGCGGTGGCGCGGGGCGCTGGATCACGCCATCGGGTGGGCCGGCGACCGGGCGGTCGACGCGTTCGACGGCGGTGTCCTCGACATCCTGCGGCTCTCGGCGTACCAGCTGCTCCACCTCGATCGCGTCCCCGCGTCGGCCGTTGTCGACGATGCCGTCAGCTTGTGCCGGCTGGAGGGGCACACCCGGGCGACCGGCGCCGTCAACGCGATTCTGCGCCGCATCAGCCGCGATCGGCGCCGTCTGCCCTGGCCCGCCGAAGACGACCCGGTCGCGCACCTCAGCGTGACGTGGTCGCACCCGGCGTGGCTAATCATCCGCTGGATCGCGCGCCTCGGGTTCGACACGGCGCGCGCGTGGGTGCGTTTCAACAATGCGCCCGCACCGATCACGTTGCGGGTGAACACGAGGCGGACCAGCTCCGCCGAACTCGGGGTGGCGCTTCGGGCCGCCGGTGTCCACACGCACCCGTGCTTCTTCGCCCCGGACGGCCTGGTCGTCGACGAGGGGAACCCGCTGCGCACGCCGCTTGCGCGAGAGGGCCTGTTCGCGGCGCAGGACGAGGCGTCGCAACTGGTCGGCGCGTTTGCCGCGCCGGCCCCGAACGCCCGTGTCGTCGATGCGTGCGCGTCTCCCGGCGGCAAGGCCGCGCAACTGGCGGCGGCGCTTTGCGGCACCGGACTGCTGGTGGCGTGCGACGTGCGGCCCAGGCGGGTTCGCCTGCTGCGCGCGCTGCTGCGCGACGCCCGCGTGGACGGGGTGGCCATCGTGCAGCACGACCTCCTGCAGGGCGCGCCCTTCCGGAACGTCGACACGATGCTGGTCGATGCGCCCTGCTCCGGCCTGGGCACCATCCGGCGCGATCCGGACATCAAATGGAAGCGGCGCCCCGAGGACCTTGCGGTGTTCGCGGCACGTCAGGTCCGGATGCTGAGCCAGGCCGCCCCCGCGATTGGCCAGGGCGGCACGCTTATCTACAGCACGTGCTCGAGCGAGCCCGAAGAGAACGAGGACGTGGTTCGTGCGTTCCTGGAGGCGCACCCTGATTTCGTCCTCGAGGATCCCCGGACAGATTCACCGAACGTTGCGCCGTCGGTCGGGCCCTGCCTCGACCAGGCGGGGTGCCTGCGCACGTCCCCGGCCACGCACGGGCTGGAGGCGTTTTTCGCGGCCCGGCTGCGCCGCCGCTGAAGGCCCCACTGACGGCCCCCGTCTGGTTTGGCGGTTCGGTCGTGTAGTACAGTCCTGAGAGGCATGTCCGTTACCACCCGCGCCCGGACGATCGGTCGCACCATCGTGCTGGTCGCCGCCCTGGCCGGCACCTACGTGCTGTTTACCGCCGCGACGATGAAGGCCGCGCTGCGCGCGCGCGAGGTTAGCGTCCCGGCGCTGGTCGGGCTCGAGCCGGCCGAGGCGGCCGCCGCGATGGAATCGGCCGGACTGCCCCTGAAAGTCGACGACAACCGGCCGTTCGACCCGAAGGTCCCGCTGGGCCGGATCGCGAGCCAGGATCCGGCAGCCGGGGTGGACGTCCGGCGGGGTCGCAGCGTCCGCGTCTGGATCAGCGCCGGGTCGCGCGCCTCGCTGGTGCCCACACTCATCGGCGAGCCGGAGCGCACGGCCCAGGCGCGGCTCCAGCAGGACGGCCTGGAGCTGGCGACCGTGGCCGACATCCGGTCGTCGGAGCTTCCCGCCGACATGATCGTCGCGCAGGATCCCGCGCCGGGCTCGCGTCACTCGAGGGTCGGCCTGCTGGTGAACCGCGGCGAGCGCGCGGGCGGTTTCGTGATGCCGGACGTGATCGGCGTCTCGGGCGACGCCGCGGTCGATCTGCTGCGCAGCCACGGGCTGCGCGTCGCGATTGTCGCGCAGCAGCCGTATCCGGGCGTGCCGTCGGGCATCATCCTTCGCCAGTTCCCCGCGGCCGGATTCCAGATCACGCCGGATCAGCCCATCTCGCTGGAGGTCAGCCGATGAGCGTGCGCCTTGCCCCGTCGATCCTCGCGGCGGATTTCGCGGCGCTCGGCGCCTGCATCGAGGCGGCCGAACGCGGCGGCGCGGACCTGATCCACGTCGACGTCATGGACGGACACTTCGTCCCCAACCTGACGGTCGGCCCGCCCGTCGTCCGGTCGATCAAGCAGGTTGCGAAGGTGCCGCTGGACGTGCACCTCATGATCGAGGATCCGGACCGCTTCATCCCGGCGTTTGCCGAGGCGGGCGCCTCCTGCATCTCGGTACATGTCGAAGTGCTGCCGCATCTTCATCGGACGCTGGCCCTCATCAGGGACCTCGGGCTCAAGGCGGGCGTCGCGCTGAACCCGTCGACGCCCGTGGGGAGCATCGAGGAAGTGGCGGCCGACGTGGACTTCGTGCTCGTGATGACGGTCAATCCCGGGTTCGGCGGCCAGACCTTCATCCCCCGCAGCACGTCCAAAGTACGGGCCATGCGGGCACTGCTGGACGAAGCCGGCAACGCCGCGCCCATCGAGGTCGACGGCGGGATCGACGAGACGACGATCGCCGACATCGTGCTGGCGGGCGCCGACTGGATTGTCGCCGGGTCCGCGGTGTTCGGGACCGGTGACGCGGAGGCGGCGGCGCGCGGCCTGCGGGCCCGGGCGGTGGCCGCGGCCCAGCAACGCCTGGCGGCCCACCGGAGCGGGCGTTGAGCGGTCCGGTGTCTCCGGCAGTGGTGCGCGTCCGGTACGCGGAAGTCGACAAGATGGGCTTCGCGTACTACGCGAACTACCTCGCGTGGTTCGAAGTCGGCCGCTGCGAGTGGCTGCGCGCGCTGGGCTGGACGTACCGCGCGATGGAGGACGAGGACGGGGTGATGCTGCCCGTCATCGAAGCCCACTGTGACTACCGGCTCCCGGCGCGATACGATGATGAGTTGGAGATCCGTGCGACCGGCCAGTTGCTGTCGCCGGTGCGGGTCAGGTTTTCGTACGAGGTCGTGCGCCGGAACGATGGCGTCACCCTCGCAGCAGGCCATACGGTGCACGCCGCCACGGATCTGGCGGGCCGGCCCCGGCGCCTGCCAGATCGAGTGAGGGTCTTGTTCGCATGAAGGCACTGGTTACCGGGGTTGCGGGGTTCATCGGGTCCACGCTGGCCGAGCGGCTGCTGGCCTCCGGGGCCGCCGTGACCGGCATCGACTGCTTCACCGACTACTACGCGCGATCGATCAAGGAGCGCAATCTGGCGGGTCCGACGGCGCACGCCGGGTTCACGTTCGTCGAATCGGCCATCGCCGACGCCGATCTGCCGGCGCTTCTGGACGGCGTGACGCACGTCTTCCACCTGGCGGCGCAGGCAGGCGTCCGCAGGAGCTGGGGCCGCGATTTCCAGGTCTACACGGTGAACAACGTCGACGCGACGCAGCTGCTGCTCGAAGCCTGCAGCGGCCGGCCCATCGAGCGGCTGGTGTACGCGTCCAGTTCGTCGGTCTACGGCGACCTGGTCGACATCCCGATGCGCGAGGACGCGCTGCCCCAGCCGGTCTCGCCGTACGGCGTGACGAAGCTGGCGGCCGAGCAGCTCTGCTACCTCTACCACGTGAACTTCGGCGTGCCGACGGTGGCGCTGCGGTATTTCACCGTCTACGGGCCGCGCCAGCGTCCGGACATGGGCTTTCACCGGTTCATCCGCGCCGGGCTGCGCGGCGAGCCCATCACGCTCTACGGGGACGGCGAGCAGACACGCGACTTCACGTTCGTCGCCGACGCCGTGACGGCCACCTACCACGCGGGCATCCGGGGCGTGCCCGGCGCGGTCTACAATATCGGAGGCGGATCGCGCGTCTCCATCAACCACGTGCTCGACATCGTCGGCGGCCTGCTGGACCGGCCGCTGACGGTGCGCCGCGAGCCCGCGCAGAAGGGCGACATGCGCGACACGTATGCCGACACGTCGCGCGCCCGGCGCGACATCGGGTTCGCCCCGAGTGTGACGCTGGAACAAGGTCTCGAGGCCGAGGTCCGCTGGCTGTCATCTGTGCCGGAGCTTCTCTGATGGGCACGTTCAGGATCGGGAACCACCGTATGTTTGTTCGCGTGTCTGGTGTGATGTGGATCGTGCCGGTGCTGCTGGTCCTCGGACTGGCCGGCGGCTGTGCCAAGAACAAGAGCGCGGTGCCGACGGGCATGCTCGAAGCCGACAAGTTCCTGTTCGAGCGCGGCAACGAGCTGATGGGCAAGAAGAAGTGGTTCCAGTCCCGCGAGAACTTCCGGCAGCTGGTCGACAACTACCCGCAGAGCAACTTCCGGCCGGACGCCAAGCTCGGCCTCGGCGACACGTACCTGGGCGAGAACTCGGCGGAGTCGCTGGTGCTGGCGCAGAACGAGTTCCGCGAGTTCCTGACGTTCTATCCGACGCATCAGCGCGCCGACTACGCCCAATACAAGCTCGGCATGTGCCACTTCGAGCAGATGCTGGCGGCCGACCGCGATCAGACGGAAACCAAGGAAGCCATCACCGAACTGACGGCGTTCGTCGAGCGGTACCCCAACAGCTCCATCATCGCCCAGGGCCGGGAGAAACTGCGGGCGGCCCGCGACCGCCTGAGCGAGGCCGACTACAAGGTCGGCTACTTCTACTTCCGGAGCCGCTGGTACCCCGGCGCCATCGATCGACTCAAGGGCGTGCTGAAAGACGACCCGGCGTACTCGGGCCGTGACGCCGTCTACTTCTACCTGGCCGAGTCCATGATCAAGATGGGCCGCCCGGCCGAAGCGGTGCCCTACTACGATCGCGTGATGAAAGAGTTCGAGAAGAGCCAGTACCTGATCAAAGCGCAGAATGCGATGGCGCTGGCCCAGGCCCAGATGGCGGCCCAGGCCGAGGCGGCTCCGCCCAGGAAGGACGAGGCGCCGAAGAAGTAGCCGCGCGGCGGCGTCAGGACGATGCGGCCCGCGAGTAGCTGCGGTAGTAGGCCACCGCGGACACCACCGAGGTGGCCACCACCACCCAGAGCGCGAGCTGCCCCAGCAGGTAGAACGGCCGGTACCGCTCATGGCCCAGGATCAGCAACAGGATGGCCACGACCTGGCTGGCCATCTTGGCCTTCCCGAGCGACGACGAGACGATGATGGTGCCGCGGGCGTAGGCCAGGCTGCGCAGCGCCGTCACGAGGAACTCGCGCCCGATGACGACCGCGACCATCCACGCGGGCGCGGCCCCCATCTGCACCAGCGAGATGAACGCGGCCGCCGTCAGCAGCTTGTCGGCAATCGGGTCCATGAGCTGGCCCAGCGTGGTCACCTGCTTGCGCCGCCGGGCGAGGTAGCCGTCCAGCCAGTCGGTCAGCGCGGCCACGCCGAAAATCGCCGCGCCCAGCACCTGGCTCGAAATCCCCATCACCGGCCACGCGGTTTTCGTCAGCAGGACGACGACCAGCAGCGGGATCAGGAAGATCCGGACGAGGGTGAGGCTGTTGGGCAGATTCAGGTTCAGGCGTCGGCTCCTGCAGGAATCCGCCCCATTGTAGCGCAACGCCCGACCGGCGTCGCCGGAGAGCAGGAACCGGCGGGAATCGGGTAAACTAGCTGGAGTGTCATGAAGGCCATCCTCCTCGCAGGGGGGAAAGGCACCCGCCTTCGCCCGCTGACCCTGCATACGCCCAAGCCCATCGTGCCCGTGTTCGGGCGCGCGTTCCTCAACTACCAGATCGACCTCGTGCGCGCGGTGCCCGAGATCGACGAGGTCATCCTGAGCCTGAACTACCAGCCTCGTCGCATCGAGGACGTGTTCGGCGACGGCCACGACCTGGGCATCCGCATCAGCTACGTCGTCGAACCGAGCCCGCTTGGGACCGGCGGCGCCATCAAGTACGCCACCGGCACGTACGACGACACGATCGTGGTGTTCAACGGCGACGTGATGACGCAGATCAGTCTGGCCGAGGTCATCCGCCTCCACCGCGAGCGGAAGGCGAAGGCCACCATCGTGCTGACGCCCGTCGAGAACCCGACGGCGTACGGGCTGGTCGAGACTGATGCGGACGGCAATGTGCGGCGGTTCCTCGAGAAGCCGAAACCCGAGGAGATTACCTGCGACACGATCAACGCGGGTGTCTACGTGCTGGAGCCCGGGACGTTCGACCGGATTCCGAAAGACACGGCCTCGTCGATCGAGCGCAGCTTCTTTCCGTCCCTGGTCGAGCGCGGCGACACGTTCGTCGCCTACGTCTACCGGGGCTACTGGATCGACATCGGCACGCCGGAGAAGTACGTGCAGGTGCACCGCGACATCATGGACCGGCGGTTCCTGGCAGAGCCGTTCGGCAGCCAGGCGCGGGGGGCGACGGCGATCGCGGCCACGGCCCGGATCGAGGACGGCGCACGCGTCGAGGGCCCGTGCTTCATCGACGAGGGCACGGTCGTGAAGACCGGCGCCCACGTGCGTCCGTACAGCGTCATCGGACGCAACAGCGTCATCGAGGAAGACGCCGTCGTGGACGCCGCCATCATCTGGCCCAACGGGCGCATCTCGCGCAACGCCAGCGTGACGCGGTGCATTCTCGGGCGCCACTGTCACGTCGGCCGCGACGTCGTCATCGACGGCGGCACCATCCTGGGCGACAAGTCGGCCGTCACGGACTTTTCGCGGCTCACCACAACGCTCTGAGCCAGGAGCGCCGATGCAGGTCAACGCGGACATCTTCAAGGCCTACGACATCAGGGGCCTCTACTCCACCGAGCTCAACGAAGAGACGGCGCGGCAGATCGGGCGCGCCTTCGTCGCCTACCTGGGTGCAACGCGGATCGCGGTCGGCCGCGACATGCGCGTCTCGGCCCCCTCCATGGCGGCCGCCTTCATCGAGGGCGCGCGCATGCAGGGCGCCGAGGTCGTGGATTACGGGATGATCGCGACCGACATGCTCTACTTCGCCGTCGCCAGGGACGCGCACGAGGGCGGCGCGATGATCACCGCGTCGCACAACCCGAAGGACTACATCGGGATGAAGCTCGTGCGGGCCGAGGCGTTCCCGCTGAGCGGCGACGCGGGCATCGGCCAGATCCGCGACATGATCGTCTCGGGCACCGTCCCGGCGCCGGCCGCGGCGCCCGGACGCCTCGTCGCCTGCAACGACCTGCTCGACGACTACATCGCGCACGTGATGAAGTTCATCGACCCGGCGGTCATCACGCCGTTCAACGTCGTCCTCGACGCCGGCAGCGGCATGGGCGGGCTGGTCGCGCCCAAGCTCTTCGAGAAGCTGCCCTGCAGGACCACGCGGCTGTGCTTCACGATCGACGGGACGTTCCCGAATCACGAGGCCAACCCGCTCATCGACGAGAACCGGAAGGACATCACCGAGCGCGTCATCGCCGAGAAGGCCGACATCGGCATCGCGTGGGACGGCGACGCGGATCGCTGCTTCTTCATCGATCGCGACGGCGCGTTCATCCCGGGCGACTTCGTCACGGCGCTGCTCGCCGAAGGATTCCTGATGAAGGATCCGGGCGCCGCGATCGTCTACGACGTGCGCGCCAGCTACGCGGTGAAGGACACCATCGCCCGATACGGCGGCCGCGCCCTGATGAACCGCGTGGGCCACGCGTTCTTCAAGAAGCGGATGCGCGAGGAGAACGCGGTGTTCGGCGGCGAGGTGACCGGGCACTACTACTTCCGCGACAACTTCTACGCGGACAACGGGTTCGTTCCGGCACTGCTGATCCTCGAGCTGATGTCGATCAAGGGCCAGGCCCTCCACCAGCTGCTCGAGCCGCTGCGCGCGCAGTACTTCATCTCGGGCGAGATCAACACCAAGGTGCCGTCGATGGCGCTCGTGCGGGAGAAGCTGGACGGGCTGGCGGCGCGCTACTCCAACGAGCACCTGTACCGGATGGACGGCATCTCGGTCGAAGCGGCGGACTGGCACTTCAACGTGCGGGCCTCGAACACCGAGCCCCTGCTCCGGCTGAATCTCGAGGCGACCACGCAGGCGATGATGGAGGCGACGCGCGACGACGTGCTGGCCTTCATCCGCGGCTAGCGCCGTCTTGGGCCTGGCCCAGAACGGCTCATGCACGTTCCCGAGGGGATGAGCCGTTTTAGGCCTGCCCCCGATGGGAGTGTCTGATACAATGTGTCTCGGCGAGCGGGCTTCGTACAATGGTAGTACAGAAGCTTCCCAAGCTTCGGACACGGGTTCGATTCCCGTAGCCCGCTCCATACTCCCCACACGACACGGCAGGGCGCGGGCACCGAATCCGGGACGTCAGTTCTTCGACTTGCGCCGGTCAGCCCAGTACCGCTTCATCCGCTCGGACACGGCCTTGCGCTCGGACGCGCTCATGGGCTTTTTGCGCCCGCGCTTCGAGGCGCGCGCGGTCAGCCTGGCCGGGAGCGCGGGTGCGGCCGCCGGCGGCGCCGCGTCGGGTGACGCGGCCTTGAGCCCCGGAAACACCTTGCGCAGCAACGCCATCTCGCGTTCCAGTTCGGCGAGCCGGGCAGCGGCTCCCATCCGGGCGAGTTTGTGGAAATCAGTCGAGGTCAATCCCTTGGCCATGGCATCCTCCAACGTTCAGTACTCGGGCCTGCCGGGCGGGGCTCGCAAAGTCCCGAGTATCCGTCGATCCTAGCCCGCACATGGCCATTCGCGCAACGAGCGGGCCCGACTCACCCGAACCCACCTGCGATGCGTGGAATGCGCACCCCCCGAACGACACCCGAACGAATACGCTGGACGCCGGCACAATCAGCATAGAATAGGCACCCGTGAAGGCCTGGCTCCGACGCACGCTTCGTGTGCACGCTCAGACGCGCGGTCTGCTCATCGCCCTGGATGGCCTCGATGGCGCGGGCAAGACCACGCAGCGGCGGCTCTTGAAGACCTGGCTTCTCCAGCACGGCCATCGTGTCCACATCAGCAAACCCACCGCGTCGCGCGCCATCCGGCCGCTCCTCAAGGCGCGGCAGCACATCCACGCGCTGAACGCCCAGGAGTTCTGCCTCCTGGGAGCCGCCGACTTCCGGCACCGGCTGGAAACCGACATCCTGCCGGCCGTCTGGGAAGGCGAGACCGTCATCGCCGACGGGTTCCTCCTCTCGGACATCGCCCGCGCCACCTCACGGGGCCTGGATCTCGACTGGGTGCTGGAGGTGTACGCACCGCTGATCTGGCCGGACCTCTCCATGTACTTTGCCGTGTCGCCCGACACGTCCACGACGCGGATCGCCGCCAGCCGGGCGCCGTCGTTCTACCAGGCGGCGCAGGATGCCACCCACATCGCGGACCCGGTGGCCAGCTACAAGCAGTTCGTCACCCGGGCACGCCGGGAGTACGAAGCGTTCGCACGGATCTTCGACGTCGCGACGGTCAACGCCGAGGCGCCCATCTACCAGCAGCATCTCCGCGTGCGAAAGCTGGTCCAGCGCGCCACGCGCCGCGACTGGGCCGACAAGAACGCCGACGCCGTCTGCGAATGGCTGGCGCTGGCCGCCCCCCCCGGAGGCAGGTCGTGAGGCCGAAGCCGCGCCCCGGCGTGCTCGTCGCCTGCGACGGCACGCGCGGTCCAGACGTGCGCGACGACGTGCTCCGCCTGCTTCGCTCCCTGCGCGGGCAGGATGTGTCTGGCGCCGTCAGCCGGTGGGACGCGTCGGGCCTGTTCGAAGAGCTGCAGGTCGCCAAGCGCCGTCGCCGGCGGCTGTCGCCGCGCACGCTGCTGCTGCTCTATGCCGCCGATCTGGCATTCCGAGTGCGTTGGGAGATCGAACCCGGGCTCGCGCAGGGCCGCATCGTCGTGGCCGCGCCCTACATCGCAACGGCGGTCGCCTTTGGCGCAGCAGCCGGGCTGCCGCGGCGCTGGGTCGACGACGTGCTGCGTTTCGCCCCGACGCCTGCGGTGAGCGTGTGTGCCCGGGAGCGCAAGAAGGCGTCGGGCTGGACCGCCAAGCCGCT
>Ga0315276_10003231_pt1 | contig 14947 bp, 14 predicted proteins | sample YL17G05_0_MG_FD_204542 | JGI IMG/M metagenome (GOLD analysis project Ga0315276, IMG submission 204542) | Sediment microbial communities from Yellowstone Lake, YNP, Wyoming, USA - YL17G05_0 | ecosystem: Environmental > Aquatic > Freshwater > Lake > Sediment | place: USA: Wyoming | collected...
TGGGGATGGTGGGGAATTTGTGCCACTTGCAGGGAACAGGCGAATCTGGTATAATATTTTATCGCGTTTACAAAAATATAAAAGGAGTTTCGAAATGTTCAAACTTCAAAAAGCGGTTTTGTTGTACACAGCAGTAATTACAATTGCGGCAGTCAGCCAGGGGCAGCCTATAGTAGCAGACCATAACTCGGCGAGTGAGTTTTTCGACATACCTCAAAGCGCAATCGAGCAGGCAAAGGCAGAGCTGCATATAGCATACGGACATACATCGCACGGCAGTCAGTTGATAACAGGTATGGATGGGCTTGTTGGCTTTATGAACGGACTGGGCTATCCGACGAATCTGTACGCGTGGAACAACGGCGGCTCAGGCGGTGCGCTTGACCTGCGAGATACGCCTTTTTCCGGCGCAAGCGACCTGGGCAACCCCGACCGTGTGGCGTGGGAGGCATCGACACGCACTTATCTCAATAGCCATCCGGATGTGAATGTGATTATATGGTCGTGGTGCTGGCAGGTGGACGGGACAGAATCAGATATTAGCCTCTATTTAAATCTCATGTCGGGACTGGAACAAGATTATCCTAATGTAAAGTTTGTCTATATGACAGGGCATTTGAGTGGCGCAGGAGCTACCGGGAATGTCAATATACGCAATAACCAAATCAGGGCTTACTGCATCGCCAACAACAAAATCCTATATGACTTTGCGGATATTGAGAGCTACGACCCGGACGGGTTGGTCAATTATATGGCGCTGTTTGCCAATGATAATTGCGACTATGACAGCGACAATAATGGTTCGCTGGACCGTAACTGGGCGCTCGTTTGGCAGGGAACTCATGCCGAGAATGTCGATTGGTATAATTGCTATCCGGCGCACAGTCAGGCTTTGAACGGGAATCGCAAGGCATACGCGGCGTGGTGGCTTTGGGCGAGGTTAGCCGGCTGGGGCGGCGTAATCGACGCGAACTGTCCCAATCTGGATGGTTTCAGCACAGTCAACTTCGGCGATTTCGCGGTGCTTGCGGAAGACTGGCAGGTAAGCGATTCCAATCTCGCAGGTGACATCGATGAAAACGGCAAGGTTGACGCGAACGATTTGGAAGTTATCTCCTATTACTGGCTGCAGGAATGTAATTGAACACTACTTCACTTCTACGGAGGCGTTCGGGTCGAAGGGGTTTGTTCGTATAGCCAATGAGAACAGGTAGGGGTAATCGTGCTTTAGGTGTTTCATATATTCCAGCCATTGAATAAGCAATTGATGGTAAGCGCGTTTTATGTCACCAGCGAGATGCTCATAGTCGGAATCGGGCAATTTTCTCAAATCTGTTCGGTGAGCAAGCTCGTCGGTTAAATGAAAAACGGCCCATAGCAAGTCCGTGAAGGTTTCGTGCTCGAGCAGGTTGGGGTTTTCGAGCAGGGTGAGCAGGAACGGTCTTTTGGAGATAAGGAAAATCTTTGCCTGGTCGAGGGATTCTTTTTTGCTGTTTATGTCGCTTTGGTGAGTTCGGATTTTTCTGCCGACCCTTAAAAAATCCTTCTTCGACCAGTCTTTTGTTACGACAAGCTGCTGGGCGATGTCGGAGGCTTTCGGGTCGAAGTCGGAGAGTATTTTTAACAGCTCTGTACCGACCTCGCTGAAGAACGTGCCTATTACCATATTGAGTTTTTTTAACATTGACTGCTTGTCCCTATATACGAGCAGGCGTTGCAGGACGAGCATAACTATCAGGACATTCACAAAGAGAAAGGCGATGTCGCCGATGAGATACAGGAATATATGGTGAAGGTCCCTGAAAATCAAATAGTGAATAAAATAGAAAACAACCGACAAAAGGACCAGAACCAAAGCGAAGGTGAATTGCCAGTTAAAAAGACGTTTCATTGTTTTCTTTCCTGTTTTGTAACTTTTAAGATAAATTCGTTCTATTGCTAAGCGAACGCCACGTCGAGAATCATCATGACGAGAAAACCCAATATTGTTCCTGCGGTGGCGAGGTCTGTATTATTATTGCGCTGGGATTCGGGAATGACTTCTTCGACTACGACAAAAATCATAGCACCGGCGGCGAAAGCGAGGGCGTAGGGCAATAAAGGCTTGGCCAGCAAGACGGCGGCGGCGCCGATAACTGCGGCAATTGGTTCGACTACTGCGGACAACTGGCCATACCAGAAACTTTTTAAGCGTGACATGCCTTCGCGTCTAAGTGGGATGGAGACGGCAAAACCCTCGGGGAAGTTTTGGATTCCTATTCCGATGGCCAGGGCGATGGCGGCGGGGAGGGTGGCGGATGGAAATCCTGCTGCGACTGCGCCGAAGGCGACACCGACGGCCAATCCTTCGGGGATGTTGTGCAGAGTTATGGCGGTGACGAGCAGGGTGCTTCGCCGCCAGGAAGTTTTTATGCCTTCCGCTTCTTCTATTGGGAATCCGATGTGGAGATGGGGCAGGATTTTATCGATTAATCTTAAGAAGATTGTCCCCAGCAGAAAACCCGCGGCGGCTGGTATCCAGGGGGCGATGTTTTGGTTCCGCGACATTTCGATAGCCGGGGCCAGTAATGACCAGAAGCTGGCGGCAATCATCACTCCGCCGGCGAAACCGAGCATAGAGTCGAGAGTTTTTTGCGAAACTGTTTTGGTGGTAAATACGGCAGCGGCACCCGCGGCGGTCAAAGACCAGGTAAAGATTCCGGCGACGAGGGCCTGGAGAACGGGATGAAGATTTTCGAGCCAATTCATCATATAGTACGGATTATAAGCTGGTTGCTTATTTGGCACAACAGGTTACATTTTTAAAAAACAAGGAGGGTCATCGGAAAAGGGTATCGATGACCCTCCTTTGCGATGTCATTTCAAGAACTTCGAGACGAAGGGCGAAGTTTCGCCGCGACGCAGGAAGTGACCTGAGGGCCCTTCGCCGAGGAACTCCGAGAACCAGGATTCGTGCTCGATTTCCTCGTTGAGAATTGCGAGAGCCAAATCATAAGTTCTGTGGTCCTTGCCGGCGGTCATATTGCAGATTTCGGTGTAACCTCTGACGGCGCATCTTTCTGCGTTGACGAGCACTTCGAGAATAGCTTCGACGTCTGCGGGGTCTTTCGGAAGATCAGCCGGGGGACAGGCGGACATATCATGAAACTCCTTCATACAGCCGGGGAGTTTTCCGCCAAGCTCATAGATTCGGGGCATCAGGGCCTCGAAGTGGTTGCGGTCCTCGATTCTTGCGGTCTCGGCGATTTCCTTGATTCCTTCGCCTTTCAAGCCGATGAGGTTTGCGCGAAGGATTGTGTAATAGTAATAAGTGGTAATTTCAGCAGAAGCATTTTTAACCAACATCTTCAACAATTTGTCCAAGTCTACGCCGGATTTTTTCACCATTTCAATCGCTACTTTTGCCATTTTTAGTCTCCTTTTAAATAATAGTTCTTAAATAGTAATTATTCTTAACGGCATACAAAAAAATATATCACAATTTTTTTATACATTCATCGCACGTGCCCTCCAATATTATTTTTACATTAACGACTTTGAAACTCTTTTGAAATGCTTTGGGAACCTTCAGGTTGTCGAAACTATCATCGTGAAAGTCTACTATCTTATTACATTCGCTGCATCTGAAGTGATGATGGTTGTTCGTATCGGGGTCATATCTCTTTGCTTCGCCATATCCTTCGACAAGATGGATTAGGCCGATTTCGGCGAATTTCGCGAGGGTTCTATACACGGTATCGAGGGATATCTCGGGGAATATGTTCTTAATTGTCCTGTAAATATCCTCTGAGTCCGGATGGTTTTTAGACTTAACCAGCTCCTGATATATGACCGTGCGTTGAGGAGTTATGCTGAGGTTGTGCTGTCTGCACTTATCCCTGAATAAAGCCATCGAATTTTGTTTATGTGCGTTTGTCATAATTACGATTAATAACTATATAGGAATTGTTCTTATTGTTCAAGTAAAATCCTGAAAGATTTTTGATTTAAGCGGAGGTCCTCTCGTGGCAATTGCCACAACTGCTTATTCGAGAAGACGTTAAGCATCTCAGCGACACGGAAATATTTTATGTTATTAGCCGAAAAAAAGAGACAGCAGGAGCATTGCGCTGTGTTAGAAGTGAAGATAAAAGCTTAAATTTCAGCACTTCTAATTGCCCGGGGATTCTGCTACAATTCTGATTTGTAATTGAGAAAAGGTGGTTTGCTATGGCGTTACCTGTAGTAGCTATAATTGGTCGGCCTAATGTTGGCAAGAGCAGTCTGTTCAACGCGATTGCGGGCGAGATGATAAGTATCGTCGAGCCTACGGCGGGCGTTACGAGAGACCGCGTGAGCACCATCATCGCAAGGGGCGACAGGTACTTCGAGCTGATTGATACGGGCGGATACGGGATAGTCGATGTGCAGCAGTTGAGCGAGCATATCGAGCAGCAAATTATTACGGCGATAGAGTCGGCGGATATCGTGCTGTTTGTGGTGGATATTCGCCAGGGGGTCGTGCCGTTAGATGAAAGAATAGCGCAGCTTCTGCGCAGAGGCAAGTCCGCCTTAAGCGAGACCTCGCCAGTGGGCGGGCTCAATGTTATCGGGGTTGCCAACAAGGCGGATACGGCAGGGACATTTCCGGCGGCGGGCGAGTTTGCGAAATTAGGCTTCGGCGAATTTATTTGTGTTTCGGCAGCGAACAATATCAACAAGCAGGTGCTGCTGGACAGGATTTTCGAGGGGCTTTCGGGGGTCGAATCGGACAAGCCGAGGACTCCTGTGATGAAGATAGCGATAGTGGGCAAGCAGAACGTCGGGAAGAGCTCTTTGATAAACGCTATGGCGGGTTCTGAGCGGGTGATCGTCAGTGAGACGCCGGGGACAACGAGAGACGCGATTGACGTGCGGATAGAGAAGGACGGCAAGACGATAGTTGTTATCGATACGGCGGGTGTAAGAAAGAAAAGCAGGATGGCGGACAGTATCGAGTTTTACAGTTATGTTCGCGCGACCAGATCGATTCAGCGCGCGGACGTTGTGCTGCTTATGATTGACGCGACGGCGAAGATTTCGGATGTTGACAAGAAAATAGCGGGGTTTATCGCCGAAGAATACAAAAGCTGTATTATAATTGTCAATAAGTGGGACCTCGCGAAGGAGGCGACGGTTACCAGTGCGTACGAGGGGTATCTGACGAAGCTGCTGCCGGGTTTGAAATATGCGCCGATAGCATTTACGACGGCGACGGAATCGAAAAACGTTCAGAGCGTTCTGGATTTGGCGACGGAGATTTTCGGGCAGACGACTCGGTGGATAACTACCGGCAGATTGAACAAGGCGTTCGAGTCGATAAAATCAGAAAGTATGAGTTCGGGCAAACGAGGCGGGACCGGGCGTCCGAATATTTACTATGCGACGCAGGTGTCGATTAATCCTGTTACTATCCTGATGTTCGTGAATAGGCCGGAGCTTTTCGATGAAACTCATCGCAGATTTATTGTCGGCAGGCTGCGTGACATGCTGCCGGTAGGCGAGGTTCCGATAAAACTGATGGCACGTGCGCACAGAAAAGAAGGCGATAATATGAAGTAATGATTTTGAGGATTCAGGAGCGTTAAATGTTAGCGTTAATATTTCTTGGTGCGACGGTTTTGTTTTTGCTGGCGTACGCAATATACGGGCGGTTTTTAGTAAAGCGTTATGAGATAGATGACAGCAGGCCGACGCCCAGTCATACGGATTATGACGGGATAGACCGTGTACCCGCGCACAGGGCGGTACTGCTGGGCCATCATTTTTCCTCGATAGCTGGCGCCGGTCCGATTGTCGGGCCGATCATTGCCGCCCTGGCATTCGGGTGGGCGCCGGTATTGGCGTGGGTGATTCTGGGGTCCATATTTATCGGCGGCGTCCACGACTTTTCAGCGTTGATTGCGTCGGTACGTCACAACGCAAGGTCCATCGCGGAGATAGCCAAGGCGTATATGTCGCCGCTGGCGTGGAAGCTGTTTTTGGCATTCATCTGGCTTTCACTGATTTATGTTCTCGGCGTTTTTACCGACCTGACGGCCGCATCCTTTGTTGAAGACGGCGGGGTCGCCACGTCATCGCTGCTGTTTATCGTTCTGGCAATCGGTTTCGGTGTAAGCGTGTATAGACTCAAGATGGGGGTTTTGCCGACATCGTTGATTTTTGTGCCGTTGGTGTTTTTCTCTGTCTGGCTCGGTCAGCAGATACCCATACAGGCGGAAGCAATCAACAGTGTCATCGGCTGGGACCCCAAAAAGGTATGGTCGATAGTTCTGATTATCTATTGTTTCTTCGCATCGACGCTGCCTGTGTGGTTTTTGCTTCAGCCGAGGGACTATCTGTCCTCGTTCCTGCTCTACGGCTCGGTTTTGGGAGGCTTTGCGGGGATACTGTTAGGGGGACTGGAAATCAACTACCCGGCGTTCAAATCATGGAACAACCCGGAGCTTGGGATGCTGTTTCCGATGTTATTTATCACGGTTGCCTGCGGGGCCTGTTCTGGTTTTCACGCGCTGGTCGCATCGGGGACAAGCTCAAAGCAAATCGACAAGGAATCCGATGTGAAATTCATCGGCTACGGCGCGATGCTGATCGAAGGGGTCGTAGCGGTCATCGCCCTTGTCACTGTTATGGTACTTGTGAAAGACGACCCAATTACAGGGAAGGTTCCGCTGGTTATCTATAGTGAAGGAATGGGCAGATTTTTTTCGGTATTAGGCGCTCCACAAGCGTTTGGCGTCTCGTTCGGGCTGCTTGCGCTATCGACTTTTATACTAACGACGCTCGACACCGCAACGCGGCTCGGCAGGTACATATTCGAAGAGTTCTTCAGTCTCAAAGACAGTTCCGCTCGCTATCTATCGACAATAGCGACGCTGGCGCTGCCGGCGTTTTTTGTTATGGTGACATTAAAAGACCAGGCCGGCAATCCTATACCTGCGTGGAAGGCGATTTGGCCCGTCTTCGGCGCGACCAACCAGCTATTGGCAGGGCTGGTTCTTTTGGTTGTTGCAGTCTGGCTGAAAAAAACCGGCAGGAAAATCGGTTTTGTCGTCGGCCCGATGGTTTTTATGAATGTGATGACGGTTTGGGCGCTGGTGGTGCTGCTGCTAAAGTACAAATTCTCGGTGATTGGGGTTATTGCGGGCGTATTGCTTCTGCTGGCGATAGTTTTGATTATCGAGGCTTACAGGACGATTAAAAAAGTGATTTTTGTCTGATACAACCGAGCGGTGCTGTGGTTTATTTTTCTGCGGCCGGCGGGGTTTCGGGAGTGGGAGTCAGAGGTGTCAGTTTAAATCTGGCGGTAACCGGCTGCTGGTTCAGTCTGATTTCGTCCCTGCGAATATAGTCTTCCGGAAAGTTGTAAACGAGATTTCTTCTTAGAGGTTCGGTGGAAACGGCGTCCTCATCGTCAATCTGCAAAGTAACCTGATAAGGCATTTTTTCGTAGGCACGTTTGGCGTCTGCGGTGGCCCTGATGGTAATGGTGCGTATCACTTCATCAAGGTTGTCTACCACGACTTTGTATTTACCCTGGATATTTGGGCTTAAGGAGAATCGAAGCCTTGCGGTCGTTATGGTATAGTCGACGAGCAGGTCTTCTTCGAGCGGCAGCGTGATTTTCACGGTTGCCTGCAGTTCTCTGATTTGTCCCGGAGCAAGCTCGATAAAAGGCGTTTTTTCAACAGCGGATAATCTGGCCTGGTCGATTTCCCTTCGAGCGAGCAGAACGTTTGCGGTGAGTTTCTCTCCGCTCCAGTCTTCTGGGACAAACGCATCGAGTTGTTTTGGGTCAATGGTTACGGCTTTTATGACGTTCTGTGTTTCGTCGACGCAGGTTATAGTCAGCGGTTTTTTAACGAGCCGAACAACATTTACCGAGATGGTTTCCGGCTCGCAGGATTGAACCGTAAGGCCAATCTGTTTTATCTGGTCGCTTTGTCTCAGGAAGGTGAGCACATTCAGGTTATGTTCGCCGGGGCTTGCGACTATTTCGGTCTGTTCGGGCCCGAGGAAGAATTTAAGTACAAGCGAGCCGTCGTTTAATCTTCGCTTTACATCGGCGACCTTTGAGGCCGGTCCCCTGAGAACCACCTTGTTAATAGAAGCAGATGATGCGTCGCTGAAACTTACCCAGAGATCCGGATTGGCGGATTTGGTGATATTTATGTTAATCTTTGAGACGGAGAAGGACTCATCCAAAGCGAGGTCCGCCCACACCCAAATCAGGACCGTTATGAAGACAACAGCCATTATTTTGCCGTAATTGATTTTCTTTTTCACCATTTGCCAGACTGCCAAACGCAATAAAAAGTATTTAGTATCCCCAGGGACAATCGCTATACAGAATCCTGGGGTTTTTGGTTACCGTTTTTCTTAGATAATTTCCAGAGCCTTTCGACAATCGGTTTTGTCTCGTCCGTTGTACCGATTAAGCATTTTCTCAGTTGTAGTTCGTCGAGTTTTCTGGTCAGCATTCCGTTTTGAGCAATGGAGACGACGCCAGTTTCCTCCGATACTACCAGACAGATGGCGTCTGAGCCAGTGGTTATTCCGATGGCGGCGCGGTGTCTTGAGCCGAGTTCGGTTCCGTCTACAGTTCCGGCTTCAGCCAGCGGCAGCTGCGCGCCTGCAGCCACAATTCTGTCGCCTCGGACTATAATCGCCATGTCATGAAGCGAGGTTCCCGGGTAAAAAATGGTCTTGATTAATTCGGCAGTAACTTTAGCGTCGAGGCTAATTCCGGTTTCTATAAATTCTCCGAGAGCCACCTGCCTCTCAATAACAATAATAGCGCCGGTCTTAATGGCGGCGAGGTCGGTTACGGCGGCGATTATCTCTTCAGCGGTTCTTGAGAGCAGATGTGATGAGCGTGTCAGGAAATCGGTGCGTCCTATTCGCATGAGGGCCCTTCTGATTTCCGGCTGAAAGGCAGCTACGGCAATAATCATGACGGCAATTAAAAAGCCGTTGTAGAGATACTGGAGGCGTTCGAAATCAAAGCGTCCGACGACTAATTTTAAGATTAGAAAGCCTGCGATGAGGATGAACATAACGCCGTGGAACAATCTTTCTCCACGTGTTCCTTCGAGGAAGTCAACGGCCCAGTAAACTATCAGGCCGATGAGAAATAGTTCAACAGCAACAACCCACCAATCATACCTCCCTACCCGGCTGAAATAATCGATGAGCGTTTCCACTAATCAAATCCCTTTGCATATTCCCAAAGGCGGTAAAATGCGTTTGGGCTTCCTTGTTCGTACAATTGCTAATTACCGATTTCCGGGGGTATCCTTTTATCGGAGAGCCTGCTCGGTTTGTCGGTAAGCAAAGCCCTGTCTATGTCGGACATCATATTCTGCTGGTTAATAGAGAGATTTCGTAGATGTCTGCGATGTCCCTTGTCCGCGACTTCGCCCGGCTGTTCGCAGCCGACGAGCCAGAAAACCGAGATAACTAAAAGGGCCGTCAATTGCAAAGAAGATGTGCGTTTGATACCCCTGATGATACTTGAAATCGTCCGAACGAAAGCGTTTTTCATTGTTTTTTCCCTTTTGAGATTTAATAACCTTAGCCTGTTTTACAGACAAGGTTATCAGGCCCCCGCAAAACGGCAGCCCCTTTTAACATCACCCGACCTGCAAAGGTCTTCGCCATAGGCGAATACAAACACCTCCGAAGCTGAACCTATTATATCAGTCTGAAGAGGGGTTGTCAACGCAAAAAGCAGACCGGCACTTGGGTTTTGGAACAAGGCTACAAAAGGGACTTTTTGCGGCCGTTAAACAGGTTTTTTTAGGACGATATGTGCTTTTTCAAGGCGAAAGCACCCAAAGAAAGATTGCGGGAATTACCGAAAACGGTCAGCAGCATATTGACGTGGCTGGTAAAAATGGGTAAGCTCCGTCGAAAGATACAGATCGAATTCAAATTGGAATAATGAAAGGACGTAAATAAGATGTTCACAACAATTGTTGATGTAGTGGCAAGAGAAATACTCGACAGCCGAGGCAATCCGACGGTTGAAGTTGATGTATTGCTGGAAGACGGTTCTTTCGGCCGGGCAGCGGTACCATCCGGAGCAAGCACAGGCGCTCACGAAGCGGTCGAGCTTCGGGACGTCAAATCAAAACGCTATATGGGCAAAGGCGCTCTCGGCGCGGTTAAAAACGTTAATGAAAAAATCGCACCGGAAGTTTGCGGTATGGACGCGCTTGCCCAGGAAGAAGTGGACAAGCTGATGATTGAAATGGACGGCACGAAGAATAAAGGCAAGTTCGGCGCAAACGCGATACTCGGCGTGTCACTTGCAGTTGCGAAAGCGGCCGCCAGTTCCGTGTGTCTGCCGCTCTATCGTTATTTAGGCGGATGCAACGCCAATATTATCCCCGTGCCGATGATGAATATTCTCAACGGCGGAAAGCACGCGGACAATAACGTTGATTTCCAGGAATTTATGGTTATGCCGATAGGAGCGGAGAATTTCCCCGAGGCGCTTCGGATGGGAGTTGAAGTGTTCCATACGCTTAAAGGCGTTCTAAAGAGCAAAGGTTATAATACCTCTGTCGGCGACGAAGGCGGATTTGCACCGTCGCTGAAATCAAACGATGAGGCGATTGAGGTTGTTCTTGAGGCCATAAAGAAGGCAGGTTACAAAGCCGGCGAGCAAATCGCTATCGCGCTTGACCCTGCGGCAACGGAATTGTGGGACGAGAAATCGAAGAAATACAAGTTCTTCAAATCGGCACCAGACAAAAGAGTTTCATCGGCCGATATGGTCAAGTACTGGGCCAAATGGGCGAGTAAGTATCCAATCGTAAGTCTCGAAGACGGGCTTGCGGAGGACGACTGGGCGGGCTGGAAGAACCTGACAGAGACAATCGGCGACAAAGTGCAATTAGTCGGCGATGATTTGTTCGTAACCAACACCGAGCGTCTTGCCAAAGGTATAAAACTCGGCAGCGCCAATTCAATATTGATAAAGCTCAACCAGATAGGGACACTGACGGAGACGTTCGAGGCAATCAATATGGCGCGCAGGGCCGGCTGGACGGCGGTGATAAGTCACCGCAGCGGCGAAACAGAAGACAGCACAATCGCGGATTTGGCGGTGGCTTCCGGCGTCGGGCAAATCAAGACAGGTTCGGCGTGCAGGACAGACAGAATCTGCAAGTATAATCAGCTTCTGAGGATTAACGAGGACCTTGGCTCGGCGGCGCAGTACGGCGGCTTTATGTTCGAATAACCAGGGGCGCAAGTAAATTTATCTGCTGTGCAGTTAGTGCTATGCGAGGACAAAATATCCTGCGAATGTTTTTGTTTGTCATTTTTTTCAGCATAGGCACAGCGGCGCTGGCGGGAGCCGTGCTCTATGATGATTTGCTCGGATACTATCGAAGCGAGCAGCTTTTGGCCTCAGCGGAAGAAGCTTTGGACAAGCTGGAGTCGCTCAATGCCGATTACGATGCGCTGCTGAAGCAGGTGGTAGAAAACCCCGGCCTGATCGAACGTATTGCTCCTGCTACTCTCGGGATTGAACCTAACGATGCGAACACAATTTATCCTAAAGTAACAGCGGAACAGTTGGATGCCGCCCGCAGGGTTTTGGCGAAAGATTTGGAGCAGCAGCAATCGGGGGCGGAATTACCCGAGTGGCTTACCCGGTGCAGCGAACCATCCAGGCGGATAATTCTTTTTTCAGCGGGCGCTCTTTTGATTCTTACTTCGCTTGTATGTTTCGGTCCGGCCAAAGAAAAGAACAAGGGGAAGAAGTAGCCAAATGGAGAAAGAACACAGATCATCGGATAACCAGGGCGGCGCAGGGACGGGTCGCCCGATTTTACGTAAGGTGGCGACAGCCGGCCTTATTTTGGCTGTTTTAATAATTGTGTCCGGTACGGCGGCGCTGCTTTATAACAATATTTCTGTTACCCGTGACGCGGCTTTTGCAAGGCGCGTGGATACGGCGATAGAATCGGCGGAGAGCTGGATTAAAAGTCACAGGATGGATATTTTAGAGGAGAAAAATGTCGCGCTTTTGAAGATGCTCAGCGAATGCGACGAAGCGAGAGCCAATCCGCTATTCAAAGAGATTGTCAGGAATTTTATGGCGACAAGAAGCCAGTCTGGATGCTGGAGGCGGTTGATAGGCCCGAACTGGCCAATAGATGAGCTGGAGTTGAATCGGTTGATTGAAAAAGAGTCTATAGATAACAAGTGGATTTTGTATGCGATAGCAGTGGGGGAGGCAAAGATAACTCCCGAAGAGATGCACTTGTTCGACCCGCAGCGGTGGCAGCGGCGGCAGCTTACACACCAACTCAACGCGCTGGTTACATTAAAAAAAAGGAGCGGGAAGTCAGATGAGAAATTAGACGAAATTATAGAACATCTTTGCGAGCGGTTGAGCGGCGAGCTTGTTTTCGATATGGCGGTGGTGGATATTTATATTCAGAAAGTTACTTTTGTTTTAAGGGCCGGTCATCCAGAGAAAATTCGCTCCCGATGGGTCGAAAGGATAATTGCCAATCAACAGCCCGACGGGGGGTGGAATGACAGGTGGTTTTGTTTCGATTCGGACAGGAGGCCGATATTTGATTTTGCCGTTCCGCCAAGCAACCAGCACGCGACGGTACAGGCGTTGACGGCACTGTACCTGGTCAAATACCGCTATCCGGAGTACTTTGGCATCAAAAAAGGGCCTGGGCAATAAATAACAGCTTTATTAAAATTTTTGCTTATTTTCCGAAAATTTACCGAACCGCATTAGGGCCTCGGCGTATAGTTAAGAGTAAAGAAAATAAACAAAAAAAGTCATTTTTCTCCTCCTCTGAAAATACTTTTGCGGCGGCATCGAGGGAATCGATGCCGCCATTGTTTTTTATGGTTTTTGAGCAGGCAAAGGGGGGTGGCGACCAACGGCGTCTGGATTCCCGCTTTCGCGGGAATGACAGTTATGAAATGGCTTGCGGTGATTTTTGGGGGAATCTATGGAACTATTCCGCAGCAACAGCGTAAATACAAGTAGATGAAGTGATGAGTTTTCCTCTCCCTTTCCAAAAGATTGAGGCGGCAGCGCCGGGGGGCATTGACGCTGCCGCTGGTTTTTTATAGTTTTTAAAGCAGATAAATCTACATTCGGTCAGCTGGAGATATTTTCTTCGAGGTGGGCAAGGATGGTCCTGGCCTTTGAGACTTTGTTTCCGGCAGAGCTGCGCCAGTGCAATTCCGCATTTCGTTTGATTCGCTCCTCGATATTTTTGCAGGCCAAAAGCACGGTGGCGTGATTTTTGTTGCCCATACATCTGCCTACCTCCGAGGACGACATATTGGTATGCTTTCTGGCCAAATACATACTGAAATGCCGGGCCAGGGATATTGTTCTGTCCTTCTTGGTCGAGTGTATGTTGGCCGGGGTAATTCCGAAGTAAGTCGCGACGGCAGATTCGATATCCGATATGTGGACAATCGGGTCACATCTTTCGAGGTGCTCGGCGAGGATCTCTTCTGCCATATTCAGGTTGATTTTCTGATTTTGCAGCGCCCCATAAGCGATTAATTTCAGCAATGCGCCTTCAAGCTCGCGGACGTTGGTCTTGAGGTTTTCGGCGATATATTCTATTACGCCGTCAGGAATGTTCTTTTGCATAGCCTGTGCGTATTGTTTGCAGATTTGGCAGCGTGTCTTGAGGTCCGGCGTATCGATTTTTACGACCATGCCGGAGACGAAACGGTTGACTAATTTTTCGGAAAGCTGGCCTATCATTTTTGGGTGCGCGTCGGAGGCGAGGATGACCTGTTTTCCCGCCAAATCTATCGTATTGAAAGTATGCAGGAATTCCTCCTGCGTTGAAGGCTTGCTGGCCAAGAAGTGAATATCGTCGATAACCAACAAGTCCGTTTGTCTCATTCGGCGTCTGAAAGCCTCCAGCTTTTTTGTCTTCAAGGCCAGCACAAACTGATTGGCAAAATCTTCCGCTGACAAATACAGCCAATTAGTTTGGGGGCGGTCATTCGTCACTGCCGTGCAAATCCCTTGCAGCAGATGAGTTTTTCCAACCCCGTATCCTCCGTGAACAAACAGCGGATTAAAAGGACTTTGCTGTTCCCTAACAATTGCTTTAGCGGCGTTGTATGCCAGCTCATTTGACGAACCGACAACGAACGTATCCAGGCTTAGTTTGAGCCGGTTCCCCGGAGCCGGCGGCGCTTTTGCTTTTCTGCCGGGGGCTTGGTTGCGGGCATTCTCCACGAGTTGCGCCTGCGAATCCAGTTGGGTACGTTTCTGGTGGCCTGAAAGCTCGGGGTCAACGGCAAATGTAATCTCCCGCTCGGAGCCGGTAGCCGCCAGAACAGCCTGGCTTATTTCATTTGAAAAATGAGTTTCAATCCAGCTCGCTATGAAAAGGTTCGGGACGCCTATTTTCAAGCATCCGTCAGTGAGCGTCAGCTTCGTTGAGTTCTTAAACCATATACGAAACTTCTGCTGCCCCACCTTCTCGGCGAGCGCTTCGCTAACGGCACTGGTCTCATCCGTGATTGTGCTTTGCATAATACTCTCCTGCCCAAAGACGTCCTGCTCTTCAACTGTAACAAGCTCGTTGTTAGAGAGCCCCTTTCAAATTCATCAGCCGCTATTATTGGGCGGCAGAAAAGACAAATCAACCCCCTTTTCTGGAATTACTTTTCCACTTGATAAAGACTGTTACCAGTATTGATGTTGCGCGCGAAAAAAATTTGTTTTTAACAGGTTATGCACAACGTAACTTGATTTTGTGGAAAAGCTGTGGATTGGGTTTCCGTCAATTAATGTACGTTTTTAGAAAAATCTATACTGATTTGTGCTTTATTAGTGGACTTGCGACATATATTTAGCTCCGCATCGGCAGCATACAGCAAGCGGTTTTTTGCGTCGATAATTTCGGAA
>Ga0315276_10003233_pt1 | contig 14943 bp, 8 predicted proteins | sample YL17G05_0_MG_FD_204542 | JGI IMG/M metagenome (GOLD analysis project Ga0315276, IMG submission 204542) | Sediment microbial communities from Yellowstone Lake, YNP, Wyoming, USA - YL17G05_0 | ecosystem: Environmental > Aquatic > Freshwater > Lake > Sediment | place: USA: Wyoming | collected...
CCGACCACTGACTTCGTAACGCACGCCGCGCCGCAGGTCGAGATACTGCTAGATTTGGGCGGACTCGAAGTTCGAGGTTCCGCGCGGCATCTGCAACGTGAGCCACCGCTGCCCATCGCCACTGCCGATGCTGGCCACAATGCTCGTTCCACCCATGTTGGCGAAGCTCCACGGCGCCACGATCCCGCCGGCCTGCTGGGCCTCGAACGCGGAATCCTCAACGAGGTTCCCCCTGCGCGATTCTGTTTCCACTGCGCCGTCCATTGTGGCCAATTCAAAGTCATCCAGCAGCACCGTTGTGTCCACGGGTTGCTGGTTTGGCAACAGCGAGACATAGACGAGCGTGCGCAGGTCGGGGTCGGTCGCGCAGAAGCGGAAAGAGAGTTTGTGCCAGCGGTTGTCGAAGAGCCATTCGTCGCGCCCGGCGAACGCGCCTTTTCCATCCCGGTGGCGGGCCCAGAACGACACGATTGCTGAGCGGTGCCCGGGGGTGGCGCCCGCGCCGGCAGGTGGGTGGTCGGGGCCACCAACCCAACGCACCCAGATGGACGCTTCGTATTGGTTACCGGCAGCGAGTCGCAGACGCTGCCCGACGGTGACAAACTCAAAACCGACCGTCGCTTTCGGAATCGAGAGCGAGAGACATATCCTTCCAGACCTCGCTCTTGCCGCGTCCTCAACACAGGCGACGACGAGCCGGTCTCGAATCGCCTCGCGTCCCGTGCGCTGAACTTCCCACGCAACGTTGCAGGTCGTGCGTGCCAACATGCCGGAGGGACATGCTTCGAAGCTAGAATCCTGCATCAGTTGACCAGTCTGTCTGTTTGGCGGTATGTCCTTGGAGGCTGGAGAATCGGCGGCGTGAAGCGCGGCCAGCGGCGCTAGCAGCAGGGCGGTGAGGAGTGTGAGGGAGGGTTTCATGGTGCGGGAATGGCTGCGGCCAAGATGGGTTGGAGGAAGGTTTGCAGCGATGTGAAACGTGGGGTGATGGCTTCCGGAATGCCGCATTCCCTGGCCATTTCGGCAAAGGGCTTGCATCAATAACGGGCGAAATCCTTCCCAATCAATGACCGTATCCAACCGGCTCAACGGGTCGCCCTTGGCCTCCAGCCATTGCATGCGCAGCTCCACATCAAAGCAACCAAAGGTCTGGGTGGTCGGGTGAGTTTTCATGTCGCCAATCTTAAATTGTATTCTCTGCGCCTTCAATCAGTGTCTCAATTAATCTGAACTTTCCGCCCCCGAGTTTCCGGAGGTGCCCTTAATTGCATTGCAGCTCCAATACAAGTCAAGCGATTACCTGTCGCAGCCTGTTCTGTCGCTGAAGCAAAACCTTTCCGGCTAAAAACTTCACCGCCCAAGATCAATTGTGACCTGACTGCGGATTTCCTTGGGCAGCATGAGACCACGCTCGTAATTACCCCAATCGAGGTTCGGGTAATCCCAATCCGTGTTGACCACCAACGCGATTTCGCCGGCAGCGAGCTGGCGCAGTCGCGCGCCTTCGATGCCCGTGCCGCGCACCGTCAGTTGCCGCTGCGGCCCGCTCACGGTGTAGCTGCGGATGAATTGCCGCACGCTCTTCGCATCCCGGGTCAACGCGCCGTCCACGCGGTTCGTGCCGAACAGAATATAATCCTGGCTGTCCAGCGCCCACACCGGCGTGCGCGGTTTCTCCCGATAACCGGTCGCCAACTCCGGCGCGAACAGCGGCGTCTTCCCTTCCGTTCGCCCAATGTGATCCGCCGGATACGTCGTCCACAATCCCGCATCGCTTCGCCAGGTGATGTCCGTAAAACCCGGCGCGAGCACGAAGGCCACGCCAAATTCCTGGCCGAACAAAATCTTCGGCTGCGTAACTTTGAATTCAACCGCCATCCGACCGTTGCCGGAAATGGTCGTGGTGAAACCCACGTCGCGGTCGCCGATTCTTCCATTGCTGTTCACGACCACCGAGCCGCCCTGCATTGTGGCGCTGAACGATGCGAGCGTGAACGGCTCGTTCAATGTTTCGGCGAGAAAGGCGCGTTTCATTTCCCGCGCGTCCTCGGCGGCGCTCAAGTTCAGGCGCGGGCCGCCCACGAGCACGGTCGCTCCACGCTGCTTCACTTCGCTGATCTGCCCGGTGGTTTTGTCGAAGGTCACGGAAAAACCATCCCCGGTCACAACGACTTCATTCGTGGTCTGCTGCAACCGCGCCGGAGTCTTGGCGGCTTGCACCAGATCCTTTTCCACCGGCAGGCCGATGGCGATGGCGTAGCTGTCCGCCACGCGCCCGCCCGGCTCGACGAATTCCAACTGCAATGTCGTTCCATTCTCCCACGGCAGCGCGGGCAGTAGCAGCATCTCCGTCGCGCGCGGCGGCAGCGCCGTGGGCGTGAACGTCCCGTGCTTGCCCGCGTAATTCCAACGCACGGTGAGTTCCGCGAGGTCGGTGTGGTTGTAGCGATTTTGAATCGTGAGCGCGGGCCGGCTGCCGGCGGTAAGTCCGCTCAATTCTTTTTCCATCACCCGCACTGGCGAATAGGCTTTTTGCGTGTTCCAGAATTCCGGCTTCTTGCGCCGCCAAGTATCCACGATGCCCCAAGGCCCGTAGCCGACGACGCGCGTCGGCAGTTGAAACGTCTCATCCATATAACCCCAGATCGCCCCGCCGATGCCGTCCTCGGAGTTGTAGGCGGACGCCCACATGCGGTTGAGGCTCTCGCCCCAGAAATCCTGTATGCCCGGATCAATCTTCAAGGTTTCCCTCGCATAGCACGGCACATGCGCCCATTCGTCGCCGATGGATGGCCGGCGGCTGTCCGTGCGCCAGTCCTTCATATTTTCATTGAGCAGCCAGCCTCGCCGCTTCATTCCGTCCGGCGAAGGATAATGAATGCTCGTCAGGTCGAAGCGATCCGGCACGCCCCTTGCCTTCGCGGTTTTGGAATAGGAAAAAATCACAGGCCGCCCGCCGTCGAGTTCGCGGGCGAGATCCAGTGACTTGTCGAAATTCATGCCGAACATGCTTTCGTTGCCCGCCGACCAGATGACGATGCTGGGATGATTGCGGAATTCCTCCAGCATTTCGCGCATCTGCCCCAGATACCACGGCGTGTAGGCCGCATCGTTGCCGATCGAGGTGAGCTTGGGCTTGTAAAGCTCGGCCACCCAGGAGCCGTTAAAACAAACGGCGGTCTCGCACTCCACATAGATTCCCCGCTCATCGCAGAGCCGCAGGAAATTTTCCGTCGGAGGATAATGCGAGGTGCGGACAAAATTGACATTCGCCTCCTGCAACAGATCGACATCTTGCGCCTCGTATTCCGGCGTCGAGACGCGTCCCAACATCGGATGCATGTCATGTCGGCAAACACCGCGCAGCTTCGTGATCGCGCCATTCACCCGCAGCTTTCCCTCGCCCCACGTTACTTCGCGGATGCCAACGGCTTGCGTCTCCACCGAAACTTCCTTGCCGCCGACCAGACAACGCGTCGTGAGCGCGTAAAGCCGGGGATGCTCCGCGTCCCACAACTGCGGCTTCGCCAGGGAAAATTCAAACGCCTCCACCGGCTTGTCCGCCCGAACCACGCGCGTCGGATTTTTCAAAGCCACTTGGCGTCCGGCGGGATCGCGCAACGCGAATTGCAGCGTCGCCTCGCTGCTCCCGGCGAACGCCACATCCGCCGTCAGCCGCAGCGTGGCCGTTTGAAAATGATTCGTCAGCCGCGTTTCCACCCGCAAATTGCGGACATAGGTTGGCGACCGGGCGAGCAGTGTGACGCTGCGGAGAATTCCGCCGATCCAGTGTTTCGCATAGGCCGTTCCTGCCGAGATGTCGTCCGTGCGATCCGTCACGCCCACCGTCAGCACCGCCGGTTCACCCGGCTTGACCCACTCCGTCACTTCGCACTCCCACGGAGTGAAACTGCCAAGATGGTTGCGCAGAAAATGTCCCTTCACCCAGACGCGCGCCTCGCCATAAACGCCCTCGAACCGCACAAACACCCGCTTGCCCGCATAGTCGGCGGGGAGCTCCAGCTTCCGTTGGTAAGCGAACTCCTGGTCGTGCCGCACATCAAAGCCCTGCATCTGCGGCTCGCCCGGAACGAGAATCGGCTGCCAGCCAGAAATGGTTTCCGTGGCGGACCAGAAATTCGTCGGGGGCTGGAGCAGAAACTGCCAAGTGCCATCCAGCGAAAGGCGCGCTTTGCTCACACCCGCAACCGAATCAGCCGATGCCCTGGCGGACTGACCGCTGACCACGGCAACCGCACAGGCAAGTAACACAGCCAGGGATAGATTGTCCTTTTTCATTTTGAGTTAAGGCAGGGACCTCAGCCGCCGTGCCTTCATCGGGACTACTGCTGGCAACGGTCCATCGCGCGGCGGATCGGGATCGGCGATGGCCGCGCGGGCCACTTTCACCATATCCGGCACGTTGCCCCACGACCCGAGATTGCGTTCAAAGCCACCTTTCAATGCCTCCTCCAGATGCGGCAGCGCGGCGCGGGCCGCCGGGCCAATCCGCGCCAGCGCCAACAGCGTCTGGCCGCGGATGATGCCGCTGTCATGCGTCAGCAAGGCAATCAACACCGGCAGCGCGACGTTCGTCTGTCCCAAGTTTGCCAGTGTTTCCGCGCACGTCATCCGCACATCCGGCGAATCATCGGCGAGTCCGAGTTCGAGCCCTGATCTGGCAGGCGTGGCGTTGGTCTTCAAGGCCAGCAACCCGATGGCGGCCCAGCGACGGACGGCGCCATCGTCGTCTTGCATGAGCTGTTGGAGTGGATGGAGATTTTTTGCATCGCAGGCGTTGGCCAGGTCGGCGGCATCCAGCATCTTGGCCGTGGGATTCCGCTTCAGGTCGGTCGCCATTTCGTAAGGCGAGTCCGGGCGCGAGCGGCGGTAGAGTTCGTATTGCGAGAGCAGACCGAGGTCGTGCTCAGCCAGCATCCAGCGGCGGCACTCGGCGCGCAGGCGTTTCAAGTCGGCGGCGTATTTGGGATCACCCGCAAGGTTGTTGAGTTGAAACGGATCGCTCGCCAGTGCGTAAAGTTCCTCCATCGGTTTGCTGCTGCGGGAGAAAGCGGATTGCCGATTGGTGGGATTGGTCAGGCCGGCCAGCGTCGCCCGCCGCCAGGATTCGAGCATATACGGCGCACGAGTCCAACTGTAGTCAATAGCGTCCCAGCCGATCTGCGGCATGAAGTTGCGGATGTAATGAAACCTCTCGTCGCGCACCATCCGGCTCGTATCGAAGTCCGACGTGTCATGGAAATCCCGCGCCGCATAAACGTATTTTCGCTCCGCACCCGGCTGCGGGCCGAGGAATGGCGCGCCTTCCATCCACTGCGGAATTTTAACGCCCGCTAATGCTAGTGTGGTGGGCGCAAAATCCACAAAGCTCACCAAGCGATCCGTCACCGTGCCCGGTGTGGCTTGGCCAGCCGCGCGCCATTTGGGCGGAATCCAAACCAGCAGCGGCACGTGCGGGCCTTTGTTCCACAGCCAGACTTTTCCGCCGGGAATGCCGTGGCCGTTGTCGCCGAAGAAAAAGATAATGGTGTCATCCAGCAAGCCGTCGTCGGTGCGGAGCATTTCCAGCAACGCCTGAAACTCCGCGTCCACCAGCGACAACCGCTCGTGATACTCGGACCAGATCTCGCGTGCGGCCGCGGTGTCGGGCTGATACGGCGGGACTTTGATCTTGGCCGGATCATGGCGGTGTTCGGGCAGCGCTTTCGACGGTGCGCCCGGAGCGCGGAGGCCGTATTGGCTCTGGTGCGTTTTGAAAAGGTTCAACTGACCAAAGAACGGCTGACCGGGTTTGCGGTTGCGCCATTCAATCGCCTCCACCTCGCGCCCCGAATTGCGCCCGGGAGCAATGAAGTCCCACGCGTCTTTGGGAACTTGAAAATTCCAGTCCGTTTTGGACGTTGCCCCTTTCGAGCCGTTGAAGCAGTAGTAACCCGCCTCGCGCAGCAGGCTCGGGAACGGACGGACTTTTTCGCCGTTCACATTCACCCCGCCACGGTGTTGAAACGTCCCCAGCCGCGTCGGGAAAACACCGGTGGCCAGCGCCGAGCGGCTCGGGGAACAACACGGATGAACCGAATGCACCTGCGTGTAACGAGCGCCCTGCGCGGCAAACGCATCGAGATTCGGCGTGCGGGCATTCGGATCGCCGTAGCAGCCGAGGTTCGGGGAGATATCTTCGGCGGTGATCCAAAGAATGTTGGGCCGCGCGGCTTGCGCAGCAGGTGTGGTTTCGGCGGCCATGAGTGGCGTCACCATCGCACAAACGGTGAGCCAGAGCAACGCCAGTGAATAGAAACACCAGCCGCGTAGATTCAAAACCGTATCGGGGAGCGCGGCTGTGCCCGCAGGGTCAGCCGCAGCGTGTGTCGGTTGCGACGGCGTTCGGATTGCCGCAAGTGCTGCGGCTGGTCTGCGACACGGCCGCGCTCCGTGCCGAGTTTGAAAACAGGTCTTAAGAATTTTCATGGTCTGATCGTTTTACTGCCAGGAAATTGCTTTACCGGTGAAGGCCGTTGAAAGAGCCGATGGCCGGACCGGAGGGCGGGGGAAAAAGGGGTTGGTAAGTGCCGGTCAGAATGGAGTAGCGCGAGGGAGCGCACACACCGCAGACCGAAGGTGCATCGGTGAAGCGCACGCCTTCACCAGCGAGCGCGGCGATGCGATGCGTCTTGATCTTCGTCGCGCCATAACACCCGAGATCGCGATACCCGAGGTCATCGGCGAGAATAAGGACGATGTTGGGCTTCTTCGCTGGCACTTCGGCAGCGTGGAGCCCGACCAGCGGTGCCAGCAGCAGAGCGGTGAGGAGTGTGAGGGTGAATTTCATGGTGCGGGAATGGCTGCGGCCAAGCTGGGTTGGAGGAAGGTTTGCATCGCTGTGAACTGTGGGGTGATGGCATCCGGAATACCGCATTCCCTGGCCATTTCGGCAAAGGCCTTGCACCAATAACGGGCGAAATCCTTCCCCATCAATGACCGTATCCAACCGGCTTAACGGGTCGCGCTTGGTCTCCAAGCATTGCATGCGCAACTCCACATCCAAGCAGCCAAACGTCTGGGCGGTAGGGGGTGTTTTCATGTCGCCAATCTCAGCTTGAATCCGCATGACTCACTCCGCCTTCTTCTTGCCCTTGCCCTTCTTCTTCGTGGCCTCGGCTGTCGCCGCCCCCTCGTTCTTCGTCGGCATCGGGGCTTTCACGTCCGCGCGCCAGGCAACCAGGCGGGCGTGGAGTTCCTTCGCCTTGTCGGGCATTTCCCCGGCGAGGTTCTTCTTTTCGCCGATATCGTCGCGGAGGTTGTAGAGTTCGAGGTGGCCGTCTTCGAGATACTCCATGAGCTTCCAATCGCCGACTTGTATCAGGCTCACGGGCGTCGCGCGCCAGAGTTTCGGACCCGAGCCGAGGTAGCCGGGAAAGTGCTGGTAAATCGCGTCGCGTTGCAGCTTCGCGCCCGGGTCGCGGAAGAGCTTCACGAGGCTCTCTCCATCGAGCACCTGACGGGGCTTGGGCGCCGAGGCGATTTCCAGGAAGGTCGGGAAAATGTCCACGTGGACCGTCGGCACGCCGCACGTTGAGCCGGGTTTGGTGACGCCGGGCCAGCGCACAATGAACAGATCGCGGGTACCGCCTTCGTAAAGGCTGCCCTTGCCGCTGCGAAGAGGGGCGTTGTCGGTGATGCCGCCGCCGCCCTCGTCGGCGGCTGTTTTCTTCCTGGCTTGGCCCTCCTTTCCTGGCTCGCGGATGAGGCCGTCCGGACGGCCATAGCCGCCCACGCCGCCGTTGTCACTGGTGAAGATGAGCACGGTGTTGTCGGCCAGCTTCAGCTCATCGAGCGCCTTCATCACGCGCCCCACGCTTTCGTCCACGCTGGCGATCATCGCGGCATAGGTGGGGTTGTTGTGGCCGCTGGCGGCCGGCTTGGACTTGAACTTCGCAATCAGGTCCGCCTTTGCCTGGTATGGCACGTGAACACCGAAGTGCGGAAGGTAGAGGAAGAACGGTTCATCCTTGTGCCGCGCGATGAAGTCCACCGCCTTGTCGGTGAGAAAGTCGGCGAGGTAGGTGCCCTTGGGATATTCAGTCTTCGGGTCCGTGGGGAAGTCGAAGTGCGAACCCATGCTGACGATGGCCTCGTCGAAGCCGCGCTTGCCCGGCAGGTAATCGCCCTTCTGGCCAATGTGCCATTTGCCGAACATGCCCGTGGCGTAGCCGGCGGCCTTGAGCTGCTTGGCGATGATGTCGCGATCGAGCGGCAACTCGGTCACGTTGTCCACCGGGCGGAGCGAACGCGAATTCCAATCGAAACGATCAATGCCGCCGACGGTGTAAACGCCCGTGCGCGCGCCGTATTGGCCGCTCATCAGCGCGGCCCGGGTGGGCGTGCAGTTCTGGCAATGGTGATGGCTCATGAGCTTCAACCCCTGCGTGGCGAGCCGGTCGATGTTCGGTGTCTCGTAGTATTTGCTGCCGTAGGTCGCGGTATCCGTCCAGCCGAGGTCGTCGGCCATGATGAAGATGATGTTGGGGCGAGAGGCGGCGCTTGCAGCGAGTGCCTGGCCGCAAAGGAACAGGCAGGCCGTCAGGGTGGTGAGGATTTGTTTCATGGTGGTGGTGGTTAGTTTCACGGCTATTATTAAAGATTCAGTTCCTTATTTTTCTTGTCTTTGCCATTATTCTTCAAGGGTTGTCTGAAATCCATGGGAACGCGCCCTGAAAATCGCTTGAGGAAGGGATCTCGCGAGGTTCCCATTTGGCGGACAGTTTCCAGCGGCAGAGGTTCAATGCCCAACGCCAGCGCGGGAGACCCCGGTTTGAACCCAAAGTCTCCGTGAAGGTGATCCACAAACATCGGATCGGCTACCAAACTGTGCTTGTCTATGACGCCGGTCAGGCTTGCCTGCATCTGGGATTTAAGCATCGCTTCGCCCTTCCCTCCTTCATGGTAATACAGATTATAGTCCAGCCCTTCTTTCACTTCATTCAATCCGTAATGGAAGCCGTTAGTCAAATCCGTGCCGGTGTGGTAGAAGGTGTTCCGCGAAAGATTGGATTCAGGATCCACAGTGTTCCCGGCCTGGCCGGTGAGCAACTGACAGTTCACGAAGATGTTTCCCGTCGCGGTGTTCAGCCCTTTGATCGTGATCCCCAGATTTCCAGTGGTTCCAAACAGCAAGTTACCTTGAACCAGACCACCGTGGCTGTCGTCGTCGGTGCGGATCATCGCAATCTTCGGGTGGTTATACGTCACATTGTAACGCACGATGTTACCCTTGCCGTTACCTGAAAGATAGATGCAGTTGCCGTCGTGCAGCACCTTGAGGCAGTCGTGGACTTCGTTGAACTCAATCACGTTCTCCCGCGCATGCATGTAAGGCTCGTAGGAACCCCAGTCCTCGATGTCGCCCAGGGTGATCTCCTCCCAGCGAACCGTCCGCGAATGCTCCCGCGTATCCTTGTCACAGATCCATTTCGTGAAAGGGTTCGGTTTACCCATTATCTTGAAGATCGGACTGAAGGAACGGCGGCGCACGCCGGAGACGACCATGCCGCTGTAGGCCAGATCGTGGACGTGGTTATGGGCGATCAGATTGTGCCCGCTTTGCCAGATGAAGATGCCCGGTGAATGCAAAAACAAGCTGCCCACCTTGGTAACCTCGTTGTTTCGGATCGTGTTGTTTTTGTTGACGTCCTTCTTGCCGGGACCATAGCCGGCCAGCAAAACTCCGGTCCCGCCCAGATTCTTGAAGCTGGAGTCCTCCACGGTGATGTTCTGACAGAACAGATCGAGACGGACGCCATCACTGCCGCTATCGCTAAAAACGCAGTCCTTGATCGCGCAGTTACGGGCACCTCGGAAGCGGATCAAGCCATTGGCTTTGTCCCACATATCCCAATCATGTTGTAAACCTTTGTCTTCCGGCAGCCACTTCTGGCGATCGGCATACGAAAACTGCAAGCCCTGGAAAATGATGCCCTCAACCGGTTGATCCTTGGTTCCTGCGGCGGAAGGATCGTTTACCCCCTCCATGCGAATGAGCTCATCCAGCTTGGGCGCGACGATCTGTTTGCCTGGTGTGCCCGACTTCGGCCAATAGTAGAGGCGACCTTCCTTGGAGTTCAGCACCCACTCGCCCGGCTGATCGAGGTGATCAATACAGTTTTCCACCACAAAGGACCCACTCATCTGATAGGTCGCGGGAATCGCCAAGCGCCCTTCCAGGGTCTGCGGATTGAGCGAAGCGATGGGCAGGAAGTTCACCATCCACTTCTTGGTGGGGCTGCCGAACAGCTCGATATCTTCAAGATTCTCCCATGGTTTCAATGAACCTTGGGGATACGAAAAACCGATGAGTTGCTCGGTGTAACGCACATAAGATCCAGCTTTACCCAGGTTGTTGATCGCTATTTGATCCGATTGCGCCCGCCGCAACAGTTCATTGCCATCGAACAAGGCGTGGAAAAAGGCATCGCCCTTTGCCCAGGGCACCTCCGCCACCCAGATCTTCCCACCGGCCAAGCCGGATTGCTTCCAGTTTTGAATCACCCGTCCCCCGCTGATGACCGGGCGGTCACCACCGGCGGCGCGGTAACGAGTGACCGCTCCGGCAGGCGCCGAATCTTTGAGGCCAAGAATGAGCGTTTCATCCAGAACGTAAATGCCGCTCTCTATCACGACATCAATATCGCCCTTCTCTCCGGCCGCGCGCAAAGTGCGCACCGCGTCCCGCGCGGCGGGCAACGTTGAAAGTTTCCCGCTTGGAGAAACAGAGATCTCCGCCCCGAACAGCACGGACGAAGACAGCGAAGCCGCCACTAACAACATGTTCATTCGCATTTTCATTTTCATTAGATGGACGATGTCTCACTTTGCTTTCTTTCTTACCTTCTTTCCCGGGCCGTTACCGGCTGCTGGCGGCGACCACTCAGCGGATTTGGGATTGGTGACCGTCAACGGGAAGGTGTCAGCGAGGCTTGTCATTTCCTTTTGAAGCAGGGCCGTCATCTCGGCGACCTTGGCTTTGTGCTCGGGGTTTTCAACCAGGTTGTTCAACTCCTGCGGATCTGCGCGGAGGTCGAAAAGCTGGGTCCGGTCCACCAGTGGATAGCGGATGAGCTTCCAGCGGTCGTCACGGATGGCGCGCTGGCAGTTTCGATAAGCGGTGTAGAGCACGTCGCGGACTTTGTTTTGCTTGCCAGTCAGGATCGGGACGATGCTCTGGCCCTCGACGCCGGCTGGAACTTTCGCGCCGGCGAATTCGGCGAAAGTGGGAAACAAGTCCATCAGGTAAACAAACGCCTCGCTCTTGCCCTTGGGGATCCCGGGACCGGCCATGACGAGCGGCACATGCATGCCGCCGAATTCGTAGAGGTTTTGTTTGCCGAACAGTCCGTGTTCGCCGAGCGAAAGACCGTTGTCGCCGCTGAAGATGACGATGGTGTTGCTCCACTGACCGCTGGCTTTCAACTCGGCGAAGATGCGTCCGACATGATGATCGAGGCCGGTGATGCAGGAGTAATAGTCGGCGTTCTGTTGTTTCGTGTCCGCAGGTGTGCGTGGCCAGGGTGCCAGCATTTCATCGCGCACCGTCATCTCACCATTGTCAAAGGGATGGAGTGGCATGAAAGCGGGCGAAAGCGGAATCTTCTCGGGATCGTAAAGCTTGTGAAACTGCGGCTCTGCGGAACGCGGATCGTGCGGGACAGGTGGCGCAAGATAGATGTAGAATGACCGCGCCTCATGGCTGGCCGCGCGCGACTTGAGGAACTCGATCGTGCGGTCGGCGAGCCGCTGGCTGCAATGAGCACGGTCGGTCTCGGGAGCAGAGCCTTTGGCATCATCAATGATGCTGGTTGCAAACTCTTTTAGTCCGGCGGGGAATCCGTTTCCCGCCTTGCCCATGTGCCAGGTCTGATAGCCGGCAGCCTCAATCACGCGCGGGAGAAATGTCGAGGGGGTGGCGGCGTTGGGTGCTGCGCCCGGCGCTCCGGGGATACGCTGCCACGAACGACCGGTCAGCATCATCGTGCGGCTTGGGGTGCAAACCGCGCCTTGCATGGATCCCATCGTGTAGCAATGCGTGAAGGTCATGCCGCGCTCGACGAGCGAATCGAGATTGGGCGTCACGAGCAAGGGGTTGCCGAGAGCGAGCAATCCGTCCGGGCGATGGTCGTCCGCGTGGATGTGCAGGATGTTGGGCTTTGTCGTGGCCGGGGCGGCGTGAAGTGTAGCCGACAGCACCAGCACAAGAAGGCATGTGAGTGTGTGATTCATCGTTGTTCTTTTCGTTTAATAAAAACCAGGATTGTGGCAGCTTCAATTGGCTATCAAGACCTTCACCATGTCGTCATTCTGTGTGCGCCGGTTTGCCTGTGGAAACGGGCGGCTTGGGTGAGCATTTGAGCGGAAAGATTTCGAGATCCTTGCGACGGGATTCCGGCGTCATCTGGTCCACAACCACCTTGCCATCGGCCACGTGGCCTTCCACCGTGGTTTGATCGGGTGCGTGGAGCTTGAAGTTGCAATTCCACTCGGCGGACCAGGCGGGCCCCAGCAGAATGCGTTTGCCATCGGTCTGCATGATCATTTCCTGCAGGGCGGTCATGGCCACGCCGCCGTGATCGGTGTCCGGGGGATGACAGAAGCTGCCGCTTTTCCCATACAGATAGGTAGTATAGTAAAAGGCTGGAAAACGCAGTCCAGGGTGATTCAGCTTTTGGAGGGTCAAGTCGCTGGCCCGGGCGGTTTCACCCATGCGAGCGAAGTTGATCGCGCTTTGATACCAGCATTGGTTTTGATGTTGGACCGTGGCCTTGACCGGGCCAAGCTCCCAGGTGTTTTTTACCAATTCCATGTCGGAGCGCCCCAATGAAACGGCGGAAAACGGGAAGCAGATATACATTTGCGGGAAGTCCATGTTGGGGCTTTCGTGAATCCACTCCGGCGCCTTATCGGCGGCGGCGTAAAGTTTCCGACCGTTATTCTCCTCCGTTTTGAAGGCCGGAATGCGTTTGACGAACTCCGACACATAAACACGTTTGGCCGTAGTAAGAACCCCGGGCGGAGTAGCGAGCAGATCACGGGAGATCGCCATGAGTCCGGCGAGAACATCGATATTGTTGACGCACCCGTGATAAGGCTCGCAGCCATCGCTGGGGTAGATGACCAGCTTGCCATTTGCATCGAGCGGCTGGCCGGTTTCTTTCAGAAGCTTTTTCTGATAATAGTTGTCGTAGTAGGAGATGATTCCAAGGGCGGCATCGGTATAGCCCTCGGACGTCGTGCCGGAATAGGAGTCATGCCCCAGCATCATGAGGGCAAAGACCATGCCCGAGGTGTAGTGATAGTTCAGATGTTTTCGGGCAGTTCGACCCTCCGCAGTGGTGCCGAGGGCGTCGAGTCCGAAGATGCCGAGCGGCTCAGGAAAGATGGCACCGTCAATCTCCCAGAATTTTCTCGCATGGAGATACCGCATTGCGGTGCGGTCCCGATAGAAATCGCAGCCGACCTTTAGCATGTCAAAATCGCCGGCCCGCATCATCGGCCAATAAACGAGCATCTGGTTTTGCCCCATGAACTGGCAGTTTTCCCAGTGGCGCTTGTCGGGATTATCCGAGCAGGCGAAGTTTCCACCGTTGAAGAGGGTCATGGCGCGACCGGACGGGTTGGCCGCCAACATGTAGCGGGTCAATTGGTAGTTGCGACCTGCCTCCCAGGCCGCCACGGCCGGAGAGTTTGAATTCGCAATTGCAGGGTTGCGCTTGGCTTCGCCCGGATTGATACAAATATGGCTGCGGTCCCAGAATTCATCCCACCAGGCGAGGGCGGCGGCGCGGTCGGCGGCGGCGTTCTGTTCTGCGCGCTTTGCGTCCCTGTTCAATTGCGTCTCCCACTCGTCCGGTGATTGATCCTGCTCCATCCGCAGGGCGATGCTGAGATTCAACTGCTTTACGGGAGCGGAGGTTTTGAGTGCCGAGGTTCGGGTTTTCAAGCCATTGAATGTGGCGGTGCCGCTACCCGCAGCCACCATGCCCGGCCCCGTGATCCGACCCCCTGCGGTCAGGCCGGAGAGCGGATCGGGAATCTTGTCGGAGAATTCCGTCATTCCCTGGGCCTTGATATCCTTCAAGCGGCGGACGTTGACATCAGGCAGGCGGCGTGACCATTGCAGGCTGTTACCGACCGCCTTGGTTTCGTAGTCGGACCATGTTTCATAAGTTGCTGTCACCTCGACGGGCACGCCAGAGGTGGTCTCCACATGCACGACCGGCTCTTTCACCCCGCACCAGAGTATTACCCTGACGGGCGCACCGGCGGCGGTCTTGCCTGTGATAACGATTTCGCTTCTGGCAAGACATAACTCTTGTTTGAAGTCGTGGTCGAATGCGGTGGGGGACAGGCGGAGCCGCACCAATCCGAGTTTCACCTGCATGCCTTTTTCATCCATGCAATTTGGGCTGCCGATCAGAAAACAAACATCATCTTTCTCCACCCACACATTGAGTCCGAGGTTCCACCCGGACAGCGGCATGGACTCGTTGGAGTTGGTACTCTGGTTGGTCCAAGCGATGTTGTAGGCGTTGAGTTCCTGGCGCCAAACGGACCCGTCAGCAAGCGATTGGGCGGCTGGCGTGACCAGCAGGGTAAGGACGGTGAACGGCAGCGCGGTCAAGAAGAGTGTGTGCCTCATGGGGAATTGGTATTGGTGTTTGAAGACTTCCTGGCGGCTTTCCTTTTCCCTCGCTGGGGTGCTTCACCTTCCTCGCCGCCGTCAGTGGTCTTGTTCGGGTCCATTTTCTTGAGCAGCGCCGCGTCCGGGCCGCCGCCGAATTGTTTCCAGTAAAGCTCCTTCATCGGGTTCATCTTCGGGCCGACGGCGTCTTCGTTCACGAGGAGCGGTTGCACCTCCTGCCACCATTGGTC
>Ga0315276_10003234_pt1 | contig 14941 bp, 14 predicted proteins | sample YL17G05_0_MG_FD_204542 | JGI IMG/M metagenome (GOLD analysis project Ga0315276, IMG submission 204542) | Sediment microbial communities from Yellowstone Lake, YNP, Wyoming, USA - YL17G05_0 | ecosystem: Environmental > Aquatic > Freshwater > Lake > Sediment | place: USA: Wyoming | collected...
GATGCGCTCCACCGCGTCCTTGAAGGTGAAGCCCCCTGCCACGCGGATCCCCTTGCAGCCGATGCGCTTGGCCAGTTCCATGTCGTAGTTCTCCGTATCGCCGACCATGTAGGAGGTGGCCACATCGATGTCGAAGTCGCGGAGCGCATTCAGCACCATGCCGATCTCCGGCTTGCGGCATTCGCATCCCGAGCCCGGCAAATGCGGGCAATAGTATATGGCGTCGACCCTGGCCCCCTCGACCGCGAGGTCTGCCAGCATTTTCTCGTGGATCTCCTTTAACCGTTCCTCGGTGAAGCAGCCGCGAGCCACCCCCGACTGATTGGTGAGCATGATCACCAGGAAGCCAGCATCGTTGAGGCGCTTGATCGAGCGGCCGATGTCAGGGAACAGCACTAGGTCCTCCGGTTCCGAGCAGTAGGGCACGTCCTGGGCGATGGTGCCGTCCCTATCGACGAACACCGCTCGTCGGCCGAAGATCCCTTTCTCCACCAGTCCGCAGATTACATGCGCGGCCGCCATATAACCTTCCTGGATGCGCGGCGTGCTCTTGGAGGGCACGATCAGCGCCAGGTCCACCACCTCTTTGAGATGGCCGGTCTGGCCCGAGAAGCCGATGGTGACCGCCCCGAGCTGTCTGGCCTTCTCCACCGCTCGCAGCACGTTCTTCGAGTTGCCGGAAGTGCTGATGCCTATGACCGCGTCGCCCTCCCTGATCGAGGCCTCGACCTGGCGTTCGAAGATCGTCTCGTAGGAATAATCGTTGCCGATGGCGGTGATGGAGGAGAGGTTGGTGAAGGCCACCGCGTTCAGGGGCGCCCGTTCCATCATGTACCGCCCCGAGAATTCGGCGGCGATGTGCTGCGCATCGGCCGCGCTGCCTCCGTTGCCGAACAGCACGACCTTGCGCCTGCCCTTGAACACCTTGACCAGTGCCTGCGCCACCCTAACCACCTGCTCCGGGTCGATGGAGGCGGTCACCGAGGCGCTCTCCCTCAGCTCCTTGGTCACCAGCGAACTCATGTGCGGTACCTCCAGGTCTGCAGCCCATGCTTGTCGAAGGAGAAGTTCTGCATCTGCACCCCCATATCAGCCAGCTTGCGGGCCACCAGATGCTTGCGGTCGTACTCGCACATGAAGAACATGTAGCCCCCGCCACCTGCGCCGGAGATCTTGCCGCCCATGGCCCCGTGCTCTTTGGCGGTCGCGTAGATCTTGTCGAGGTAGGGGTTGCTGATGGCCGAGGTGAAGCGCTTCTTCTGCTGCCAGGATTCGTCCAGCAGCTCCCCGATCCTCCGGATGTCCCCCCTCATCAAAGCGTCCTTGGTCTCCGCCGCCAGATCCTTGGCTGCGTCCAAGGCCTCGATGACCTCCCTACTGCCGCTCGACACTCCCTTCTTCTGGTCCTCGATGATGTTCGCTGAGTCCCTGGTCCTGCCAGTGTAGCAGAGCAGCAGGTGATAGTGCAGTTCGTTCAGCACATCGTTCTTGATGCGCAGAGGCGTGACGATGGTATCGCTGCCGCGGAACTCCATGAAGTTGAAACCGCCGAAGACGGCGGAGTAGTGGTCCTGTTTGCCTCCCGCCAAGCCCAGCTCCTGGCGTTCTAGGATGTAGGCCAGCTTGGCGATGTCATACTGCGAGAGCGGTTCGTTGAGCCACTCCGATACCGCGCCGATGAGGGAGACGATGACCGTCGATGAGCCCCCCAGGCCAGAGCCCGGTGGGGCATCGCATTGCAGGAACATGTCGAACCCCTGGTCCACCTCGAAATGATTGAGGACCGCCTTGATCAGGTCGAGGTTGCCGTCGTAGCTCAACATCTGGCCATTGGCCGACCAGCTCTCCTCTTTGGCGAAATCCAGCGAACGGATGCGCATCGCCTTGTCATTGCGGGGGGAGATGGTGCAGTAGGCGTGCATGTCGATGGTCGATGAAAGCACCATCCCGCCGCGTTCGTCGCTATAGGGAGGGACATCGGTCCCGCCGCCCGCGAAGCTGATGCGTAGGGGAGCCTTGCCCCGGATGATGAAACTACCTTCGCTCATTCCGCCCCATTATCGATTCCGTGGATATATACCACTCGCACCTGCACCCATCGCCCAAGGCGCAATATCCACATCTGGCAAGATTGAGGACGGGGTGGGTTGACATGGCAAACCATTTCTAACCAATAGCTCATCCCCGAGCATTGCGCGCCAAGCTATTCAGTAAGGAGGGCATGCTTCGTCCGACGATGCTGATGTTTCTAGCTATAGTCATCGGCAGCGGCTGCGACTATCTTTTCCAGATCTATATGGGCCGCAACCTCGGACCGGACGGCTACTCGGAGCTCAACGCCCTGCTGGCAATCTTCTACATCGTGGCAGTCCCGACGCAGATCATCGGCATCTTCCTCACCAAGTACATCTCTAAGTTCAGGTCCGAGGGTCGCGAGGGGCAGATCGCCTGGTTGCTCCAGAGGATGCTGCTGTTCGGCTTGGTCTTCGGCATCCTGGCAGTGGCAGGATTGTACCTCTTGGCCCCTTACCTTTCGACCTTCATGGCCCTCCCTAGCTCCTACCCTTTCGTGCTGCTCATGCTGATCGTCATGGTCACGATGATCTTCTCTCTGGACAACGGTGCCAACCAGGGGCTGCAGCGTTTCCGCTACAATGCCGCCTATAACATCACTGGCCCGGCGGCCAAACTGGTCGTCGGCATCACCATGGTCATCGCCGGCTACGGGGTCATGGGCGCCCTGGGCGGCGTGCTGATGGGGGTGACCTTCGCCGGCATCGTAGGAATATTGGGGATCCGCGACTATCTGAGACGCAAACCAGAGAGGCTGGAACCAGGGGAACCGGCGGGCATGGCGCGCTATTTGGTCATCCCCGCGGTCTCCGTTATCGCCTCCACCGTCATGTTGAACATAGACATCATCCTGGCCCGTCAATACCTCGGTCCCACAGAGGCAGGGATCTACATCGTGGCCTCGGTCCTGGCCAAGGTCATCTTCTACCTTCCGGGCGGGATCAATATGGTCCTTCTTCCGAAGATCTGCGAGATGTACCACAAGAAGATGGACGCGGCGCGCTTGGTACGGATCTCGGCCGCCTGGAGCCTGGCCTTCATGCTCTTCTTCGCGTTCATCTACCTGATCTTCCCGCAGCAGATACTGCAATTCCTCTATGGGCAGCAGTACATCGAGGCGGCGAACGCGCTCTCGATCCTAGGCTTCGCCATGACCTTCTTCGCCCTCTCTGGCCTTATTGTGAATTACGGTCTGGCGGTCGGCAGCAAGCGCTTCATCGCGGTGTACTCGATGTTCGTGGTGCTGGAGGTCTCGCTCATCGTGCTCTTCCACGACTCCGCCACGCAGATCGCCCTCAATATGCTGGTGACCAGCCTCCTCTTGGCCTTCACCTCATGGCTCTTCATGGAATGGATCGGGCATCACACGCGCAAGCAGCTCGCCCTGCCTCAGGAAATGTAATTATTGCCTCTCGACCATGGCGTGAGCGTGTCCTCTTCCGTGGTCTCCATGCCTAATAGAAATGGCGAGGCAGCCCCAACCATCTCCATCATCATCCCCACGCTCAATGAGGGAGCCACCCTGCCCGTGTGCCTCGAGGCGCTGGTCGGTCAGTCTTATAAGGGCTATGAGCTGCTGGTGGTGGACAGCGGGTCCCGTGACGGGACGAGGGAGGCGGCTCTGGCCCGAGGGGCCAAGTTGATAGATTACCCCGGCAAACCGATGGGCGCGAGGCGGGAAGGCTTCCGCCATGCCAAGGGGCAGTTCATCCTCTTCCTGGACGGCGACCAGGTCTTGGAGGTGAACGCTTTGGAGCGAGTGGCTCGGGCGATGGTCGAAGTGGACATGTTGATACTGGAGGAAGGCTCGCACCGACCCCGCGGATTCTTGCAACGCTCCATCGCGAGGCAGCGGAAGGCGGTGCATCAGGCCTATCATGATGGGAAGCTGGCACCCCACCTCTATCCGCGCGTCTACCGCCGATGGTTGTTAGAACGGGCCTACGAGAGCATATCGGAAGAGAAGCTTCGTGAGATCTTCGTGTTCGACGATGCCTTGCTGTTCCACAAGGCATACGCGATCTCGCAGCAGGTCATGATGCTGGACCATGCCGTGCTGCATATCGAGGACGACAATTGGCTTTCCTTCATGCGGGGCGCCTACCGGGCCGGCAAGAGCAGGGGGTCGGTCGACCTGGGCGAGCTGGAAGGGGACCCGGGACGGGCGGAGGGCGCCTTCCAATGGCTGCAGCGCGCGGTCAAGAGCCGCTCCCTGATCATGATGCTCGTAAAATTGTTCTTCTTCCGGCTGGGAGCTAGGAGCTGACGGGTCATCTCTTCTTGGAGGCACGGGCCAGCACCTCTAGGTATCGGTCCGCGATGTTGGACCAGGAGGTTATCCTTGAGCTCAGCGGTCCGACCTTGATTGCGTTCTTTTCCCTGAGGACATGGGATAGGACCTTGGCCACCTCCTTCGGGTCCGGAGGATAGGACACCCCCAGCACCCCAGGCTCGGTCAGGAACTCGTGCAGCGCCTCCTTGTCGGTCACGACGCACGGCGTGCCTGCCAACAGCGCCTCGGCCACCACCAGTCCGTACGCCTCGGCGGAGGAGAGCAGCACCAGGCAGGAGGCGCCATGGTATTCCGCGGTCAGCTGATCGTCGCCGAGTTCGCCCAGCCAATCGATCTGGTCCGCAAGACCTAGCTGCCGAGCCTTCGCCTCCATGGGTCCCTGTTCCGGCCCGGTGCCCACCACCCTCAATCTCGGCCGCTGCCCTTGCCCTTCCATGGCCTTCAAGGCGTCCAGGACATGGTCCAAGCCCTTGTACTGCATCAGCCGGCCCACGTACAGGATGGTGTCGTCCCGCCTCGGGACCTCGAGCTTGGGCCGATCCTTGATGCCTGGTGGGATCACGATGCACTTGTCGGCCAGCGAGGGGAAGTCCTTCAGCAGCAAGGCGCGCTCGTTCCAGGACCCGGCTATCACGGTATCCGCCCCCTCCAGTCCGAATCGGCCGATCAACCGGTAGCCCTTGAACGCCAGGTCGCGCATCACGGTATGCCCCTTCCCATGGTAATGCGGGCTGAAGACGTATGGCAGGGAACGCAGCTTGCAGAACAGCGCCGCCTCGAGGGAGAGCACGATATGGAAATTGTGGATGTAGGTGACATCATAGCTATCGATGTCTAGCTGGTGGTTCAGATGCTGCCAGATGGGCCGATTGAATCCGGCCAGCAACCTGGTGTCCACCGGAAAACGGATCACCTCGACGCCGTTCATGACCTCGCGCCCCGTGCGGTCCTTGGACATGACCATGACGGTGCATCTATGCCCTTTCTTCACGAACTGCTCGCACAGCTCCTTGACGGTGGTCTCCACGCCCCCGATGACGGGGTGGTAGAACTTGGTCACGACCAGGACGTTCATCCACCCTCCCAGCTCGACGCGCGGTCCACGAAGTTCATCTGCTTGAAGGCCAACCGCGCCGCATCAAGGAACAGCACAAGGGCTGCCAGAGTGAGCATTAAACCTATCACCCAGCCATACGGGACGTCGATCAGCGGCTGCTGATAGATGTTGCTGGCGCTGAAAGGCACGCTGAGGACCAGGGGGAAGTATAGCAGCATGCAACGCCACACGATCCCCTTGTTCTCGACCCCCCATATGAGCAGCAGCGCCACCGGCAACATGTAATAGGCCACGGCGATGCGCGAGTAGAAGGCGATGAACACCACCATCACCAAGAGGGTCCCTTGCAGGAGAGTGAGGTCCTTCTTCCAGATCACCAAGAGCGCTATGACGTAGGCGATGATGATGCCTGCCAGGAAAACATAGGAGGGCAGGTTGATCCCGCCCATGGAGAGAAAGTCCCAGATGCTGGTCCCTCCTGCGGGATTGTCGCCGGTGCCGAAGAAATAGTACATGGGGAACGCCAGGAACTCGGTTGGGCAGACGATCAGGTACGGCAGGGCCACCGCAAGGCTTACTGCCCCGATGATCAGCAATTGAACCCCCCTCTCCCTCCACGAGCATGTCTTGATGAACAGCACGGGATAGAAGAGGGCGTTTAACAGCTTGGTCCAGGCCCCTACACCGACCGCCATGGCGCTCAGCCTTGAGCGGTTCGTCACCGCCAGGACGACGGCCGCGAGGAACAGGAACACGCCAATGCTCTCATCCTGCACCCCTATGGTGGTCTCGATGGTCCCTATGGGCACGATCAGGAATAGCAGGGCCACCAGGAACGCCTTGTAGTCGTTCTTCGCGCGGAGCCCCCAGTAGAGCACCAGGGCACTGAGCAGGGAGAAGAATGAGAACCATACCTGATAGGCCAGATAGCCTCCACCCGCCAATTGGGCCGGGATCATGAGATAGACGATCAGGGGCGGTGATTCGCAGGGGATGTCCCGGTACAGCCACTGGCCATCGAGGACGCCCTGCGTGCGGTAACGGTAATAGTTGATGTCCTCCACAGGCGCCCAGTTCGTGGCTATGTAGGATTGCAGGAACAGCACATCGAGGGCGATGATGGTGCCGAAGATCAGTGCCCAGAAAGCGATGATGAACACGAAGCGCCGGCCCGGTGGGATGGAACGGAGATAATCGCTCACCCTTCCTCTCACCGTCATCCGTCAGCCCCTCCATCCCCCTTTGTTCCGCTTTATGGGGGTCTCCTATGCTCGTCTAGAATGGTCGGTCTGGATTCCTTGCGGTGTTATTTCTATCTTTTGTGCTTCGGGGATTGAAAAAGAACGGATCGGCGGGGTGGGTCCCCGCCGGGGGGATTTTTGGAGAGAGTCTAACCCTTTCTTCTCAGCAGCACGAAAGCGGCTCCAGCCACGATGACCACGGCAGCGATCAATGCGAACAGCCCGGCGAAGCCCATCACCTGTGCCAGCGGTCCCACGCTATCCACCGATATGGAGTGCACTGAGAACGAGGGCACATAGACCATCAACTGCGTGGTGCCGTTCGATTCCGTCACGCAATAGACCGCATTGGAGGGTAAGGCGCCGGTAGCATAGAGAACCTCTAGGGGATTGCTGGTGGAGCGCACATCGGCACCATCTAGCTTCACGTTCAGTCGGTCCTTCAGTGCGTCAATGGTCTGCTGGTCCAAGTTTATGATGACAACGCGCCCTTCATGTGTCTCGGAGGAGACTTCGAGCTTCAAGTGGCCGTTCCGGGCCTCCTTCACGATCATGGTGAAGGTCCGCTCGTACTCCAAGATCTCGACATAGGCACTGCCATTGCGCACCATGATATAGGCCTCGGAGACGATCCGGCGCTGCTCGATGGCATATAGTATGGCCTGCTCATGCGCCCCATGGTGTTTGGAGAAAAAAGGCACGGCACGGAACACTAGGTGGTCGTTGGTGAAGGTGGCGTTCAGGTAGGTGCTGTTCTGGGTCGCATCGATCGTGATGTTCCCTTGGTCTGTGGCCACGAAGGCGATCAAGCCCTTGCCGGAGATCAGCACACCGGTCCGATCCCCTGAGGCGGCAACCTTATCTTGCGCCCTTGATGCCAGTTGATTATCAATGTTCTTTACCTCGGTCAAATTGCACTGGATATCATCATCGTAACCGTTCCTCACGATCTTGGTGGCCCTCATCCCATCCGCCAGCTTGAGGGAAACGGACACAGCCCCGCTGGCTACCATGTGCAGCATACCGGTGGGATTGTCGTGAACGATCTCTTGGACCGTGCCGTTCCTCACTAGCATCACCGAACCTTGCACACTGATGTTGGTCGGAACAAAGCCTCCGATGCTAACGGAGTCGAAGACGGCGATCGGCCCATTTCCAGTCTTCAAGGAGTAGTTCTGGATTAGCCCGCTGCTCTCGTTCAGCTCGAACGCCACGAATCTGCCGTTCATCACCTCATTGGAGTAATTGAACCGCCCGAAGAAGCCGTGCTTCATACCCTCCTTGAGCATCTGCTCCATCTTCTGGGAGTAATCCTTGCCAGGCTCATTGCCGTTACCCGGCATGAACCCTGACCGGTCCTTCCACATTTTGTCAAGGTCCGGCGTCTTGTCCAGGTGTGAGCCGCTGCCGTTGCTCGCGATCGCCGCGGTTGAGGCGATGCCGATGAGCGATGCCGCGACCAGTACCACGGCCAAGGTTTTCAGAGTGATCCGCATCATGCTATCCCATCATCTCCAAGCATCCCCTATGATAAGCGATTTCTGGTTCAAGCGTCGAACTAAATGGTGCAAGCTCCGAACCGTGAGGCGGGAGAGCGTTTCCTTTGCTGGAAAACGCAAGCTATTTAGCGGGGGGGCGGCTCAGAAAAGCATGATGCTTACACCGCTCGACCTGTTCCTTAGGATCTGTTTCGCTGGATTCTCGGCGATCCTGTTCTCGGTCTCGGTAATGGCTTATCGAAGGCATCAGGAGATGAGGCTAGCCATTGTCTCCGTCGCCTTCGGGCTCTTCTTGCTCCTGGCCCTCTTGGTGCTCGCCTCGAGTTTCCTTGGGTGGTCCGACCTTGAGATGAGCCCGGCCCTGGTCATCATCGACCTGGCGATCCTGATCACGTTGTATGTCGCGCTGCTGAAGAGATGAAATGATGGATGAGGTCCTCAACCTGGAGAATCGTCGGACGATCTATGATTTCATCTCCAAGCATCCTGGCATTCACATGAGGGAGATGGAGCGTGAGCTTGCCATGCCACCAGGCCTCCTGAGTTATCATCTCGATTACATGGTGAAGCGGGATGTTCTCAAGGTCGAGGGTGATGGCTACAGGAAGTACTACTTCCCCGCAGACCGTTACCACATGAAAGACCGTAGGATCATCAGCCTGCTAAGGCAGGAATCCTACCGTAAGATCATCATACACATCCTGTTGCAAGGGCCTTCCTCGTTCCACGACCTGCAGGACGATCTTCAAGTGTCGAAATCGACCCTGTCCTATCATCTCAAGCGCCTTGCTTCGCACGGACTGGTGGTCGTCAGCAAGCAGGAAAAGGAATCGATATATCGATTGCAGGATGAGCACTGCGTGGCCGATCTCCTGATCGCGCTGCGGCCCAGTCTGGAGAAGGACGCGATTGAACGCTTCTCGGACATTTGGGATAGGCTTTCGGAAGGCCGAGATTGAAAAACGACTATTGGGGCTGCAAAGTGTCTAGCCCAGGACGTGGAACGACCCAGATGCAAATAGGCTTATAATCGGCCATTTCCATCATCCCAAACAGGGGGAACCGTTCCCCAGGGGAGAGGCATCTTCATGGAAAAGAATAGCGTGCTCAAAGTGCTAAGCGTGGTCCTGGTGGTCGCGCTTCTTTCGACGGTTTTGGTTGGCTGTTTGGGGTCCTCCAATTCATCCAGCTATGTTCAAACGATCAAGAATCGCGGCAGGCTGATCATCGGTACCTCGTCAGGTTTCAATCCATTCGAGGTCTACAACGACACCGCGAACACCATTGAAGGGTTCGATATCGACATTGCCAAACAGATCGCCCAGGGGCTCGGGGTCAGCTTGGAGATCCGCGACATGGGGTTCGAGGCTTTGATCGGTGCGGTCAAGGTCGGAACGATCGACCTGGTCATCGCGGGGATGTCCATCACACCCGATAGGAATTTGTCCGTCGCCTTCTCCGATCCATATTTCAAGGCGGACCAAGCGATCGTGGTGAAGAAGACCACGACCAATATCAACAACCCGGCTGACTTGAACGGCAAGAAGATCGCGGTGAACCTGGAGACCACCGGGGACTATTGGGTCACAGATAACGTCCATGGAGCGACCGTTAGCAGATTCCCATTTGCCTATGAGACCTTCCTGGCCCTTGATTCGGGCATCGTGGATGCGGTCGTGATCGATAAGCCAGTGGGGGACGCCTATGCGGCCAAGGACACGGCCATCAAGGTGGTCTACACCATATTGACCAACGAGTTCTATGGAATTGCCATAAGACAGTCGAACACCGACTTCATCGCTTTCGTCAACAACGTGTTGGCAACGATGCAGCAGGACGGTTCGATGCAGCAATTGGTGATCAAGTGGTTCTAGGTCCGCCGATAGAAACCCCTTCGTATTCCTTTTAATTCAACAGCGATGAGGCGATCTTGAATGCTCGAGCTCCTGCCTTTTGACTTCGCCGCGAGCGGCGGCTCAGGGTTATGGAGCTGGAACACGCTCGTCCTGTACTTCTATGCCACCCTCAACACCGTCTTCATCTCAGTGACCGCAATCGTGATCGGTTTCACCCTTGGCATCTTGGCCGGTCTGGCAAGGGTCTCGAAAAGGTGGTATCTGAGGTATCCCGCCTCCGGCTATGTGTATGTGATCCGAGGAACTCCATTGTTGGTCCAATTGTTCCTTTGGTACTTCGGTCTGGCGATAGTCACCAATGGGCAACTCATAGTCGAACCGATACTGGCGGCGATAATCGCGGTCGGTGTGCACTCCGGAGCCTATCAGGCTGAGATAGTCCGCGGCGGGATCAATTCGATCCCAAAGGGACAGACCGAGGCCGCCAGGGCAACTGGTATGACCGAGATGCAATCGATGAGGCATGTCATTCTCCCACTGGCCATGAGATTGATCCTGCCTCCGCTGGGCAACGAGTTCGTCATCGTCATCAAGGATTCGTCCCTCGCATATGCCATCAGCGTCGCCGAGATCACCTTCGTCAGCTCGCAGATGAACGGCAGATATTTCGAGCCATTCCAAATATTCCTGTTCGCGGCATTCCTATACTTCTGCCTGACGTTCGTAACTGGCCAACTCATGAAAGGGGCCGAGCATAGATATCGCATCCCCGGGTACGGTGAGCGCGAATGAGCGAGGTGATCATCGAGACCATGGACCTTCGCAAGGAGTTCAAGGTACCGATCAAGAAATCTCCCAGGAAAAAGAGGGGACGTAGCAAGAAGGGGGCCAACAGCGTCGACTCAACCCCCTCTGCCGGCTCAGATTCCCGGCCAAAGCCGATTGAACCGAATGAGAAGGCCACGAGCAGGGGCAAGTCCCCTAAGTTCACCATCAATGAGGTGCTGAAAGGCATCAACGTCACCATCAACAAAGGAGAGGTCGTATGCGTGATCGGACCGAGCGGAGGCGGGAAATCGACCTTCTTGCGGTGTCTGAACCGATTGACCGAACCTACCAGCGGTGATGTCTATTTCGAGGGGCTCCGCATAACCGATCCTTTCCAGCAGGAGATCGAGAGGGCTAGGGTTGAGCAAAGAGGTCTAGACTCATTCATGGCGGTCCAGGAGATCAAGGGAAGGCAGAGGGCCGTGAGGAGGGCCCAGAAACCCGAGAACTTGAGGATGAGGGCGCAGGTCAAAGCGGAACTCCCCAAAATGGAGAGGATATATATGGAGCAGATCGAACTGCAGGCCCAGTCGCAAGTCAAGAAGCCAGGGAGACTGAGGCGCAATCTGATGCTGAGGAGGAGCCTCAAGAGGTGGCAGCATACCAAGCTACATCCCACCGACATCAACCGCATGCGCTCGGAGATGGGAATGGTGTTCCAATCCTTCAATCTCTTCATGCATCTCACTGCCAAACGCAACATCATGCTGGCCCTCAAGGAGGTCAAGGACCTGTCCGAGGCCGAGGCGGAGCGTAAGACCATGGAGGTGCTGCGCAAGGTCGGCATGGAGGAGAAAGCGGATGCTTTTCCAGGTCAACTATCGGGCGGCCAGCAGCAGAGGGTGGCCATCGCGCGAGCTTTGGCGATGGACCCCAAGGTGATGCTGTTCGATGAGCCGACCTCAGCGCTCGACCCCGAGCTTATCGGTGAGGTCCTCTCGGTCATCAAAGCCTTGGCCGACACAGGAATGACCATGGTGATCGTGACCCATGAAATGGGCTTCGCCCGTGATGTGGCGGACAGGATCCTCTTCATCGATCAGGGGGTCATTTCGGAACAAGGGACTCCAGAGGAATTCTTCTCAAGGTCAAAGAACGAGCGTACCCGGCAGTTCCTGGGTCGCATCCTTACGGAGGAGAACGCCCGGGGAATGGATGTACCACAACTACCTGGCCAGTCGTGACAAGGCTTGACAAGCTATATATACGGTGCTGGGGATACCACTAACTCATGTCAAGCCCTGCGGCTGCCGTCATGGTTCTTTCGGAGCAGGTATGCTTGCAGGTTTTGGTTATCTGAGCAGGGGACGCTTTCATAAGGAAAGTAGTCCCCTCGGAGCGTTGTGAGAGTGATGAACCGATCTGAGTCCTCGGTCTCCATCGAATGCGCCGGTGCGGCGCTAGCATCAGAGGAGTGGAGCAGAGGCCACCTGGTACGGATGGCTCGTCATTCGTGTGCGCGTCGACGAAGGATGTGGTGAGAATGGAAGTCATATCGATGGTGGTAAACGACGAATTTGGTGTCATGCAGCGGGTTATGGGCGTCTTCACACGGAAGAAGATCAACGTCGACACCATCGTGGTCGGAAGGTGCGAGATCGCTAGCAAATCGAGGGTCGTGATGACCGTCAAGGACCGCCCCTCTGCGGAAGTGGCCGTGGCAGACCTGCAAAGGCTGCATGATGTTGTGATGGCTGAGATCGTCGACGCGCACCGGGCGGAAGCGTACGCGCTCGTCTCCAACAGCAGAGGCAAGGCGAGGCTCATTGGATCCTTAGAGGAAGTGGACAAGCTGGTGGATGGAGCGAGGCCCGACACCTTCATACGCGCGGTGAACGCTCTTTAGGAAAGCATAGCAATTTAACATATCTCTAGTTCAATATGGCTCAGAGGAGGTCATAAAATGGCGGCTGCACAGAAGGTCTGGATGGACGGAAAGTTGGTGGACTACGATAAGGCGAACATCCATATCATGACGCATTGCATGCATTATGGCGGCGGCGTCTTCGAGGGCATCAGGATTTACGAGACCGACCGAGGGAGGGCGATCTTCCGCTTGCGGGAGCACATGCAACGCTTCCTTGAGTCGGGCAAGGTCATCTCGCTAAAGATCCCCTATGATCTGGATGAGCTATGCGAGGCGACCAGGGAGGCGGTCAGAGCGAACAGCGAGATCAAGGTCGATTACATCCGGCCGATCGCCTATTACGGAGTAGGCACCTATGGCCTGAACCCGATCAAGTTGCCGACCAACGTGGCCATCGCGGTGGTCTATATGGGCGTATACCTGGGAGAGGAGCAGATGCGGAAGGGCGCTAAGCTCATCACGTCCTCTTGGGAGAAGCCAAGCAACCGCGCGGCCGCAACCAACGCGAAGATATGCGGAAATTACATCAACTCCGTGCTGGCCAGGCTGGAGGCGGTGAACAAGGGCGCGGACGAGGCCCTCATGCTGAACTCTGAAGGAAATGTGGCTGAAGGCACCGGCGAGAACATCTTCATGGTCCGAAGGGGCAAGATCTATACCACTCCTATGACCGCGGGCATATTGGAAGGCATCACCAGGGATTCGGTCATGCGCATCTCCGCTGACTTGGGCATGCCAGTCATCGAAAGGGACATCACGCGCAGCGAGTTGTACGTGGCCGAAGAGGTGTTCATGACCGGGACCGCCGCAGAGGTGCAGCCCATCCATTCCATCGACAACATCGTTATCGGACCAGGCATGCCAGGACCGGTCACCAAGAAGCTGCAGCAGGCGCTGTCAGAGGCTACCCATGGAAAGAGCCAGAAATACATCGGTTGGCTTGACTTCGTCTAGGAGCCTTTTACGAAAACCCTTTTCATTGGTATTATTCATCTCAAGAGACCTGTTTCTTCCGGTGATGAAGTGGGAATGGCTCGCGAGCAGCGCAGGATGCACCCATTCTTTTTATTAGCGCGCTGTCGCATAGCCGGCCCAGTGGTTCGATGCAAGGCACTCCGAGCTCCAAAGGCAAGCCTGGGCGGTTCCCTTACTCAGTCATTGTCATCCTAGTGGTGACGGTGGTCATCGCTTCCGCCATCATCTACACCCTCCCGCAGCTCATGACCGAGACCAAGTTCCAAGGCCATGTGGTGGATGAGAACGGTGTGCCGATCGCTGACGCGGTTATCTCAGCGGTCGAGGAATCAACAAGGAGTGCGGCCGATGGCAGCTACTCGATGAGCATCAAGTACAACGGTCCCTTCGATATCCAGGCACAGGTTGATGGGCATTGGGTCCAGAAGATAAGGATCAACGACATTGGGACAGCCCACAAATTGAATTTCACCCTTCTGAATGATATCCAGACCACCGTCCCAACTGGACTGGCATTTGTCACTTACAACGCGACCAGGGTGCAAGAAATCCTCTTCGGTTGGGATCAGGATATCGATGCTAGAATGCAGGTGACCATCGATGACTACGATCCCAACGCATCGACGATGAAGTACACATTCGATAGCTCAGTATCCAGTGGCGTTGGCATGGCATCGGGCTTGGGCGTCTCAAGGAGTGCCACGGTGATTGTGAGCGGCACCTACGGAAATGTTCCAGGTCAGGTCACCAACTGTTATGTAAAAAAGGCTACACCAGAGAACGAACGTTGGAGACAGATTCCGGAGTATAAGAACCGTAGTACGGCCACTTCGGTGGTGACGGTCTCCAATGGTTTCCTTCAGTCCAACGACCCACATCAGGATCTGCAGTTGCCCAACGCCTTAGGGGTGGCGGTAAGCGCGGATATACTCGGAAAGACCTTCAACACCACGTTGCCTGTGATCTGGAGTTCCTCAGGGCCATGCATGCACCTGACCTTCCAGATGGAGAGCGGGGCGCAGGTCGATTTCAAGTTGCTGATCGAGGATGGCTGGATAATCCACATGTGGCAGCAGTGATCATTTCCCTGCCGCATCGCCTATCCTTTGGTAGAGCTTGTTCTCCTCGGACTTCTCCATGGGATAGAGCTTGCCATCAGTGAGAATCTCCAGGTCGGAGACGATGATCTTCCTTCCCCTGACCTTCTTTTGGAGCCAATCCTCAAAGACCATCTCCACGGCCGACAACGAAT
>Ga0315276_10003236_pt1 | contig 14940 bp, 6 predicted proteins | sample YL17G05_0_MG_FD_204542 | JGI IMG/M metagenome (GOLD analysis project Ga0315276, IMG submission 204542) | Sediment microbial communities from Yellowstone Lake, YNP, Wyoming, USA - YL17G05_0 | ecosystem: Environmental > Aquatic > Freshwater > Lake > Sediment | place: USA: Wyoming | collected...
CCGCGCAAAACATCGGCGCTACCCGGGGGCAAATGTTCTTTGCAGCGAGCCCCTTTTTCGGAGTGGTTCTATCGATCGCTCTTTTGGGTGAACCAATAACGATCACTCAACTCGCCGCAGGTGCCATGCTGGCCGGGTCACTCGTTCTGGTGTTTAGGGACAGACACGAACATGAACATTCCCATGACGAGCAAGAGCATGAACATGGTCATTGGCACGATGACAGCCACCACGGACACGAACATTCAGAATTGGTGTCAGGTCGCCACACTCATAAGCACAAGCACGACCCGGTGACCCATCGCCATCCACACTGGCCGGATCTGCATCATAGGCATGACCATTGAGTCTGGAAATCGTGAGTTTCAGGGCTCTCCATCGCCACACTCGGCTGTTTTCTATCGATTTGCGCTGGTGTTGACATAGGGTAACCGGATCGGGAACCGGAAGATCACAGAAGCTTGTTAAGGGAGAAACACAGCCGCAAAGGACGGTCACAATGTGGTCACTCACGAAGGGGTACTAAGCGTGGGTAACCGATTGGCCAGATGTATTGATTTGGAAAGATCAGGCTATTAATATATCTGTATGACTCCACGATAAGCTCGGGGAGTTTGGGACCAATTTGGGACCATCCGACTTCAAAACAGTCAATACGCACTACGAATCACTCAAAATTATTTAATGACGCAATCATTTGGCGGAACTCATCTTACGGCGTAATTAGCACAATGACAATCACTTACGGGAAACATGCAATACGAATCCCTACCTCTCCGCCAGTAACCAATTGGCGTACAATTGCTTGCGATGAGCTTGAGCCTCATTTCTTTTTGCTCTTCTCTCCGCCGGCTTCACAAATTAGATACCTGCATTAGTTGGATATTGGAGACTTCTCGGCCAAACACAACCGTCGGTCGCAAAATCGCATAGGACATTCCTGATCCGACCAACGCCTCTTCAAGTCTGGCCTTGCCGCTAAAATACTCCAAAGGAGACAAGGTCGAAGGGTTAGTGATGCTGATATGAACAATACGTCTCACGCCCGCCTCGCGGGCCGCTTTGAACATCACGAGCGTATTCTGTACCGCGTCGGAGTGTTTGAATGCCATTGATTATGCGCCCGTGTACTCAGTTCCTGTACCGGTCGACACGCTAATGACAGTATGATGAAAGTGCCTCTTGACGGAGACGCCGCTTAGCGGACCTTTATTACAAGCAAAGTCCAATCATCATCGAAAGTCTCGCCACGGTTGAATTTCCGGCAGGCTTCCAGCACGTGGTCCCTGATGTATTCGGTCTTTTCGTCGTGCTTTTCTCTCAGGCATTTCATGATCCCGGCTTCAGAGAACTGGATTTGCGGCACGCTCCCCCCAGCCTCTGTGACACCGTCAGTGTACAGGCAGATGACGTCTCCCTGGTCCAATTGGCAGGCGTAGTCACTCCAGTCCGCTTCCTGAAATGGTCCAAGAGGGACTCCACCTTCTGTTAGCAAGCGCGCCTCTCCAAGACGCGAACAAATGATAGGGCTGCAATGGCCCGCGTTGCCATAGGTAAGAACTCTCGTCCTGCAATCGAGAATGCCATAGAAGAGTGTCACAAACAGATGGTGCAACCCTGAGGCCTGACCGACCAGTTCGTTCAGTTCAACCAACACCTGGCTGGGAGCGGCCATCTCCCGAGCGACACGTCGGAATCTTCCCTGCAGATTAGACATAATCAACGACCCCCCGATTCCCTTGCCGGCAACGTCGCCGATCAGAAATCCAATTTTCTCGGCAGAGAGTCGAACTACGTCATAGTAATCACCGCCGACGTCATGGTGAGTGATTTGAAGAGCGCTAATTTCGCACAGTTCATTATCGACAAACTGCGCCGGTTGGAGTTTCTTCTGGATCTCTTGAGCAGACATCAGATCAACCCGCACGTCTGCAAATGCTGCCTCCTGTTCATCCCGTTCCCATCGCAAAATAATGAAGCCGAATCCGAGCAGTGGAGGAGCCCCCACTATCAAGGTGAGGACAAGGGCCCCGGGAGGGAAGAAGAACCCCGACCAAATCAACGCTGTGAGGCTAAGAACGCACAGCAATAGAATAAGTCCGAGAGATATAAGCAGGCTGGGAACAGGTCTTAGGCGATGAAAGGAGTATATCCATGCGGATATAAGACAAAGACCAATCAGGGTGAGAAGTCCGAATCCGGCTGCATGAATCCGTTGTCCTTCGAGAAGAGTTCCAATAGCAAGACACTGCACTTCGGTCCCTGAGACGCGCACATTTGACTGACCGGTTACGATCGCGGCCGGGTTCTTGAACCGGTCCATCGAAGCAGTTTCCGTAACACCCACCACGACTATCTTATTCCTAACCAGCGGCTGCCAACTACCCCCCGCCAAGATCTCACAGAAGGGTATGCGGATGATCTTATCGGGTGCGCAGGCGTAGTCGATAAGCACGGTGTCGCCACGGTCATGAAGCACAGTATCCCTCGGACTCATGCGCTGCATAACCGCATAGGCCAGTGACGGGAAACGACGTCCGAGGAAACTCCGATTCAACGTGAATCGTCTGACAGCTCCATCAGGATCAACCGGCGTATTCACTAATCCAAGCGCAAGCGCCGCGTCTACAATTGGCGGCGGGGGAAGACAGAGTCTCTCGACCGACACCTGTTTGACTCCGGTTACGCTGAGCGTAGTGTCTTGCTCAACCGCACCGGCTAGTACTACCCGTCCGCACCTTGCGACGGCTGTTGCGAAAGCTCTCATGAAGGTCGAGTCGCCCGACGGCAACCTATCGAAAAGGATGTCCAATACTACAAGCGCTGCCCCGGCGGAATCCAGCTTCTCGATGAGTGATGTGTGTTGCCGTAGATGCCGGGAAATGGGAAATGGAGGATCCGAGAAACAAGTCGTCAACGAGCGATTGTCTATCGCGACCAGAACAACCTGCGCGGACTGGTCGGAACAAGACCCGGACGCTACTCCAACATCGCCTATTGCCTGGTCAAGAGAGGTCAGCCAGTGATATTGGAGAGCTGCAAGGTAAAAGACTCCCAGGGGAACAACAGCCACAAAGAACCTGAGGACTGGTTTCCTCAGTAACACCGACCATTTCAAACGAGTGTACACAGCCTAAGGAGCCGAGATGCTCTTGTACAACTCAAGGGCTTCGTCAATTAGACCCATGCGTTCAAGAAATTCGGCCTTGAGTTGTACCGCCAGATGATCAGATGGATCGGCATCCAGCATTGCCTGCGCATCGCGGTATGCTTCAACGTACAGTTTGTGCTTGCGAAGAACTAGGATCCGCAGTAGATGACGAAGTCGCATGTCGGACACTGATTGGTCGATGTCACTCAGATGTCGGGTTGCCTCGGATGACATTGCTCCATTGAGCACTGAGAAAGTGGCCTGCTCCGAACGGAGTCTGCCGTCACCAACTTCAGCGTCAACTACCCAGAGGTACGTGTAGCCAGGCCGGATCAGATTATCCTCAGCGGGCAATTTCACAGAGGCTTCACTGGTCTTACTTTGCCAGAGGAGTTTGCCGGAACCATACAGCGAGACCGAGTATGTAACGACATCCGTGATAGGTTGCCAAACAAGTTCAGTCGGAGCGTCAACGAGACAACTATTCGACGGCGGGAAGACTATCCGGGGAACTCGCATTGGACCTGGAGGGATATTCAGGTTCCCCCGAACGCCGAGCACAGCTTCCTCCATCGGAGTTGTCTTCGAGAAACAAAAGTTCCGTAGAGCCGTCGTCAACTTGCCCATGAGGTTTGCTTCTGTCTGAACTTTGGTTCCAGAGATAGACACCTGTGCCGGACCGACTACCTTGCTGACGGAACCGTCAGTCCACACCAATGTGACAGATCCTGCCGATGCTACGTTGACCGTATCGGATGAAGTCAACACCTGGCCAAAAGTGGGCGCGACCTTTCTCGGATGTAGCCAAACGGAGCCAGTATATTCCAGGATTTGCGCCAATACCGTGTCTTGACGTGCTTCGACGGAATCGACCCTTGCTGGAAGGAGGCAAAGTCCGACATACAACAACGCAACAAGACGCGTGCTGTTCAGGAACCCGCAACCGGTCATTTGACTACGCAAGAGCTCTCCAAATTGGTTGTGCAAACTGTCGAAGTGATCGGCAATCTCCTGTCATCATACCGCTCAGCCGATGGAGTCGCAAGCAATTTTCCAATCCATCGAGGGTGCAGAGCAACCTGCGGCTGACTCCATCCGAACGACGGAGCTCGGAATAGCGCGCCATCCGGCCGTCTTTTCAATCACCAATCGCCATAAAGGGCGCCCACGAGAATGGATGGTCTGGAATTCCGGCTGATCGGCACTTCTTTATCTCTGTCAGTTCTGCATTTCGAATGGTTGTTGAAATTGTCCCGCTCCGATTTCGGTAGATTTTATCCATTATATCGACTGTTACACTGTCAAACACGGGCCAAAGGGAACTCACGACTCTTCGCCCGCCTGCCATTTCAAAAGCCCGGCGAATTCCAAAGACTCCTTCGCTTTGGGCGATTTCTCCCAAACCGGTCTCACAAGCTGACAGCACGATCATTTCCGTACCACGCAAGTCCAGGGCTGACACTTCTAGGGCGGACAATATACCGTCGTCTATTCCGAGGCTGTCTGAGCCGATCCCATGGAGGTTGCACCCGGCAAAGAGAAGGCCGGATATCAGCAACGGATTTTGCCCCCCATGCCCTTTCTGTTCAGCACGTGCAGCTCGCGCACAGGGTTCACTCAGAAAGTAGCCATGTGTTGCTAGGTGCAAGATCCTTTTCCCTTGCGACGCGGATTTGAATCTGTCCTCTGTAGCGGACGCACCCAGATAAACATAGGCCGAATCGCTACCCTTTCCAGTCCATGAACTGTTCACGTGCGCTATTTCGGCGCGCGTGCCCGGAAGCGGCAGCGCATGAATATCCTGAATCCCAAGGCACTTCGATTCAAAGCCACGGAGTTCGGTTGGTCTGGCGTGCGAATCCGAGCCGGCAGCTCCTTGAGAAGCACGTTGCCGCTCAGTCACGGAGGCATCGAACTGAGGATCACCCATAGCAAGTAACCCGGCATTACTTCTCATACTATCATTCAGTCGCAGGAGATCTCGGCCCGCCGAAAGAAACCGTAGAGGGTTGCTTTCAATCAAGTAGTGATCTGTACTGTCAAGAAGACCCGCAAAAGAAATGAGGTTCAGAGCTCCGTCGGGAGCAAGCACCAGTGTCTGCACCAGAGAAGTAAGGTTCCCCAAAGGCTTCACTAGCAAATCGTACAATTCCCTCCCAATTGGGTCATATGAATCTTGATCGACCGGAGTAGGGAAGTGCCCGGACGCTGCAATCTCCAGCATGTGTCGACGGTATTTACCCACAACAGGTTCTATGGTGGTGGCATCCCCCAAAGAGATTATCTCGGATTGATCGTTTGCGCGGACAATGACGGCCAGATAACGCTGGGTAACGGAGTCATCATATGCCTTCCTGTAGGCGTACTTGAAGAAGTCAACCAAGACCGCATCTGCCGGTAACAGGTTGCCTACCTCCTGGCAAGTGAGAACCCGGCCTTCATGTCGAACATCGACCGTTCCGCTTTGGCGTCCAAGTTCAGACTCAACCTTGGCGAGGTCATGATTCAAGGAATCTACTTCTCGCTGATATTGGTCGCCGGCGCTTTCGTTAGCGCCTGAGCAGTAAAGTTGAGCCAACTTGTACTTGATTCCTCGATGTGTTCTCAGAAGAAGTTTCTGTGATTGGTCACTTTCTTCCAGCAGGACCTGCTGGCGTCTGAAAAGGTTGTCCGAAACGCTGCCCTTAGCCGTCAGGACGACCCCCCCCACCCGATTGCGAAAGGCATTGGCGAGTCCGTTCGGAATATCGGAGAAGATTGAAACACATGCGGAGGCGTCAGTCTTCTCGTATTGCGCATACTCGAGGGCCTGGTCCTCGGTGAGGAAACTCGCGTTCAACTCAAAGAGCTTATGGCGCATTGCAAACGCTTGGATCTCGTAGTCAAGAGCATCCGTGAGCTGCTGTGAAGCACGCAAGTGTTCGCTGAAGGATTCCAGGCACAAGGCGACGTCAGGGTGTCCTTCAGGATACGCAGCCTGCAATGCACTGAGGGCGGACCTGAAGAGCGAGTCAGCCAGCTTATATTCTCCCTGTCTGGAACAAATGGTCGCCAGAGTCGACAATGATCGGGAGACATAGGGATGGTGGCTTCCGTAGCTCGATGTGAGAATGGCTGTGGCCCGCTTGATGTAGTTCTCCGCTTCATGGAAGTCCTGCCGACGCAACGAAACCAGAGCCAGGTTCTCCAGCGGTAATTCCAGGTCTGGGTGCTGTGGACCCTCGGATTGCTCCCTGATTTCCAGACAGCGGCGGAACAAACTGTCGGCCTTTGTCAATTGACCTCGCTCCATTGCCAGATTGGCGAGATTGTTCAAGTCATATGTGACGTCGATATGCTCAGAGCCGAAATTTGTCTGCCGAACCCGCAGCGCTCGATCATAGTACTCCTCCGCCTCATCGTACGAGCCGATGTTATCGTAAAGTGCCCCGAGAGTGTTCAGAACATCCGCAAGCTGAAAATAATCGGGTCCATAGTTCTCTTCGAAGATCGAAAGTGATGACTGCAACAGCGGTTCAGCACGAAAATAGTCTCCGATGTTCAAGTAGGTAAGACCCAAATTGTACAAGGCGGCGGCATATTCAGGATGTTTGGCTCCAAGCGATTGTCTGAAAAGGTTGGCCGACTCAGTATATAAAGACTCAGCTGCAGAAAATTCTCCAAAATCGCCGTGGACGTTGGCAATGAAGGATTGGGTGCGTGCCTCCTCCAACAGATCCTTCTGCGGCGCGCTTTCCAAAATGGCGAGTGCGTTCTGGAAGCTTTCTACTGCTGTCTGATAACGCCCCGACGCCCGAGCGACGTTGCCGATCTGATTGTACGTCTGCGCCAAGACAGCGTCCTGAGGATCAAGGATCTTCCGGCGAATCTGCAACGCGCGGCCAAGGAGCGAATCGGCTGCCGACAATCTGTTCAACTGAACGTACAGATCAGCAAGGTTGGCAAGATCATTCGCATAGTCGGGATTCTCCTCGCCGACAGTCTGTTTTAGCCCGGAAAGTGAATTCACATACAGCGTTTCTGCCTGTAAGAACTTCCCCTGATTTGCGTACACCAACCCCAATGCCCCCACAGTAGTAGTCACGAGCGGGTGGTTAGGAGGTACCTGCTTACCATACGTCTCAAGCGCCCGGAGTAATTCCGCTTCAGCCTCGCCATAGCGACCGCCATAGAAATGGTAGCGGCCAATCTGGAAGTGAATGTTGCCTATGGTAGTATCAGCCGGCCCGAGCGTTGATACGGCAAGTGTGAGAGCCGATTGCGCAACGATTACCGCGGAGTCGATTAACTGGTGCTCAAACAGCGTATCGGATTGGCGCATCAGATCTCGCCATTGCTCGCATAGTACCGGTGCCGGCAGCGCTGCTAAGATTACAGTGAAGATGAAATTGTTACGCCTCATTCGATACCTGTGCACTTCCCCACAAGGATCAGCCTTGTGTTCTGACGGGCCTCGAAGCTATGGGATCACAGGACTATTTAACAGTAGTTTGTACGACCAGACAACAGAAATCACGGTCGCTCGGGAAGCTGCTGATGCGAAGACCTCATGCGAGCTGGTGGCAGCAGGGATTGTCAACCGATGCCATGACACTCACAGAAAAAGGGGACCAAATGCGTTCGGTATGGCGCTCAGCTCCAGTGGGATGAGATCAGAGCAGCTCTTAATGCCGCCAATTGCCCAGGTTTCGTGTTGTAAAAATGCGCCCCGGCGTCTATATTGAATCAAAAGCGCGTGCGACTGCTTTGGTCGCTCGACTAGTACTTCTACAAGGCAGTCAAACGGCCTCTTACAAGAGACGATAGCAGAGAAATTCTATTACACAAGAAACTGACATATTAGCGATCAATTGGGAGGAAGAATCATGCTTCGGCGCATTCTTCAGTTGACCTTCATCGCTGCATTGGCCTGTCTGCTCTCTTCGGCGGTTGCAGCCTCACCTGACGACCATAGCATTGCTCGTCTTAGCCACACCCTCAACTCAGTGCCCATAACGTTCACCAAGAACGTGGGTCAGTGGCCGGACAGCATTCTGTTCCGCGCTTCGGCTGGCGGAACTGTCATGTGGTTTGTGGAAAACGGTATCTACTATCAATTCACGCGAAAGGTAAGCAATTCAGCGTCGGATGGGGCCGTCTTTACAGGCGAGACGGATTCGCGCGCTGCCTACCCGGATAGGTTTCAGCGCGGGGCGGATAGCGTGGAAATGACTCTCGTTAAGGCTGAGTACGTAGGGTCAAGTCCGATAGCCGAAGTCGTCGGTCTGGAAGAATTGAGTTTCAAATGCAATTACTTCATTGGAGATGACCCGGCCAAGTGGCGGACGAATGTACCGAATTATGCCGGAGTATCAATCTTGGGATTGTATTCGGGGGTGGACGTCACGTTTCGTGGCAAGGGAGGTCAATTGACATGTGAGGTGAAAGCAGGTTCTCCGACTGCGTTGGCACACCTGAAGACTGTGTATCGGGGTGCGGTGACGACTGAAGAAGGTGACGGTTCGTGTTTGCTCCAGACCAATCTTGGCGAGAAGAAATTCCTGGGCGTCTTACCATTCGGCGGGTCTGCGTCACTTCCATCATCGTCGACTTTGGTCAAAAGTGTCTCCAGCGGAATTGCATTAGAATTCAGTACCTACTTGGGTGGGAACGGGGACGACATGGCCTTCGAGATCGCAATTGACAGTGCTGGTGCTGTCTATGTGACAGGTCAGACCATTTCGACGAATTTCCCGATTCAGAATCCTCTGCAGAGCACGCCGCAGGACGCATTTGTCACCAAGATTGACCCATCCGGAAGTGGTATTGTTTACAGCACGTATATGGGTGGCAATGGCGGCGACTACGCTTACGGCATAGCAGTAGACAATTCCGGTTTCGCTTACGTTACCGGTTGGACCAGTTCCACCGACTTTCCCACTCAGAATCCATATCAAACTAATCAACAGGGCGAGGACGCTTTTGTCGCCAAACTATCGGCTGCTGGTAACAGCCTTAGTTACAGCACCTACCTAGGCGGAGTCAATGATGACCGGGCCGCGAGCATCGTAGTGGATGGTTCTGGCTGTGCCTATGTCTGTGGCCAGACCAATTCGACAAACTTCCCGGTACGTAATCCTTACCAGTCTCAGCAGGGCGGGAAAGACGCATTTATCACGAAGCTGTCCGCTTCCGGGAGCAGCCTAGTCTACGGCACTTACCTTGGTGGCCAGAACGGCGACGACAATGCCTGCGGAATTGCAGTCGACGGTTCCGGAGCTGCCTACATTCTCGGTTCTACCACAGCAACCAATTTTCCAACTCTTAACCCTTATCAAACAAATCAGCCGGGAATAGATGCTTTCATCACGAAGTTATCATCCTCGGGAAGCAGCCTTATCTATAGCACGTACCTTGGAGGGTCGCTGGATGAATACCCCTACGGTATTGCGATTGATAGACTAGGGTCTGCCTACGTTGTGGGGACTACAACTTCAATGGACTTCCCCACTCGGAACCCCTATCAAGCTGATCAAACAAACTGGGACGTATTTGTATCCAAATTCTCGGCTTCCGGGAGCAGCTTGGTTTACAGCACGTACTTAGGTGGATCAGACTATGATCACGGAAGAGGGATTGCCGTAGACGACTCCGGGTCGGCCTACGTAGTCGGAGGAACTACATCATCTAACTTCCCTACGCTGAATCCATATCAAACTGACCAGCCTGGAGTGGATGGGTTTGTAGCCAAACTCCTACCTACAGGCACTGGTCTTATTTACAGCACGTACTTGGGAGGAGGTGGAGGCGGCAACGATGAAGACTACGCTCTAAGTGTTGCTGTTGACGCTTACGGTTCCGCATTCGTCGCGGGCCGCACATATTCGGCTAATTTCCCGACCCAAAATCCATTCCAGTCTTACCAAGGTCCCAGCGGGCATGGAGACGCTTTTGTCCTCAAACTCTCGACGGATTCTGACGCCGATGGCATAGCAGATAGTTCGGATAACTGCCCATCTACCTATAATCCTGGCCAAACCGATGGGGATCATGATGGGATCGGCGACGTGTGCGACGCGGCTATCACTTTCCCGACGACTTGGATCATGAGCATGATCGGAGGATCGATCACGGTACGGTGGTCCAAAGGGGTTGGTGTCGGCAATGTTGATATCGAGTTGACACGGAATAATGGTGCCAGTTGGACGCCCATAGCACAGAACCGGTCTGGTACAAGCTACACGTGGACGGTCACCGGTCCGACTACGTCACAGGCCAAGTTCCGGATTCGGGCCGCCGGGGCTGGAGAGTTGTACGCTGTCTCAGCGAATCAATTTCTGATTAGAGACGTACCGTATACTCCGCCACCCCCGTCGTATGTCCCTTCTTGGGCGCATGGACGTATTCTAACGGGATCGAAGGCGATCGTGGTGCCAGGTGGCACGATGTCGGGCAAGAAGTTTCGGCCCGGAGTGGATTCGCCGCACACGTTTGACTTGATGGGCTTGTTCAATCTCGGGGAGTTTGGCGTCTTCGCTGGTCATGCTGACGGCACGGTGGACACGATTCCATCGCAGCTGTTTCTGACCGATTCAGTGGTGACGGGAGCGGCGATGGAAGATATGAACAACGATGGTCACTTTGACGTGGCGGTGTCGCACTATAATAGGAAGCGCGTCACTCTGCACTTTGGGCAAGTGAGTGGACAGTACACGGACAACATGGCCGACAGTGTAGCACTCCCCGGTAATCCGACCGGTGTCACGCTGGCAGATTACAATCGGGACGGCAAGCGGGACTTGCTGGTTTCTGTAACCTCGCCAGATGCGTTGGTGTTTCTGGCGGGCAACGGCGACGGAACGTTTGGTGCTGCCACAACTGTACCCATTGACGGGCCGATCACGGCCTTTGCCGTGGCTGACTTTGGCCGGGACAACAAGCCGGACGTTGCGGTGGCGCACGACAATGACGGTCAGTTGGAATTCTATGCGGGCGATGGTGAGGGGCATTTCAGCCTTGGTATGAACATGACGGTTGGTGGACGCGTGTCCCGACTCTTGGCCTATGATTTTGACCAAAGGAATGGCTTTGATTTAGGTGTCATATTCGACACGGTGCAGGCCCGTTTCGTTACCCTGATGAACGATGGCACAGGGGACTTTGACACTACGTCATATGAGACAGCACTGGATGGGCACAGTGATATCGTAGCTGGAGATTTGACAGGGGACGGAATCGTTGATGTTGCCATATCCAGTGCTCTTCATGACAGTGTGATTGTTCTAACGGGCTATCCGACGGACAGTCAATCGGTGGGTTTCTGTTGTCCGCTGCTGGTGCCGGTCGGTTCGCGACCGGTTGACCTGCTATTGCAGGACGTGGATGCGGATGATCGTCCGGACCTGCTGGTGCTCAACCAAGGCTCAACCGATCTCTACGTGCTGACTGGGCTATTGGCGCCAGAGGCTCCGACTAACCTGACGGTGATACGACCCAACGGCGGCGAGCAGTACGAGATCGGCACGACCCAGACGATCTCCTGGCAGAAGGGAACGGGTATTTTGGGCGTTGACGTCCAAGTCTCACGGAATGGTGGTTTATCGTGGGAGACAATCGTGTGCAACCAGTCGGATACAGTCATCGATTGGCTGGTCACTCTATCCGCGTCAACAAATGCTCTGATCCGGTTGTTTGATGCCACTGTTCCCACACGGACGGACGTGAGCAATGCCAGTTTTGCTATCACGTCCGACTGTTGTGTAGGCACGACTGGCAATGTGAACGGAGTTGGCATCGTGGATCTGGCTGACCTTAGCGCGTTGGTGAGCTATCTCACAGGCGGCGGATATGTGCTACCGTGTCCCAATGAGGCGAATGTAAACAGGGCGGGTATTGTTGATCTGGCTGATCTGAGCGCGCTGGTCAGCTACTTGACCGGCGGCGGGTACGTGTTGCCGAACTGCCCGTGAGGTGATCGCTGATGAATATAAGGACAGTATTACAAGTGCGACATTCGATTATCGGAGGCTGGTATGAAGCATAACGCATTTCGCACAATCTATCTCGCATGCTCGATTGTTCTTGTGTGTATGGGTGGAACAAGTCTGGCTGTGAATACGATAACCTATGTCAATCCGAAATCGTGTACGTATACGTACTCGGTTACGATCTTGAACCAGACTGCTACGGTAAGCAATTTGCAGTTGTGGATGCCATTGCCGAAAGCCTGGCCGTCGCAGCAGAACATTGTGCTTTACTCTGCTTCACCGACCGGGTACAGCGTCAACGACGGTCCGGACGGCAAAGCGCGAATGGTGCATTGGTCGGAATCCGGCTTGCCTGCAATTGGGCAGTCCATTGTTTTTTCAGAGTATTTCTCGTGCACAAGCTATGAGATCAATAGCTCAATTGACACCGCGTCCATCCCGACATACGATATGGGAAGCAGTACTTATTTGAAGTATACTGCTGCTGAACCGTTCCTCGAATCCGATTCTCCATCAGTCGTGTCGACCGCCGTGTCAATTGTGGGAAGTGAAACAAACCCCTACACAAAGGCGAGGATGATCTATGATTGGGTTCGATCAAATCTGTATTTTCAGGAACTCCCAGTTGGCGATATTATGGGAGCGTATTGGACACTGAATAATCGCTATGGAGAGTGCGGCGAATATGTTGCGTTGTTTGTCGCTCTCTGCAGAGCCAGCGGTATTCCGGCGAAACCAGTCGTGGGAATGCTCGCGGGAACCGGCAGAAATCCACATGTCTGGGCGGAGTTCTATCTTCAGGATATTGGGTGGGTGCCTGTAGATCCTACCTTCGCTGACACCGGTTATGATCCCAACTACTACTTTGGAAATCTCGACAACGGACGACTAATAATGTCAGAGGGGTACAACGTCAATTTGAGCCCACCATCGGTATTTGACCCCGTCAGTCTATTTCAGGTCTACGTATGGCAGTGGTATGGATCCGGAGTGATGTCATCCAACTACTATGCGAACGCCGGTTGTTGTGTCGATCAGACCGATAGCGATCATGACGGTATCGGGGATGCGTGTGACGCGACGATGGTGGCCCCGATATCGCAGATAACCGCGACGATCGGTTCATCAGTCGCTGTGAATTGGTCGAAGGGTGGGGGTGTCGGCAATGTGGATATTGAGTTGACACGGAACAACGGCACCAGTTGGGGGTCGGTAGCACAGAACCGGTCGGGGACAAGCTACAAGTGGACGGTGACCGGACCGACGACCACTCAGGCCAAGTTCCGGATACGGGCGGCGGGTGGCGGGCTTGTGTACGATGTTTCTGTCAATCGATTTCTGATCAAGGACGCTCCATACCAACCGGCAATTCCGACATATCGAAAGATATCCAAGGCGGCCAAGGGTCGCATTCTGACGGGTTCAGGCGATCGTGATCTCGGGGGGGAGTCTTGGTGGCAAGAAGTTCCGGCCCGGTGCAGACCTCCTTCATACGTTTGACATGGTTGTGTTGTTTGATCTGGGGGAACTGAGCGTTTTCCCGGGATATGAGGACGGGACCATCGACACGATGCCCTCGCAGGTGTTTCTGACTGATTCTGTGGTCACGGGCGCAGCCATGGAGGACGTGAACAGCGACGGTCTATTCGATCTTGGCCTATCGCACTATGACCGGAAGCGCATAACGATGCACTTTGGTCAGGTGAGTGGTCAGTATACGGACAACGCCGCCGATAGCGTGGCGCTTCCGGGCAATCCAACTGGAATAGAGCTGGTTGATTGTAATCTTGATGGCAAGAGAGATATGATTGTTTCCCTGGCCATACCTGATGTAATGGCTTATCTGTCAGGCAACGGCGATGGGACGTTTGGGACGGCTACGACCATACCTGTTGGCGGCCCGATCACCGCCTTTACGGTTGCCGACTTCAACCGGGATTACGTTCCGGACGTTGCGGTAGCACACGGTGATGACGGGCAGTTGCAGTTGTACCGAGGTGACGGCGAGGGGCATTTCAATCCAGGTATGAGCGTGGCAGTTGGGGGTCGCGTGTCACGCCTCCTCGCCTATGATTTTGACCAGATGAACGGGTTTGACTTAGGTGTTGTTTTTGATTCCGTACAGGCTCGTTTCGTGACGCTGATGAACAACGGCTTCGGGCTTCTTGACGCCATTTCGTACGAGACTGAGCTAGAAGGCCACAGTGACATCGTGGCGGGTGATTTGACGGGGGACGGAATCGTTGATGTTGCCATATCCAGTGCTCTTCATGACAGCGTGATTGTTCTGACGGGTTATCCGACGGAGAACCAATCGGTGGGGTTCTGCTGTCCGCTGTTGGTACCGGTCGGTTCACGACCGGTTGACTTGTTGTTGCAGGACGTGGATGCGGATGGCCGTCCGGACCTGCTGGTGCTGAATCAGGGGTCGACCGATCTTTATGTGCTGATCGGGCTGCTGTCGTCTGAGGTGCCGACTAACCTGACGGTAGCTCGGCCTAATGGTGGCGAGCAGTACCAGATTGGAGTGACCCGGACCCTGGCGTGGCAGAAGGGGCTGGGGGTCATGGGTGTTGATGTGCAGGTGTCACGGAATGGTGGTTTGTCGTGGGAGACGATTGCCACCAACCAGTCGGACACGGTCATTAATTGGCTGGTCACTCCACCCGCGTCAACGAATGCTCTGATCCGGTTGTTTGATGCCACTGTTCCCACTCGAACGGATGTGAGCAATGCCAGTTTTGCTATCACGTCTGACTGTTGTGTAGGTACGACTGGCAATGTAAACGGAATTGGCATAGTGGACCTGTCCGATCTGAGCGC
>Ga0315276_10003240_pt1 | contig 14930 bp, 10 predicted proteins | sample YL17G05_0_MG_FD_204542 | JGI IMG/M metagenome (GOLD analysis project Ga0315276, IMG submission 204542) | Sediment microbial communities from Yellowstone Lake, YNP, Wyoming, USA - YL17G05_0 | ecosystem: Environmental > Aquatic > Freshwater > Lake > Sediment | place: USA: Wyoming | collected...
TAAGGAGGAGATCGACCGCTTCTACGGCCAGCTGCCCGAGCTGTCCGCCTACCTGAATTCCCTGGCCGGCAAGGTGGAATTCAACGAAGGCGAGCTGAACGAGATATCCGAGAAGCTTTCGCGCCTGGAAAAACTGAAATCCAAGCACAAGCTGCCCCTGGAGGGGCTGCTGGAAAAATATTCCCAGCTGCGGCGGGAGAGGGACGAGCTGCTCAACCTGGATTTCTCCCTGCAGGACACCGAGAAGGAGATCGCCCGGGCGCTGACCGAATACAAGGCCCTGCAGGAGCGGCTCAGGCAGACCCGGCGCCTGGCAGCCAAAAAATTGAGCGCCCTGGTCGTCAAGGAGCTGGCCCTGCTGGAGATGGAAAAGGCCCGCTTCGAGGTCCGCTGCGAGGAGATCGAGCCCGGCGCCGACAACGTCGCCGAGGCCGGGACCGACAAGATCGAATTCTATTTCAGCTCCAACCCCGGCCAACCGCCGGGACGGCTGAAGGACGTCGCCTCCGGCGGCGAGTTGTCGCGGCTGATGCTGGTGCTGAAATCGCTCAGCGGCGACGAGGCCGGCGCCACCTTCATTTTCGACGAGATCGATTCCGGCATCGGCGGCAAGACCGCCGAGTTCGTCGGCGAGAAGCTGCGCAAGATCTCGGCCCGCAACCAGGTGATCAGCATTTCGCACCTGCCGCAGATCGCCCGCTTCGCCGACCGCCATTTCCTCATTAGCAAGGAATTCCGCAACAACCAGACCTACAGCTCGGCCGCGGTCCTGGAGGCCGGCGAGCGCGTCCACGAGATCGCCCGCCTCATGGCCGGCAGCACCATCAACGCCGACGTATTGAAAGCCGCCGAGCTCCTCCTGGCCCGATCGCAGGGATGACTTTTTTCATCAAGACCTTCGGCTGCCAGATGAACGTCAACGATTCCGAAAAGATCCGCCACCTGCTGGAGGCCGCGGGCCTGATCCCCAGCGCCGGGGAAGAGTCGGCCGACGTCATCATCGTCAACAGCTGCGCCGTGCGCGCCAAGGCCCAGGAAAAGATATTTTCCTATATCGGCCAGTTCCCGCGGGCGAAGAGGGTCATCGTCGCCGGCTGCGTGGCCCAGGTCGAGAAGCGGGACATCTTCAAGAAAAAGGTCCGGGTGGACTACGTGGTCGGCACGCACCAGTTCTACCGCATCGCCGAGATCGTGGACGAACTCAACAACGGCGGCTCCCCCGGGAGCGCCGTGGCGTTCAACCGCCAATGGCAGGAGCTGGTCCCCGCCGCCCAGGCCCGCAGCAGCCAGGTCACCGGCTACATCTCCATCATGGAGGGCTGCGACAACTTCTGTTCCTACTGCATCGTCCCCTTCACGCGCGGCCGCGAAAAGCACCGCCCGCTGGCGGCCATCCTGCGCGAAGCCGAATACCTGGCCGGCCGGGGCTACCGGGAGATCATCCTGCTGGGCCAGAACGTCAACCACTGGCATGACGCCAGAAGCGGCAGCTCCTTTCCCGACCTGCTTGGCCAGCTCGCCGCCCGCGTGCCGGTGCGCTGGATCCGCTTCATCACGTCCTACCCGGGCTACCACGACCGCGAGCTGGTGCGGGTCATGGCCGAGAACCGCTCCATCGCCCGCCATGTCCATTTCCCGGCCCAGTCCGGCTCGACGCGCATCTTGAGGAAAATGTCCCGCAACTACAGCCGCGGCATCTACCTGGGGATCATCCGCGCCTTCCGCGCCGCCATGCCCGGGATGAAATTCAGCTCCGACTTCATCGTGGGCTTCCCGGGCGAAAGCGACCGCGACTTCCAGCTGACCCTTTCCCTGCTCGAGCAGGTGGAGTACGAATCCGTTTTCTCGTTCATCTACTCTCCCCGCCCCCGCACCCGGGCCGCCGCCCTGGCCCAGGAATTGCCCGCGGCGGCGATCAAGGAGCGCCTGTACGCCCTGCAGGAGACGCAGGCCGGGATCCAGCTGCGGAACAACCGCCGCCTGCTCGGGGAGACCATCGAGGTGCTCATCGTCGAAAAGCATCCCAAGAAAGCCGGCGAGGTGATCGGCCGCAGCGAAAGCTACCGGGTGGTCAATTTCGTTTCCACGACCCCAATCGGCGAATTCGCGCATGTCAAGGTCACCGCCGCCGGCCCGCACTCCCTGCGCGGCGAAGAGATCCGCCCGCAGCCCCATGACTGAAGCCGAACCCCGGCGTGAGGCCGGCGCCGCAGCGGCCGGCCGAGGGTTTCTATATCCCTTTTTTTTCAGCCTGTACCCCATCCTCTTCCTGTACCTGCGCAACATCCGCGAAGTGACCATCTACCAGGCGCTATGGGCGTCGGCCGCTTCACTGGGCATCACCATCGCCGGCTGGTTCCTGACGCGGATCTTTTCCGAGCGGCTCGAAAAACGAGCGCTGGTCCTTTTCCTCTTCCTGCTGCTCTTCCATTTCTACGGGCTCTATTACGCGCTGGTCGCCGGCTGGCTATTGGGGCTGCCGCCCATCGCGGCCCACGCCCTGGCCTTCACCCTGCCCGGCGGGATCTGGCTCCTGCTCTCTGTCCTCGCCATCCGTTCCCGGCGGAGCTTTTCCGCCCTCGGCCGCGTCCTGAACCTCGTCGTGCTCGCGCTGCTGGCTTGGAGCCTCGCCGGCATCATCATGAGCCACATCGGCCCGCCGGCCGGCCGGAACGGGAACGGCCAACGCCGCGGTCCGGCGCCGGTCGCCATGCCGGCCCGGGCCCCCGATATCTACTGTTTCATCCTTGACGAATTCATGGCCCCGGAGGAGGCGCAGCACATTTTCGGCCATGACGGCGGCTGGTTCAGCGACTCCCTGCGCCGGCAGGGCTTCTTCGTGGCCGCGGGGAGCACGGCCCGCTTCACGCTGACCGAGCCGGCGATCGCCGACATCCTGAACCTGGGTGAATTCTCCGCCACGGCCGACCCCTTCCCGCTGGTCCGGCGCAACGCCGTCGCCGCATTCTTGAAAGAGCGGAACTACCGCATCGTCGAATTCGCCTGCCTGCCGCCGTTGTTCATGGCAGCGGCCGATCAGCGCTTTTATTATAACCTGGCCCACGCCTCCATTTTTTTCGACGATTTTTACCGCGTCCTGTTCGAGCGATCCCTGCTGCGCATCCTGCCCGAGCTCTGGTCACGGAAAAAAACCGACCTGAGCCGCTTTTACCGCCAGCGCGTTCTCCAGGTGTTCGAGGAACTCCCGGGCGTCGTCAGGGAGGCGGGGCCCAAATTCGTTTTTGTCCACCTCTTTTCCCCGCATGAACCGTTCGTGTTCGACGCCCGGGGCGGGCCCGGGGACCCCGGGCATATCTGGGACCACAGCGATCCCCGCTTCTACCTGCAGCAGTATGACTTCATCAGCCGCCGCGTGGCCGAGACCGCGGCCATGATCATCCGGGATTCGCCCGAACCGCCGATCCTGCTCATCCAGTCCGATCACGGCTACCGCGGCTCCAAGCGGCCGGGAAATGAATCACGCCCGGTCGCCCGCGCGGACATGCTCAAGGTATTCAACGCCGCGTATCTTCCGGGCATTTCGCTGCAGGGGATCGACCCATCCTTGTCGCCGCGGAACAATTTCCGCCTGGTCTTCGATTCCTACTTCGGCACCCGCTATCCGCTCCTGCGCCATCCCTGAGCCGCCGCGTCGGGGCGGGCGCCCGCGGGGGAACTAGCCGGAGATAAGCGTACGCTCGGAGACGATCTCCACGTTGCCCTTCAGCATGGCCCACACCGGGCAGAACGACTCCTCCGACATCTGGACCGCCTTCTGCAGGTCGGCGGCGGCGGCGTCAGGGGAGGTCAGGATGAACTCGAGCTGGATGCGGTCGAACGAGGTCGGGTGCTGGGCGCGGCGCGTGCCTGCCGCGTTCACGCGGAAGGCGGCGACCGTCTTTTTCATGCGCCGCAGCAGGGAGACGACGCTGGTGGCGCTGCAGGCGGCCAGGCTGAGCAGCAGCAGCTCCAGGCCGGTATAGCCCTCCCCGTCGCCGAGGGGCGGGAAATAATCGGCGCAGACGGCAGGCAGCGCGCGGGCCCTGCCGCTGAAGCGCACCTTGTCACCCTGCAGGTCGACCGCTACCGACAATGATGCATCCATAGGTATCCTCCCGGGAATTACTTTTTTACCGGCGCCGCCAGCAGCGCGACGAATTCGCTTTCCGTGACGATCGGGACGCCCAGCTTCTCCGCCTTGGCCCGCTTGGAGCCGGGATGGGAGCCGGCAAGCAGGTGGGTGGTGCGGACGCTGACGTTGTCCGCGACCCTGCCGCCGCGCTTTTCGATCTCCTGGGCCGCCAGCGACCGGGGGCTGAACTTTTCGAAGGAGCCAGTGATGACCCAGACCTGGCCGGCGAACGAATCGTCGAGCCGGGTCGGGCCCGAGGATTCGGCGGCGAAGTTCAGGCCGGCCTGCTTCAGGCGGACGATCAGGCTCAGGTTCTCCGGCTTGCTGAAATGGCCGACCAGCTGCCGCGCCGTGGCCTCGCCGATCCCCTCGATGGCGGCGAACGTTTCCCAGTCGCCGCGGGCGGCAGCGGCGATGATCTTGTCGATGTCGTCGAAACCGTGGGCGATGAGGTCGCCGGCCACGGCGGCGGCCAGCCCTTCGAATCCCAGGGCGGCCAGCACCCTGACGAAAGGCCGGGACTTGCTCTTCTCGATGCTGGCGCGGATGCGGGCGATCTTCTTTTCCTTGAAGCCCTCCTCGCCGGCCAGCCGATCGGTATCGAAGGTGTACAGGTCGGGGATGGTCCGCACCCAGCCCTTGGCATACAGAAGGGCGATGGTCTTTTCCCCCAGGGTTTCGATGTCCATCTGGTCCTTGGCGCAAAAATAATCGAGCGCGCGCCGGCGGCGCTCGGGGCAGGATTCATTCTTGCAGAAATGATGGGCGCCCTCCTTGACCAGCGGCGTCCGGCAGAAAGGGCAGTGCCCGGGAAGCGTGAAGGTGGAGGGGTGCTTTTCGCTCTTTTCCAGCACGTCATCGACGGCCGGGATGACGTCGCCCCGCTTGGAGATGCTGACCTCGTCGCCGATGCCCAGTTCCAGCATGTCGATATAGTCCTGGTTGTGCAGCGTGGCCCGGGTGACGGTGCTGCCCGAGAGCGTCACGGCTTTCAGCAGCGCCACCGGGGTCACCCGGCCATTGCGCCCCACCTGGACCTGCACGTCCAGCAGTTCGGTCCGGGCCTGCGGCGAGTCGAACTTGTAGGCCAGGGCCCAGCGCGGGTGGTGGGCCGTGGTGCCCAATTCCTGGCGGAGCTCCAGCTCGGCGACCTTGACGACCAGGCCGTCGATCTCGTAGGGCACGTCCTTCCGGGTCGCGGTCCGGCGGCGCAGGTAGTCGTCGACGGCGGCCAGCGGGGCCGCGGTCAGGCCGGGGAAAAGCTGCCGCGCCCGCAGGCGCTTGCCCTGGTCGTCGGAGAAGTATCCCAGGTCCGGGTTGACGCGGAAGCCGAGCTCGCGCAGGCGCTGCAGGATATCCAGCTGGTCGCGGCTGAATTCGTTCTGAAAAAAACCCTCGTAAACGAAGATGTTCAGCGGCACGCGGGCCGTCTGCGCCGACGTGAGGTTGCGCAGCGAGCCGGCGGCCAGGTTGCGCGGATTGGCGTATTTTTCCGCCAGGCCGGCGTTGTAGCGCTCGAAATCATCGCGCTGGATGTAGATCTCCCCGCGCACGGCCAGGCGCCCGGTCTCGGCGATGCGCAGCGGGACCTGGCGGATGGTGCGCACGTTGTCGCTGACGTCGTTGCCGCTGAAGCCGTTGCCGCGGGTCAGGGCGTACGACAATTCCCCCCGGTCGTAATACAGCACGATGGAGGCGCCGTCGATCTTTTCCTCCACCGTGAAGCCGACGCTGGCACCCGAGATGGCCGCGGTCTTGACCAGCCATTGCTTCAGTTCTTCAGTGCGGTAGACCTTGTCCAGGCTGAGGACCGGGACCGAGTGCTCCCGTTCGGGGAACGTATTGTCCAGGTCGGAGCCGACCCGGCGGCTGGGGGAATTCGGGCTGGCGAACTGCGGGTACTTTTTTTCCAGCAGCAGCAGCTCGTCCAGCAGGCGGTCATATTCGGCATCGCTGACCTCCGGGCGGGCCTGCACGTAGTACAAATGCTGATGGCGGAGCAGTTCGCCGGCCAGGAATTCCATGCGCTTGCGGGGATCCATGCGCCAATTATAGAAAAATAGCGGGTCAGAGTAAACAAAAAGCGGAAAAACACGCGTTTTTCAGATTTTTCAATAAATCTTGACAAAAGTCGGAAAAATCTATACTATTTATTTTCAAAACTGTTTTTTTAAAAGAGTGAGAACAATGAGCTTAAAAGGATCACTGAGTTCGATCAACCTGGCGGATATCATCCAGCTTGTTTCCAATTCCAAGCAGACCGGCCGCTTCGTCCTGACCCGCCCCACCGGCTTGAAGGGAGCGATATACCTGAAAAACGGCGAGATCGTCCACGCCGACGTCGAGGAATTCAAGGGCGAAGACGCCATTTTCACCCTCATCTCCTGGGATGACGGCGAATTCGTTTTCGAAGAGGGGGTTTTCGACACCGGCACCAGCGTGATCCGCCCCATCACTTCGCTGCTGATGGAAGCCGCCCGGCGCATCGACGAATGGAAGCTGCTGCGCAAGAAGATCGGCTCCATCGAGTCGATCCCCGAATTCTCCGACATCGACCGCCAGGAGCGCCGCAAGATCTCGCTCTCGACCATGGAATGGGTGATCATCGCCAAGATCGACGGCAAGAAGAGCATCAACCAGATCTCGCGCGAATGCGGGGTCAATATCTACGATACCTCGCGCATCATCTATGGCATGGTCACGTCCGAACTGATCAAGCTGAAGTAAACCCTCGCCCTACTCGATCACGACCAGGGCCACGGCCATGTCCCGGGTATGCGACAGCGAAAGCAGGGCCTTCTTCAGCTTCCGCTTCCTGAACTGCTGCAGCGCCACGGCGGCCAGCCGCAGCTGGGGTTTGCCCAGGGCGTCGTTCTCCACTTCCACGTCCTGCCAGCCCATGCCGTCGCGGAACCCCGTGCCCAGCGCCTTAAAAAAAGCTTCCTTGGCGGTGAAGCGGGCCGCGTAGTGCTGAGCCTTGAAAAACTTGCTCTCGCAGTAGGCGATCTCCCGCGGGGTGAAGATCCTTTCGGCGAAGCCCAGGTCTTTTTCGATCAGTTTCTGCACCCGGCCGATCTCGACCATGTCCACGCCGATTCCCTTGATCATGGCACCACCTGCGTCTGAGTATAGAAAAACCACGGGGAAAAAGCAACTGCCCGCGGGCGCGGCGATGATTTTCTTCATGCCCGGGATATGGTATACTGGCAGCGGCCCATGAAACGATTTTTCCATAAAAACCTGAAAGTCCTGCTTATCGCCTTCAGCCTGGTGGTCACGACGCTGCTGGGCATCCTGGCCGGCCTGGTCCTGGTTTACCAGAAGGGCTTCCCGCAGATCAAGAACCTGGAAGACCTCAAGCCCGTGGTCATGACCACGGTCTATGACGACCAGAACGCCCCGATCAAGGATTTCGCCATCGAAAAGCGCATCATCGTCCGGAGCTCCGATATTCCCGACTCGCTCAAGAAAGCGATCGTCGCCGCCGAGGACAACCAGTTCTATTCCCATTGGGGGATCAATTTCCGCGGCTTCATCCGCGCCGTGGGCGGGGTGCTGCTGCACAAGAAATGGGGCGGCGGCAGTTCGATCACCATGCAACTGGCCCGCGGGCTCTTCCTCACTCCCGAATTCTCGCTCTCGCGCAAGCTGAAAGAGATGCTGCTCGCCATCCAGATCGAAAAAAAATACACCAAGGACCAGATCATCACGTTCTACTGCAACAAGATATTCCTGGGCGGCAGCATTTACGGGGTGGAGGCTGCGGCCCGCTATTACTTCGGCAAATCGGTCAAGGAGATCGTCCCTGCCGAAGCGGCCCTGATCGCCGGCATCATCCCCAACCCCAACGGGATATACTCCGTCTTCCGGCGGCAGGAGAGGGTGCTCAAGCGGCGTAACTTTGTGCTGCTGAAAATGATGCTGCTCAAATCGATCAGCATCCAGGAATACCAGGAGGCGCTGGCCGCCAAGCTCCCGGAAAAGCCCGCCGACGCCGGCAGCGAATCCCTGGCCGATTATTTCACCGAGGACACGCGCAAATACCTCGAATCCAAGTACGGCGACAACCTGCTTTACAAAGGCGGCCTGAAGGTCTTCACCACCCTGAACGGCGAAACGCAGAAATGGGCGGAGGAAGCCCTGCGCGAAGGCCTGCGCAGCCTGGACAAGCGCCGCGGCTGGCGCAGCCGCGAAAAACTGTTCAACCTGGCGGAGAATAAGCTGTCCGTCGACCGCTACCAGCTGCCGGCCTGGGAGAACGCCAGGATCGAGGGCAACCAGATCATCGAGGGCGTGGTCATGGAGGTCGGAAAGAGCAGGGCCGCGGTGCGCATCGCCGCCTTCAACGGCGAGCTGCCCGCCGCCGCCGTCCAGTGGACCCGCCGGCCGTTGGCGCGCCTGTTCAAGGTCGGCGACGTGGCGCTGTTCAGGATCCTGGCCGTGGACAAGGTCAAGAAGAAGCTGGACCTGGGGCTGGAACAGGAGCCGCAAGTGGACGGGGCGATCCTGGCCGTGGACAACAGGACCGGCGAGATCAAGGCCATGGTCGGCGGCTACGCCTTCGAGAAAAGCAAGTTCAACCGCGCCATCCAGGCCCTGCGCCAGACCGGCTCCACCTTCAAGCCGATCATCTACACGGCGGCCCTCGAACACGGCTTTTCCCCGGCCACCATCATCCAGGACGAGCCCTTCTCCTACGTCGACGAGTGGACCGGGGAGCTGTGGGAGCCGCACAACCACAAGGGCGACTTCCTGGGCCCCCTCACCTTCCGCCGCGGACTGGAGTTGTCGCGCAACGTGGTCACGGCCCGCATCCTGCAAGCCATCACCCCGCAGATCGGGCTGGAATACGCCAGGAAATTCGGCATCACCTCCGACCTCAAGCCCTACATGTCCATGGCGCTAGGCGCCTTCGAGGTCACCCTGAAGGAAATGGTCGAGGCCTTCACCGTGTTCGCCAACTACGGCGTACGCGTCAACGCCTATTTCATCCGCAGCATCCGCGACCTGAACGACAACATCATCGAGGAGAATTCCCCCGAGCGCAAGCAGGTGATCGAAAAGGAGACCGCGTTCATCATGAATTACATCCTGCAGGGCGTGGTGCGCTCAGGTACCGGCTGGCGGGCCCGGGTCCTGCCGGCCCCGGTGGGCGGCAAGACCGGCACGACCAACGATTACACCGACGCCTGGTTCATCGGCTTCACCCCGAGCCTGACCGTGGGCGTCTGGGTGGGCTTGGACCAGAAAAAAAGCCTGGGCGAAGAACAGACCGGTTCCGAGACCGCGGCGCCGATCTTCGTGGCCTTCATGGAAAAGTACTTGCAGAAATACCCGGAAACCGGGAAATTCCGCCCGCCCTCGGGAGTGTACATGATCGATATCGACAAGTACACCGGCAAGCTGCTGACCCCCGATTGCCTCTATGCCCTGAGCGAGGCGTTCCTGCCCGGGACCGAGCCCCTCGAATTCTGCAACGAAGAGGAACACCAGAAGATCTATAACTATTACAAGACGGAGACGGAAAGCACCGACGATTGAGCCGCGCGGTGCTTTTTTTTAGGAAGGGGACTATTTCTTGACCAGGAAATAGCCCATCAGCCATTGCTCCTGGGTGGTGACCTTGATCCTTATGTATTCATTGTCCGACATCCCCGCACTATCCACGTGGAAACGGGACTTGGTGCCTTGGGCGGGATGGGCCTTGACGATGGCCAGTTCTTCGAACAACGGTTCCTTCTGGGCGTTGGCGACGAAGAACACTGCATGGCCGTCCTTTTCTCCCAGAACCATCTGATACTTCCCCGCCGGGTATTCCTTGCCGGCATGGATGAAAGCCTTGGGGAAACGGACTATCTTGAGGTCCCGGCCCTGGGGCGGCGGCGGGGCAGGCTGCGGTTCCGCGGCCTGGATCTGGGGCTGCTCACTGGGCTGGATGGGCAACTGCTCCTGGCCCAGGACAATAATGGAAAACAAGGCCAATGCGATCAATAAGAGTGATTTCTTCATCAGGGTCTCTCCTTGGAGATATTATAGGAGAGCGGAGATTCCAATGTCAAGCTCCGCGGCCGGCGGTCCCGGGCCCGGGCATAAAGAAGGGCCAGGTCGCGGGACCTGGCCCTGAATGAGTCAGTAGGATCCGGTACTAAAAGATGTAGCGGAAACCCAGCAGCAGCTTGTGGTTGTGTTCGAAGGGACGGTCCTTGGTGATGACCGGGGCGCGCAGTTCGCCGAAGATGGAGCCGACCGAATCGTCGGAGCGGAACAGGTTGAAGCCCACTTCACCCACCAGGTCGATGCCGCCCTTCTTGAACTCCCGATCGCAATCCTTGGTACTGAAACCCAGGCCACCGGCCAAGTAGGCCGGCCCGGCATGGATGTTCAACAACGCGTTGCCCATGAAGAAAGATTTCCAGGGATCGCCCTTGATGGGCATGCCGCCGCCCACGGTCAGGATGAAATCCAGCTTGTCCACGGAAATGTTGAACAGCAAGCCCGCCCGTGCCCAGACCATGCCCGTGTAGGTGCCCTTCAACAGCCCTGGGCCGCCTTCGATCAGGAAATGCAGCGGATTGACCTTGGCCACCGGGACGATGGGGGCCACGACCGGGGCGGGCTCCACTACCTTGACCGCGATCTCGCAGCCGGCGGGGGACTTCATGGCGTATTGGCCCTCGACGACGGCGCTGACCGTGTACTCGCCCACCTTGTCCATGACCACGTCGGCGCTGCAGTTCCCCGGGATCAGGTCCATGGTCTTGACGACCGCGCCGGTGGCGTCAGTGATCACGACCACGGTCTTGACGGCGTTCTGCGATTCACAGACGTCGATCTTGACCGAGTTGCCGACCACGACCTCGGCCGGGGAGACATTCAGCTTGCAGACCGGGGCGGGGACGTCGTTGACGTTCTTCAGCGAGATATTGCCGCAGATCTTGGGGACGATGAACTCGTAGAGCTTGCCGTCGCGGAAGATCGTGAAGTTATAGGCGGTGAGGGGCTTCTTGCCGGCCCAGATCACGTCGTTCTTGACCTGCACTTTCTTGCCTTTCTTGAAGAGCATCCACTTGAAGGTGTCGCCGGGGTTCACCTCAATTGTCTGGATGTCGGCCTTCTGGATCTGCTCGAGAAAAGCGAAAACCAGCTCGCCGTTGCCGGCCATCTCGAATCCCTGCTTGACCTCGCCCGCCTTGTCCAAGGCGATGACCTTCAGGTCGGCGGCTTTCAGGTCCCGGCTTTTATAGAAGGGGTGGTGCCCCAGCTGGATGACTTTTTCCTCGGCAGTAACGGTAAAAACAAAACAAAGGATCAAAACAAAGAAAATAATTTTTTTCATGGGCATTCCTCCTGAATCGGAATCATTTTCCAATCCTGTTACGTGTGTTCAATCTATACCCCCAAAAAATAAAAGTCAAGCGGAAAATCATCATTCCTTTAGGGACGGGCACTCAAGGCGGGCCGCCGGAACAGAAAGCGCCTGGCATGTTTGCAGGTTTTACTTCTCGATCCCGGTCCGCGCCTGCAGGCCTTTCTGGTAGTAATGACGGACCTCTTTCATCTCGGTCACCAGGTCGGCACGATCCAAGACCGCCTGGGGGGCATAGCGCCCGGTCAGCACCAGCTCCACCGCGGGCGGCTTCCGCTCCATGAGGCGCAGCACCGGTTCGGGGGGCAGGATGCCGAAATGGAGCAGGGTGTTGATCTCGTCCAGGACCACGATCCGGTACTCGCCGCCGGCCAGGGCGGCCTCGGCGGCGGCCAATCCCGCTTCGGCGGCGGCGATCTCCTCGGCGCGGACCCCCTGCCCCTGGTGGTGGAAGTCGGGCAGGCCGAACTGCTCGATGGTGACCAGGCCGGCCAGGTGCCGGGCGGCGGCCAGCAGCTCGCCGTATTCGCCCTTTTTCAGGAACTGGGCCATGTAGGTGCGCATGCCGCGTCCGGCGGCCCGCAGGGCCAGTCCGAGGGCGGCAGTGGTCTTGCCCTTGCCGTTGCCCGTGTAGACCTGGATCCGCCCGTCGAAATCCACGGCCGCCTCAGGTCATCTTCATGGAATACATCTTGGAAACGCCGGGTTCGTCCATGCTGATGCCGTAGATATAGTCGGCCTCCTCCATGGTCTTGAAATTGTGGGTGATGATGACGAACTGGGTCTTGTTCTTCAGCTGGTGCAGGAATTTCAGGAAGCGCTGGATGTTGGCCTCGTCGAGCGAGGCGTCGACCTCGTCGAAAACGCAGAAAGGCGAGGGCTTGTATTCGAAAAGCGAGAAGAGGAAAGCCAGCGAGGTCAGGGTCTTCTCCCCGCCGGAAAGGAGGCGCATGCTCTGCAGCCGCTTGCCCGGAGGCTGGACCTGGATCTCCAGCCCCGCCTCCAGCACGTTCTCGCTGTCGGTCAGGACCAGCTCCGCTTCGCCGCCCTCGAAAAGGATCTTGAAGTTCTTGACGAAATTCTCCTTGACGGCATTGAAGGCCAGCAGGAAGCTTTCCTTGGATTCGCTATCGATGCGGTCGATGGCGGAGTTCATGTCGGTGATGGATTTGACGATGTCCTCCTTCTGGCCGACCAGGAAATTGTAGTCCTTGTCCAGGATGTCGTACTCCGCCTCGGCGGAAAAATTGAGGCGGTCACTCTCGCGCATGCGGTTGAGCTTGTTGACCAGCTCGTTGTACTGCGTGTCCAGCTGGGCCGGATCGTTCTGCAGCAGGGCGGCGTCGGCCTGGATGTCCTTCAGCTCCATGCCCAGCTCCTGGCCGGCGATCTCTTCCAGCTGGAACAGGTCCTTCTTCACGGACGCGATCTTGATCTCGCTCTCCTTCTTGTTCTCACGCCACTCTTCCAGGACCCTTCTGGAGGCCGCCAGGTCGGCGGAAATCTTCTTCACCTGGGCGTTCGCCTCGTCCAGGGCCTGTTCTTCCTTTTTCATGCGCTTTTCCAGGTCGGCCTTCTCCAGGTCCAGGACCTTGCCGCGCGCCTTGATCTCCTTGATCTTGTCGGCGCTCTCGACGATCTCCTGCTCCAGGCGCTTTTTTTCCTCGGCGGAGGACTGGATCTGCTGCTGGCGCTTCTGCGAGCGGGCCTGGCTCTCCTGCAAAGCGTTCCGGCGCGAGCTGATCTTTTCGCGGATCAGGTTCAGGGCGCTGTCGTACTGGAGCTTTTCCTTTTCTTTTTCATTGGCCTGCTGCAGCAATTTCTCGCTTTCGCGGGCCGCCCGCTCCTTGTCGCGCTCCAGGCCTTCATTCTGCTTGTCAAGCTCGGCTTTCTTGCCTTCCAGCTCGGCCAGGCGGCCTTTCAGCTTCTCCACCTCCGCGGCCAGGCCTTCGATCTCGGCGCCGGTGACCTGGATGCGGTTTAGGCCGAGGTCACGGTTCTTTTTCAGGGCCTCGAGCCGCGAGCGCAGGGAGATGCCCTCATCCTTGTGGGCACCCAGCCCGGCTTCGGCCCGCTGCAGCCGCTCGCCCGCTTCTTGCTTGCGGGCCAGGCTCACGCCGAGCTGCGCGCGGATCCCGGCCAGTTCCTGGTTCAGGGCGGCGACCTTCTTCTCGATGGCCTTGATCTCGTCCAGCACTTCCAGGATGCCGCGGTCGCGGTTCTTGATCAGCACGCCGTTGGCGCCGATCACCTCGGCGTTCTCGGTGACGACGTCGATCCCGTACTTGGCATAGAGCGCCAGCCCGTTCTTCAGGGTGTCGACCAGCGCGCCGTCGCGGAAATAGGGCTTCAGCTCCTTGTCTTCCAGCTCGAACAGGTCCTTCACGAAATCCTTGAACCCGGGTTCGCGGCGGACGGCTTCCGGCAGGCGGGCCGCCGTGGAGCGCTTGAGAAAGGCCTTGCGCAGGTCGGGCTGCAGGGCGGCCTCGGGGTCGACGATGGGCGCGTCCAGCTCGTCGAAGTAAAAGCTCTCCAAGGCGGCGTGGAGGTGCTTGGGGGCCACCAGCAGTTCCTGCAGGAAGCCCCGGCTCTTGCCGGCCGGGATCTTCCCCTGGCCGCCGGTGATCTTGGCCTTGATCTCCAGGTACTTTTCCTTCTGGCGGTCGAGGTTGGCGATCTCGTTGCCGGTTTCGCGCAGCTGTTTTTCGACCGCCTCGGCCTCGGCGCGGGATTTTTCGAAGGCGGATGCCGCGGCGACGGATTCGCCTTCCCGGGCGCGCAGCGTTTCCGCCAGCGCCAGGACGGCCGTTTCGATCTGCGCGATCTCGGGATTCTGGCCCTGGTTCTCGAGCTCCTGGATGATGTGCTTGCGGCTGGCCACGTCCCCCTCCAGGCGCAGCAGGTTCTTTTCCAGTTGGGCCGACTCGTTGCGGTTGCGCGAGATCTCCACCTGCAGGTTGAACATCGCCTTTTTCAGGTGGCCGTCCTCGATGTTGCGGGCGGCGCTGGCCTTCTTGATCGCTTCCAGGGCCTGGGCCAGCTCGCGGTCGGAACCCGACTGCCCGGCCAGCTCCCGGTCGAAGCCGTCGAGCTCGGCGGCAAGGGCCTTGTCCTGTTTTCCGATCTCCCTGATCTCGGCTTCGCTTTCGGCGATGAATTGTTCCAGTTCCGCCATTTTCTGCTTGATGAATTCCTGGCGCTGCTGGGTCTTTTCGATCTCTTTGCTGCCTTCCAGGAGCTTGTTGTTGTGGTCGAAAATGAACTGCTGGTTGCTCTTCAGGCTCTGGTCCAGGTTCCAGCGCTTGCCCTCGAGCTCGAGCAGCCCATGGTCAAAATCGCCGATCTCCTTGACCAGGGCCGACTCGCCGTTCATGAACTCGACGATCTTGCCGCCCTGCAGGTCGAAATCCTCCTTGAAGGCCTGGTATTTCT
>Ga0315276_10003241_pt1 | contig 14929 bp, 15 predicted proteins | sample YL17G05_0_MG_FD_204542 | JGI IMG/M metagenome (GOLD analysis project Ga0315276, IMG submission 204542) | Sediment microbial communities from Yellowstone Lake, YNP, Wyoming, USA - YL17G05_0 | ecosystem: Environmental > Aquatic > Freshwater > Lake > Sediment | place: USA: Wyoming | collected...
CAATACAGGATGCAAACCTGCCCGGCGACAAAGGCCGGATGATAAAAACAAATATTTATAAAGCCCTCGACAAACAGGGCGATTGTGCCGGCTTTTCATTCATCGCGGTCGGGGCAGGCTTTGCAGACAAAATTGAATTAGTTGTGGCGACTGATGCCCGGTGCGAGAAACTGCTCGGATTTAACGTGCTGTCGAGTAATGAGACTCCCGGCTTTGGGGACAAGATGAAGAACGATAGTTTTCGCAACCAGTTTAAAGATGCTCCTGCAGATAAACTTTCACTTGTTAAAATCGGCGATACCGGCAAAATCGACAACGAAATAGTCGCTATCAGCGGAGCGACCGTAACCAGTACAGCTGTGATAAATATTTTTAATAAATCTGTTGTGAGCGCAAAAGAACAATTACAAAAGAAAGGATTGATAACTGCCGATGGCAGATGAGACTTCTATAAAAATCAATTATTTGGCTGCACTTACCGCCGGCCTGTGGCGAGAAAATCCTACTTTCCGCCTGCTGATTGGTATGTGCCCGCCTCTTGCCGTAACGACAGCAGTCAAGCCGGCGCTGACTATGGGGCTAAGCGTTATCTTTGTGCTGGTCTGCAGCAACCTTGCCATCAGTCTGATGCGTAATCTGCTAAAGCCGCACCTGCGAATCATTATGTTCACGCTCTCCATCGCCGCATTTGTCACCATTTGCGACCTTTACCTGCGGGCCTTTCAGCCGGTAATGAGCGAAATACTCGGCGCCTATGTGCCGTTGATTATCGTCAATTGTATTATCATCTTTCGTGCCGAGGCCTGCGCAAGCAAAACTAACGCATGGGCAAGCATTCTCGACGGCATCGGCTCAGGCACGGGCTTTACAATAGCCCTGTGCATCATAGCCGGAATTCGTGAAGTTCTTGCGTCCGGCACCCTTGCCGGTTTCACTGTTATGCCTCGCGGCTTTGTGCCGTGGGCTGCAATGCAGATGCCGGTCGGAGCGTTCGTTACACTGGGACTGCTGCTGGGGCTTGCGAGTGTGCTGACCAGAAAGAGGAAAAACTGATATGGATAGAGTATATATTCTGATAATGGGTTTTTTGTCGGTCGTTATAGTCAATAACTTTGTCTTCACAAAATTCCTCGGCACCTGCCCTTATTTAGGTGTTTCAGGCAGACTCGATACCGCGTTCGGAATGGGACTTGCGGTAACATTTGTTACAGCCCTGAGCGGTATTATGACTTGGCTGATTGATTTTTATGTCCTTGTTCCGCTCGGCTTGGAGATAACGCGATACATTTGTTACATAGTCGTTATCGCAGGAGCGGTTCAACTTGTTGAAATGTATGTAAAAAAATTCTTTCCGTCGCTGAATAAGAGTTTCGGTGTCTTTCTGCCGCTGATAAGCACCAACTGCGTTATCCTTGGGCTGTGTCTATTTATAAATATCTGGGGTACAGACAACCTTTTGGAAGTAACGGTTCTAAGTACCGGCACCGGGTTCGGCTTTGCGGTAGCCATCTGCATTATGGCGGCCATTCGTGAGAACCTGATTCTGGCCGATGTCCCCGAAAGTTTCAAAGGCGCTCCCATAACGCTGATTACCGCAGGACTTTTGGCATTGGCATTTATGGGCTTTACAGGAATGATACAGTGATTTTAGCTGATATAATTTCGCTTTGGAATAGTTCCTGGCCGGCAGGAGCTACAATGCTCGCGCTGGGTCTGGGCTTTGCCATAGTTTTACTGATTGCCAGTGAAAAACTCAAGGTTCAGCAGGATGAAAGGGTCGAAAGAATCCTTGCGGCGCTGCCCAATATCAATTGCGGTTCCTGCGGGTGTGCGGGCTGCCAGGAATATGCGAAGGCCGTGGTCGCCGACCAGACTTTATTAGGCAGATGTTTTCCGGGGGGGCCTAAAACAATGCATGAGGTTGCGGCAATACTGAATCTGCGGATAAGCAGCTCTCACGCCCCCAAAAGGCCAATCATACATTGCAGCGCCTATACCGCCGACAAGACTTACTACGCAAAATATCAGGGCATTCCAAGCTGCACTGCTGCAAATGCCTTGCCCAATGCGCAGGCTTGTAAGTTCGGATGTCTTGGTTTCGGCGATTGCGTAAATGCCTGCAAATTCGACGCACTTGACATTATCGACGGTCTGTCTACCGTCGACTATAAAAAGTGTACCGGCTGCGGCGCATGCTCTAAGGCCTGCCCACGCAACTTGATTGAGATGGTCCCCTTTGCCTGTGAAAATATGATGACCGTCGCGTGCAGAAACAAAGAAAGCGGCAAAAGTACGCGGATGATGTGTAAAGTCGGTTGCATCGGCTGCGGCCTCTGTGCCAAACAAACAGACATATTTGCAGTCGAAGAGAACTTGGCCCGATTGGATTACGGCAAATACCAGCCCAATGAGCAGACTGAAACTGCTATGAACAAATGCCCGACCGGCGTAATTATATTCCGGGGTCCATCAGCTCCGGAGCCTCGCCAACCAGCCTAGTTTTCCGTAAATAGCGGCTTTTGCGATAGACCTTTCACCTTGATGTAGCTGAACATATAGCTCAGGATTAGTGTAAGAGCTGTGCCGACGACTATTAACCAGCTCCATGCCAATTTGACGTATCCTTTATGAGACATCAGTAGGAGTATTGTCATGCTTAAAGTGCTGACAGCCATTGCAATTACATTACCGAAGGTAGTCTTTCGTTTTGTTAACACTCCTAGCAGGAAAATACCAAGTGTTGCTCCGCCGGTCAGCGAAAAAATCTCGAATGCAAACCAGAGTACGTTTTGTACCGGTTCACAGGCAAAAGCAATAGTTGCTAGGATAACACCGAAAGCTGCCACAGCTATCCTTGAGATGAACAAGTAGTGTTTTTCTGCTGCAGCTTTTTTAATAAGCGGGCGATAAATATCCGTTACGAAAGACGAAGCCAATGAACTCAAGGGTGAGTCAATGCTGGCTAATACGATTGCAGAGAGCATCAATCCTTTCAATCCGGCCGGCAGAGAATTTTTCGCGAAGTGCGAAAGAACCTCTTTAGCCCTGCCTGGTTGAATAATGTCAGGATTCTGCTGATAGAACACATAGAGCAGGGTGCCGATTCCCAAATATATGCACAAAATCGGAAGTGCTGTTAGAATAGTCATAATAATGGTTTTCTGGCTTTTTTTTCTGGTCCTGACAGTAAGTAAACGCTGCATCATTTCCTGATCGGTACCAAATACAGCCAGGCCTATAAAAAACGCATTGATGCTGCCGGCCCAAAAACTTGTGGGACTATTGAGGTCGAATTTGAAATTAAAAACACTAAGTCGTCCTGCCTGGCTTGCTGTTTGCCAGGCGGTGGATAAACCACCTTGTATGTGAAGCGAAAGATAAATTAATAGTGCGCTGCCCGCTAAAAAAATGACTATTGCCTGATACGCACCGGCCCAAACCACCGCTTTTATTCCGCCGAACGCAATGAAGATAATACTTACTACCGTAAATACCAGAATCGTTTGTGCCAGAGACCAGCCCATAATAATCCCAACCCCCATGCAAGCGGCATACAACCTGACGCCCGATGCTGTTAAGCGTGTAATAAAAAAGAAAATCGAACCTGCGTATTGAGTCTCAGGACCGAAACGATGCCTTAGAAATTCATATATGCTCGTACAATTATATTTATAAAACACGGGGATGAACAGAAATGCCACCAGAATGCGTGCAGTTGCTGAGCCGATGAAAAACTGCAGATACTCCCAGTTTTCACTGAAGGCCGTTGCCGGCACACCAACGATGGTAAGCGCGCTAACTTCAGTTGCAACAAAAGACAGGCACGCAACAATCGAAGGAACTTTTCTACCGCCGAGAAAGAAATCGTTTGTGTCTTTTTCTTCACGCCCGAAGATGTAGGAAATAATGAAAAGAATTAATACTGCTGAACCGACCACGATTAAATCGATTTGACCTACAGCTGCTGTGATATTTTGCGGCAAACTAAATTGAATCATTTAGTTTCCCTTATGGCTTTCCTCAACGATTGATTGTTTTCATTAAGGACTGTAAGGGCTTGATTAAAATTTATTTTACGAAAGTGCATCACAATTGCGGATTTGACTTTTCCTTTTGCCCGGTTAAGTAAATTTCCGGCTCTTGTTCGCGAAAGACCGGTCAATTGCGAAACAATCCTCACTGACCTGTCCCGTAGCTTTTCATTTGTCGCGTTGAGGTCAACCATCAGGTTTCCGTAAACTTTGCCCATTTTAATCATAACAGTGGTAGTGAGAGTATTGAGAACAAGTTTCGTGGCGGTACCTGCTTTCATACGGGTCGAACCGGTGATGACCTCTGGGCAGACGATAGGATTTATGACTATCTCTGCGGGCTTGTGCCGGGTTGTTTGCCTGGCACAGGTGATGAAGATTGTGCCTGCTTTTATTTTTGATGCTTGTTTCAGTGCACCTCGAACGAAAGGGGTCATACCGCAGGCGGCAATTCCGACAACGACATCTTTTGCCTTAATTCCATTTTTTATTATTGCCTTTGCTCCATCATTTTCGTGGTCTTCGGCGCCTTCTACGGCCCTAACCAGAGCACGCCGGCCGCCGGCGATAATCCCCTGCACTAAAGAAGGCTCTACACCAAAAGTCGGGGGGCATTCCGACGCATCGAGCACGCCCAGCCGGCCGCTCGTTCCGGCTCCGACATAGAACAGCCGGCCTCCTTTTTGGAGGTGCTCGACTATCGTATCGACTGCCTTGGCAATATTTTTCCGCTCTTTGCCGACCGCAGGTGCAACAAGTCTGTCTTCGGAGTTAATAAGGTCGACTATCTTCTGCGTTGACAGCCGGTCTATGTTTGCGCTTTTGCTGTTACTATTCTCGGTGGTTGGAAGCGGTCTATGCTTTCTCATTATGCAGGCGTTATTTTTCCTAAGATTAATGCCTCGTCTGCCCCGGTTGCGCTGGGGACATTATTGGCGATTCCTTTAATTGTCGCGTATGCCAGGATGGCAAATGAAATCGCCTCTTTGGCATCGTAGTCTATCCCCAGTTTGCTGCTGGTAAGGATTTTAACCCCGTCAAGTTCCTCCCGCAGCATCTTAACCAGCGTATCGTTCTTCGCCCCGCCGCCGCACAATATCACTTCATCCGGCATCGCGGGCAGAAACCGCTTGTAAGACAAACCTATGCTCGCCGCGGTAAAAGCGGTAACAGTCGCTGCAATATCTTCGATGGAAAGCCCCTTCCTTCTCGCCCGTCTGTACAGGATATCGCGATATGTTTTTCCGAACATCTCGCGCCCGGTCGATTTTGGGGGCCGTATACTGAAAAACGGATGCCGCAGCATATTACCAAGCAGCTCCCTGTCAACCGCGCCTTGCTCCGCGATTTTGCCGTCGAGGTCGAATTTCTCTCTGTCCTTTGTTGCCAGCGAAACGATTCCGTCGATTATCATATTCCCGGGTCCGGTGTCGAATGCGATGATACCTTCCCTCCGGCAGCCCGCTGGCAGATAAGTCACGTTCGCTATCCCCCCGATATTCTGAATTGCTCGGTTCTTTTTTTTATCTCGAAACAGGATATAATCGGCGAAAGGCACCAGAGGCGCTCCCTGCCCGCCTGCCGCTACATCTCTTGGACGAAAATCCGCCACCGTCGTAATTCCCGTCCGCTGGGCAATTACCGCCGGCTCGCCAATCTGTAAAGTGCAGCGAACCATCCTTTTCCAGAGTCGCCGTCCCCTTGGATTGTGATAAATCGTCTGCCCGTGCGACCCTATCAGGTCTATCGTCTTCAAATCAATCTTGCTGCTCCTGCAAAGTTCCAGCACCGCATCCGCAAATACCTCACCGATTACAAAATTCAGATGACTCACATCCGCTGCCCCGGCTTCTTTCGACTCGACAAGTTTGAAGATAGCTCGGCGAACTGCTTCCGGATATGGGAAGGTATCATACGTCAGAACATTTATCTTGTCCCTGCCAATATCAATAATTGCGGCGTCAACTCCGTCGGCTGATGTGCCGGACATCAATCCAGCCACGCGCATCCGCGCTTTTCTTTGTAGTCTCGCTATTTTGTTTTCTGTCATAATCTCCATCTCTTTTTCTTATCGGCTAAATGATATGATTCTCGTTCAACCTGTTTGAATAATCTCAGGTTATCTTGTAGTCGCGAAGTTTTATTGCGTAGCAGCCAGAGCTTCTTGAACTCTCCGCTCACCTCTTCAATCGACCTGCCCAATTGTGCTAATTCTGAGCTTCTAACACTTTTTCCCGCCCGCAGCGCCTTTGCTGCAAGTGCTCGCCTGCATGCCAAATAGTCCATTCGCTCCGCCGCCTTCAGTTCCCGGATTGCTATTCTCTCGAATGCCCCCGTTGTTTTCGGAACTTCTGGCCAGCCCTTGCCGTCAGATAGTTTTTCCAGAATCCGCCTTAACCCCGCCGGCTCCATCATATCGATACAGCTTCGGGCGGGGGGGATAATATGCAGAATTGGCTCAACCAGCGCATCATACAGCAAAGATTCGTTACGCATCGGCTTCCCGCACATAATATATGTATCGCCCAATAGTGCCACCTTCTTTGCCATTTTGTTTGTCCGCTGCCCGAAAACGTGCTCGCAGAAGTTCTCCGTAAATCTCTTTTCATCGACAGCTTTTCCGTGCCACGAGTGTGCCGCTCCGTGCGCAAAACTATGAAGGCTTGCTCCGAGAAAGTTGCGATGTCCCCTGTCTCCCCAGTCTGTGTTAAGCAGACCTTCAGCGTGATATCTGCGACCTTGGGCTGCAAAATTCTTTACATTTCCCATAGAATTAGATAGCCGCGAGCCGTGCGTCAGCCATCCGCTCGTCCCAGGACAAACCATAAACCGCATCCCTGACTCTGCGATTTTCCTGGTTTTGCGTATATTTTCTCCGCCGCTTTCATACTCCCAGTTGAGCAGTACCATATCTTGCGGCAACTTCTTCAGAAGCTGCGGATATTTTAATACCATATCCGCCCAGGCGTTCATCCGTTTCCCGTATTTATCGCACAGCCGGTGTATTTTCAGTAGAAATTCTAAGTAAACCCCTCTCGCCCCGACTTGGTTTGCTATTTTCTTGCTGCGTCCCTTGCCGAGTTCCCACGTCTCATCGCAGCAGACGTTAAAGTCCTCCGCCTCGAACAGCGGCACAAATTCGCTGTAAAGTTCCGCAATAAGCTTAATCGACCGCGGGTCCGTTGGACAAAGAGTCGTCCCGCCTGGAAATCCGCGAAACCCCGGCATCTCGCCTAAGTCCCCGTATTTCGGCAGGGACAAAATCTTCTCGAAATGCCCGAAGCTTGCTAATGAGCCGACAAGTCTTATATGGTGCGCCCGGCAGCATTCCTGCAACGACAGAATCTCTTCCGCCGTAAAAGGGCTGAAACCTTTGCCTATATCCGGGTGCCTTTTAAACGTAAAAACGTTTTCCACATAAAGCTGTAGTTCGTTAATTTTCCAGTGCGCAAGCCGCTCCACAAGCTCTTTAAGGGTATTTAACTTCGGAACTTTTCCCCGCGAACAATCATGGTAGATGCCGCGCCTGCGAAAATCGGGCTTGTCTTCTATGATGCAGGCAGGCAGCGTCCTCCCGTATATCCGGACAAGGTCTCGCAGCGTCTGCACAGCATAGTACGCCCCTGCGTCCGCTTTGGCGAAAATTTCAATTCCATCTTGACTGATACTGAGCCGATATGCCTCATCATTGGCGATTTTCTTGTCCCTGCTTATTCGCACCGCCGCCGAGGCAAAAAGATTTTTGGTTATATTGGCCTTGATATTTTTTTCTGCTAAGTCTCTGCTGAGTTGTTTAAGAGGGAGATTGTCTGCCGTATGGGGACTGGCAAGTATCGGCCTCGCAGGCCAGCGAAAAATCCCTTTACGAAAGATGACTTTTTTTACAGGAACCAGTAATTTAACAAACGGACTTTCTTCCTTGATGGTCATGCGGGTAGTATAGCAGGACTAAGCATATCTGACAAGTTTGCCCCGTTTTTAGTTTTTTATTGATTTTTGCTTTTTAGTTGCCGCTTGTTTTTGATAGAATCTATCACGCAAATTAGAAGATTAATTTTTTTCAGCAGAAAGGAAAAGATGAAAGACCATAAATCGAATTGCCCAGGAAAAGCAAAATATCTGGCGGGAAAAAGAATCCTTCCCAAGCCGATTGGCAAAGACACAGATGTGGTAAAACTTATAGATAATCTCGACGCCTACAACGGCGGAAGATTAAGGGCCGCCTGCCATTTATTGAGAGATAAATACTCTCAGGCTGATGTTACTATCGGCTTAAGTCTTGCCGGTGCCCTGACTCCCGCGGGGCTGGGGCCTTCGACAATAATCCCCTTAATGAACCACGGCTTCGTCGATTGGCTCGTTGCGACAGGTGCGAATATGTATCACGATATCCATTATGCCTTTAATCTGCCGATGTTCAGGGGCAGCCATAATGTCGATGATGCAGACTTGAAAGCAAAAGGCGTAACGAGAATCTATGACATCCTGTTTGATTATGAAGACGTTCTTATGGAAACAGACCGTCACCTGAGGGAAATCCTCATAAGACCTGAATTTCAAAAAGAAATGGGAACGCGGGAATTTTATCACCACCTTGGCAAAATACTCAGCGAGCTTGAGCAGAAAAATAACCTCGGCCAGGTAAGCATCCTCGCCGCTGCCTATCGCAACGGCATACCTGTTTTCACGTCCTCCCCCGGCGATTCGACTATCGGAATGAACGTGGCTGGCATCGAGCTTCTTGCCGAATCGGCTGGCTTACTGGATAAATTTAAACTGAAAATAAATCCCAGCATCGACGTCAACGATTCGACCGCGATTATCTTGAACGCCAAGAGATACGAAAAAGGCAAAACAGGCGTTATCCTTATCGGCGGCGGCAGTCCCAAAAACTTTATGCTCCAGACCGAACCGCAAATCCAGGAAGTCCTGATGATTCCTGAAGTCGGGCAGGACTACGATATCAACATAACCGATGCCCGCCCCGACACCGGCGGATTATCTGGCGCACCGCCCTCCGAAGCGGCCAGTTGGGGCAAAATCGACCCCACAAAGCTCGAAGAAACCGTTACCGCTTACCTCGATGTAACTTTAGCGTTTCCGATAATGGTCGCATACACAATCCAGTCCGCTAAGCCCAAAAAACTAAAAAGACTATACGACCGCGGCGATGAACTTCGCAAAAAATTGATTGAGTCTTATCTCGAAAACAATAAAGAAATCGAAAAACTAAAAGGCCTTATAAAGAAACTGTGAACAGGGTAGATTATTTATGGAAGGGAGAGTCGAATGCTTAGAACATTTATCCAGATGACTGCGATGATTTTAACACTTGAAGCGTCTTTCTTTTTAATAAAGACAAATTTGGGGCTATCAGTCAAAACAATTGTTGAACTTAGCACCCCATATTTTGACTATCACGAAGAAATACTGAGGAATCTCGCGAAACAAACAGTAGATACTCAAGTAGGTTTATTCTTGTTACTTTTATCACTTACTCTTCAGATGGGCAATGCTTTGTGGCCTTTAAGGTATAAAGATTTTTGCATTGATTGGTATGGTATATTGGCATCGTTCATATTTTGTACATTAGTTTTAGCAATTTCATACCTTTATACCTATTGTAGATCAAAGAAACTATTTAGCCAGTGCATGCAAATTATTAAACAACGACATTCGCCTAAAAAGCAATGTAATATTACATTGCAGGATAGTTGATTTCATCATAATGGCAGAAAAAAGAACAGTTTTTTGCGGAAGTTTTGAATAATGGTAAAGCTCGTTCTAATCATTGGCGGAATTAGTCTAGTGCTAATTATGCTGTTTCATATTGCCAAAGATATTTGGGACTATTCTCGTTATGGTAAAAATGGTAAGACTTATAATCGTCCTAAGATACTGCCATCGATTGATGAGATGCAGGAACTGATAATAAAAAAGGGTGGCACTATCATTGTAGATGGCAAACTAAGTCCCAAAATGGAAGAAGAATGGAACAAGATTGTTGAGACTATAGAAACGAATACTTAGAAACATCTTAAGATAAATAACTTATGAATGAAATTTTAGAATTGTTGATAGGTACAGAATGTTAATTGTCTATATTCTTTATGGGTTATTTGTACTCTTGGGGCTGTTGTATATAGGTTTACAGGACATTCATGCTAATGCCCGGAAACGTGCTTTCAAATCTTGGGATGAGGAAGATGAGAAACTTCCCACAATCAAGGACATTCAGAAGCAAATTGTTGAGATGGGCGGAGACATTTGCGTAAACGGTAGGTTAAGTTCCGAAATGGAGGAGGTGTGGAACGAACTTTATATTAAGCAATATGAAGTGGGTGGAGCTGCAAGGAATTGGCTTGTTGGAGAATAGATTTTATTACGGCTCTCTTTACTGTAGTGGTCTGAGTCCCCTAAATAAAACCTTGATTGTAAGACAATGACGGATTATTCTTACGCGGTTACTATAAATATTATGAAAACCAAACTTGTCAAATTAGCTCAAAGGCACCGCAGGTTAAGAGCAAAATAAAATCCTGCGAAGCAATTCCGCATTTTTTATTTTTGATTTTTAACTTTTGATTTTTTTCTTCGTGCCTTGGCGTCTTCGTGGCTAATTTTTCTTGACTTTTCCCCGAAATATGTTAAAATACCCTCTGTTCATCAGTAGATGAACGCATATCGCCCAGCAGGGCAAGGTCTCAGGGTTAGCAAACCCAAGTCAATCGTAAACCTGTGGTGAGTTTGTCGAACCATCGTAATTTCGAAATAGTAATTTTGTAGGTAGCCAATGCTTTTTTTAGTCAGCTTATGGGAAAAATTGACCGGACGCCTGATAAGGCGGGGCAGCATCGCTGCCGGGTGGTTGAGACAAAGACTTGGCGGACAAACCACGTTTGGAGCACAAGTTTTGTCGAGAACGCCTCCCGGCCAAACTCTCTGCGTCTTCGGCGCAATCAGCGTCTAAAAACAGTGTAAATCTGTGTTCATCTGTGGCTGACTTGAAAGGGGGAATAACTAATTAGCGGTTTTCAATAACAAATTGATGTTGTTTATAATTTACTTCTCTGCCTGTCCTGAGCATAGTCGAAGGATGTTCTCTGTGCCCTCTGTGGCTACACAGAGATTTTCTGCGCAGAAAGGAAAAATCAATCAAAATGAACAAAATTATGCGAAACGAACCCAAATTAGGACAAAGTCAAATTTTTATAACACCAGTTACAACAATGTATTACAGCGAAAAAATGAAATTGGACACTTGGTCAAAACGAACCCAAACGAACCCAATTTTACCGGCCTCTGCCGGTAAAATTGCCCCCTTGTTTAGAATGTCGTTTATTCTAAGGGGGCCTGACTTTACCCATCCTGAGCAACCCAATTTTGCCGCTCCGAATCCCTCGAATAAAATCTTGATTACACGGCGGCTATTTGTTATTACTCCGATTATGAAAAATGAACTTGTTAAATTAGCTCAAAGACACGGGACGCCGCTATTTATTATCGACCACGCCAAAATAAGGGCCAACTTCAGAACTTTTAAGAAAAATCTGCCCAACGTTCAGGCCTATTACGCGGTAAAGGCAAACTCTAATCAGGAAATAATCGAGACGCTCTTCAAAGAAGGCGCCAGTTTCGATGTCGCTTCCTACAACGAGTTTATGCAGGTCTATAAGTATCTCAAGCTTCTTCAAAAAAGTGATAAATATTTTTTCATCTGGGACAAAATTATCTTTTCCAACACAATCAAAGACCGGCACACCTTAAAAAAGATAAGAAAATATAAGCCGCTCGTTACCTATGACAACGCCGACGAGGTCAGGAAAATAAAAGAGTACTGCCCGACTGCCGGCCTGGTTTTACGCTTAAAAGTCCCTGACATTGGCTCGCAGGTGGAACTAAGCTCGAAATTCGGCGCCGAGCTTGGCGAAGCGTTCGATTTGATAAAACTGGTCTTCGATTTGGGTCTTACTGTCGAGGGCTTGAGCTTCCACGTCGGAAGTCAGTGCACAAATTTCGATAATTACGCCTCTGCGCTGCGGATAACCTCCGAAATCTTCAACGACTGCCGGAAAAAGGGGTACAATACCAGAATAGTCGATATCGGCGGCGGATTCCCAGTCCCCTACGATTCACAGGCGCCTCGCTTCGAGCAGCTTGCCAAAGTAATACGTTCAGAATGCAAACGGCTTTTCCCGAAGGACGTAGAGCTTATAGCTGAGCCCGGCCGTTTTATGGTCGCAACAGCTGCCTCTCTTATTTCGGAAATCATCGGAAAGGCCCGCAGGGACGGCAAAATCGTCTATCACATCAATGATGGCGTTTATAGTACCTTTTCAGGAGTGGTCTTTGACCACTGGGTTCCGACTTTCCGCGCGTTCAACCGCGGCAAAAAGGAGGTCTGCACCGTCGTCGGCCCCACCTGCGACAGTTTCGACAAAATCTCTCTCTCGGAGCATCTGCCCGCTAATCTTCAAATCGGCGATTTTTTTTACACCGAAAACATAGGCGCATACAGCATCGCTTCTGCGACAAGATTCAACGGCTTCGACGGTCCCAAAATTATACATATTAACAAGTAGACGTGTTCCCTTGTCGCTTAACGTTTAGCGAAAGCGCTGTCCCAGTCTTTCCAGACCGGCTCAAACCCGCGTGCCCTTATCATCCCGGCTACCTCCGCCGGGCTGCGCGTGTCGTCGATTTCGAATTGTTCGGCCTGTGGTGAGCCTGCCTGCCCTGAGTCTGTCGAATGGGTCGAATCCGCTGCGTTCCTCGATTGTGAATATCCGCCAGGGCTGGTCTTGCTGCCCGCGCTGACTTTTGTTACCCCGACTTCGATTAAATGGTCTCTCAGCTCCGCTCTTTCCCGCGTCGATAGCACCATCCCCGCATCCGCAAAGCACAATCGCAGTGCGACTATCATTTGAACAAGATTTTTATCAGATAGAAAAGAAAACTGTGTTCGGTCGACGTTTTTTGCCGGCCGCAGTCTCGGAAACGAAAGCGACACGCGTGATTTCCAGTATCGCTTCATAAGATAATGTGCGTGCTCGCCGAGCGACAGTGTTTCAAGTCGCCAGTCGGATAAACCGAGCAGTGCTCCGATTCCTATTTCTCTCATCCCCGCCTGCGCAATGCTGTCGGCAGCGCTCAACCGATGGTCATAGTCGGCCTTAGGACCAGCGGGATGATATTTCCGATATACATCGCGGTCATACGTCTCCTGATACAGCGTGACGCCTTCGATACCCGCGGCGAAAAGCTTTGCGTATTCTTCGGTCGTCATCTGATATACTTCTATCGAGATGGAGCTGAATTTGCCTCTCAGTCTCCCCGCAAGCTCGCAAAGGTAATCGACGCTGATGGATTCCCTGTCCTCGCTGCTTACAAGCAATATGTCCCTGAACCCTTCCGAAGCGATAATGTCCGCTTCCTCGACTGCCTGCTCAATGGTCAATCTCCTCCGCTGGTATTTGTTGTCTTTGTTGAAGCCGCAGTACAGGCAGTTATTTACGCAGTAATTCGATAGATACAGCGGTGCGTATAGCCGGATTGTTTTTCCAAATCTTTGTATCGTAAGCTGCCGGGCCGTCTGTGCCATCTCTTCGAGGTAATCTTCCGCCGCTGGTGAAATCAGCGCCTGCAGTTTCTCCGGACTGTAACTGCCGGCAGGGGAGTTCATCGCTCGCACAATATCACTGCTGTTGACTTCGCCTGTATGTTTTTGCGTGCTAATCATTTTTCTTGTTTGTTATCTCTTAAAAAACCCGTCAGCGGACTCGATGCGCTTGCCCTCTTGCTCGCTGCTGCTGCGCCTGCTTTATAAGCCATTCGTCCCGCTTCAACCGCAAGCTTAAAAGCCGTGGCCATTTGGTTCGGCTCAGCCGCCGTTGCAATCGCCGTATTGACCAGGACTGCATCTGCTCCCATCTCCATCGCCTCCGCCGCGTGCGACGGCAGCCCCAGTCCCGCGTCAACTATAACAGGAACATTGGCTTGCTCGATTATGATTTCCAGAGCCGAGCGCGTCTTAAGACCCTGGTTTGAACCGATAGGGCTGCCTAAAGGCATTACGGTGGCCGTGCCGACGTCTTGCAAACGCTTGCTCAAAATAGGGTCAGCATTGATATAAGGCAGAACAACAAATCCGTCTTTAACTAAAATCTCAGCTGCCTTCAGTGTCTCCACAGGGTCCGGCAGCAGGTAATACGGGTCAGGAGTCACCTCTAATTTCACCCAGTTAATACCTGTCGCCGCCCTCGCCAGTTTCGATAGGCGCACGGCTTCCTCTGCGTCCCGCGCCCCGGAAGTGTTCGGCAGCAGCAGATACCTTTTAACGTCGATTGCGCGGAGCGTATCGTCGTTTTTGTTTTCTCCACCAGGGGATGCCTTACGGCAGATGTCCACCCTGCGAAGTGCGACCGTAACGATTTCCGCCCCCGATGCCTCCAGCGCCTCAGCCATAATCTCGCACGATGCGAATTTGCCTGTCCCCACAAGCAGACGCGAATCGAACTCTTTACCTGCAATTACTAACTTGTCCATTCTATCATCCTCCCCCGACAAATCGAACGAGTTCTATACTTTGACCGTTGCGAAGCTTCGTTTCTGCGAACTTCTCGCGGTCGATAATCTCGCCGTCAATCTCAGCTGCCGCTGTCGCACCCTCGATGTCCAGCACCTCTAATAGTTTCGCCACAGTCGAAGGCAGTTGCCCCGCGGGAAACTGTTTCTCAACACCGTTTATTTTAAGAGCTTCCATTTTTACCTCGCCAAAATTAAAAAAGCACTCCCGCAAAAGAAGTGCCTCAAATAATCTCTATCTGCCTTCCTTCGCAGGTCTTAACCTGATCAGGTTCATAGGGTCATCGCCGCATTGGCGATTTCTCAGCCTGCCG
>Ga0315276_10003249_pt1 | contig 14896 bp, 10 predicted proteins | sample YL17G05_0_MG_FD_204542 | JGI IMG/M metagenome (GOLD analysis project Ga0315276, IMG submission 204542) | Sediment microbial communities from Yellowstone Lake, YNP, Wyoming, USA - YL17G05_0 | ecosystem: Environmental > Aquatic > Freshwater > Lake > Sediment | place: USA: Wyoming | collected...
CGCTCACGCGCGCAGGCGCGCGTTGTCCGGGTCGAACGGCGACTCGCGCAGCACGGTTGCCTTCCGGCGCTGGCCCAGGATCTCGATCTCGAATTCCGCGCCGATGCCGGCGTGCTGCGCGTCGACGTAGGCGACCGCGAGGCTCTTCCCGAGCGCGTGACCGTAATACCCGGCCGTCGCCCGCCCCACCAGCGCGCCACCCGCGAACAACGGCTCGTTGCCGAGAGCGTCCGCATCGGTGACCCCGTGCACGTCGAGCGTGACGAAACGGTGCGGAACGCCCGCGGCCAGCTGACGCTCGAGGGCGGCGCGCCCGATGAACTCACCCTTGTTCATGCGCACGAAGCGGTCGAGGCCGGCCTCGAATGGCGTGTAGTCCGGCGTGAGGTCGGATCCCCACATCCGGTAGGACTTCTCGATGCGCAGCGACTCCATCGCGCGCATGCCGACCATGCCGATGCCGAACTCGCTGCCGGCCGCGAACAGCGCGTCGAACAGGCCGTTCGCGTACTCGATCGGAAAGTGCAGCTCCCAGCCCAGCTCGCCGATGAAGTTGACGCGCAGCGCGTAGACGTCGACCGCGAGCCCGATCTCGATCACCTGTCCCGTCAGCCACGGAAAGTCGCGGTTGTCGAGCGACGTCTCGGTGAGCCGCGAGAGCACCTCGCGCGCCTTCGGTCCGGCGACCACGAACGTGCCGCGGCGCGTGGTCACGTTGCGCAACGCCACGCTGCCGCCCGCCGGCAGCATCTGCTGCAGGTAGTCGCCGTCGTAGCGCTCGGCGGCGCCGGCGCTGACGAGGTAGTAGTGATCCGGGCCGAGCTTCGTGATCGTGAATTCGGAGCGGATCCCGCCCTTCTTCGTCAGCGCGTGGCACAGCGCGATGCGGCCGGCGGTCACGGGCACCTTGTTCGCCACCAGAGAATCGAGCCAGGCTTCGGCGCCGGGGCCGATCACTTCGTGCTTGGTGAACGGCGTCAGGTCGATCACGCCGACCTTCTCGCGCATCAACCGGCACTCGTTGCCGACGTGGGCGAAGTAGTTGCTGCGGCGGAAGCTCCACACGTCGCGGCGCGCAACACCCGCGGGCGCGAACCAGTTGGCGCGCTCCCAGCCGTAGCGCTGGCCCCACACCGCCCCCATGCGGTCCAGCTTGTCATAGACCGGGCTGGTCTTGCCCGGGCGCGCGTCACGGCGTTCCTCGTCGGGATAATGGATCGTGAAGACGTTGCGGTAGGTCTCCTCGTTCTTGGTGACCGTGTAGCGCTTGCCGGCGTAAGCGCCGAAGCGGCGCGGATCCACGCCCAGCATGTCGATGCCCGGCTCGCCCTCGACGATCCACTCGGCGAGCTGCCAGCCGGCGCCGCCGGCGGCGGTGACGCCGAAGCTGTGGCCTTCGTTCAGCCACACGTTGCGCAAGCCCCAAGCCGGGCCGATCAGCGGGCCCCCGTCGGGCGTGTACGAGATGGGGCCGTTGACGATGGTCTTGATGCCGCAGTGCTCGAGGCACGGCACGCGCTTCATCGCCGCCTCGACGTGGGGCAGCATGCGGTCGAGGTCGCCGGCGAACAGCTCCTTGCCGAACGTCGCCGGGACGCCGTCGGCGAAACGCGCCGGCGCCCCCTTCTCGTACGGCCCCAGGATCCAGCCCAGGCGTTCCTCGCGCAGGTAGTACGACGCGTCCGATTCGCGCAGCACCGCGAGTTCGCTGCCGCCTCCGGCGCGGTAGGCCTTGAGCTCCGGCGCCTCGTCGTAGACGATGTACTGGTGCTCGACGGGAATCGCCGGCACGTCGAGGCCGAACATCCTTCCGGTCTCGCGCGCATAGTTGCCCGTGGCGCAGACGACGTGCTCGCACACGATGTCGCCCTGGCTGGTCCGGACGTTCCACTCGCCCGACCGGGTGCGCTCGACGCCCAGCACCTCGGTTTGCTCGCAGATCTCGGCCCCGGCCGCGCGGGCACCCTTGCGCAAGGCCATCGTCAGGTCGACCGGCGCGATGTGGCCGTCGTCGGGGTGGTAGAGCGCGCCGACGATCTTCGGCGTGTCGATGCCGTCGCCCAGGTTGACGAGCGGCCACAGTTCCTTCACCTCGGCGGGCGAGATAACGCGGAACGGCACGCCGATGGTGTTGGCGGTGCCGCAGTACTTGAGGTATTCGTCCATGCGGTCGCGGCACGTCGCGAGGCGCAGGTTGCCGGTGACGTGGAAGCCGACTTCCTGACCGGTCTCGGCGGGGAGCCGCTTGTACAGGTCCACCGAATACTTGTGCAACTGGCCGACGGTGTAGCTCATGTTGAACAGCGGCAGCAGCCCGGCCGCGTGCCACGTCGAGCCCGCCGTCAGCTCCGCGCGTTCGAGCAGCGTCACGTCGGACCAGCCCTTGCGGGTCAGGTGGTAGAGCGTGCTGACACCGACGACGCCACCGCCGATCACCACCACCCGCGCCTGCTTGTTCATGCGTTCGCTCCCTTGCTGTCCGGTCCGGGCTGCGCGCCCGTCGTTATGGCCGACAGTTTAGCCAGACCGCGCACCAAGATATCGCAAATTGCGACCACCCCGTGCGCAATTGCGCCAGAGCTCGACTCCCGGTGTCGCATGACGACAACCTGAGGTCGCTATGTCGTCTGCATCGCCATGGCTGACCCTCTATGATCGCACTGTCGCAAGATGCCGCCCGCGCACAGAGCCCGGGCAGCGATGGCAACGTGAAGGGAGAAGCGAGTGAGCGACGACAGCGGCGACGATCTGGATCTCGACAGCCTCAACGACGAGGACCTCGTGCTGCAGGTCCACGACGATCTGTACAACGGCCTGAGGGCAGAAATCGAGGAAGCGACCCGGATCCTGCTCGGCCGCGGCTGGTCGCCCGACCGCGTCCTCAACCAAGCGCTGGTCGAGGGCATGCGCATCGTCGGCATCGATTTCCGCGACGGCATCCTGTTCGTGCCGGAAGTGCTGCTCGCCGCCAACGCGATGAAGGGCGGCATGGCGATCCTGCGGCCGCTGCTGGTGGAAACCGGCGTCGAGCCGATCGGCAAGATGGTGGTCGGCACCGTGAAGGGCGACATCCACGACATCGGCAAGAACCTGGTCGGAATGATGATGGAGGGCGCCGGCTTCGAGGTGATCGATCTCGGCATCAACAACTCCGTCGAAAAATACCTGGCGGCGCTGGAGCTGCACAAGCCCGACATCCTGGGCCTGTCCGCGCTGCTGACGACGACGATGCCGTACATGAAAGTGGTGATCGACACGCTGAAGGAAAAGGGCATCCGCGACGACTACATCGTGCTGGTCGGCGGCGCGCCGTTGAACGAGACCTTCGGCATGGCGGTCGGCGCCGACGCCTATTGCCGCGACGCCGCCATCGCCGTCGAGACCGCCAAGTCGCTGATCGCCGCCCGCCGCGCGGCCCGCGCCGCGCCGTGACCCGGCCTGCGCAAGCCGCCCGGGAGAAGGAATCCGCATGACCGACACCGTCCTCAGTTCCGCCACCCGGGAAGTGGTCATCGGCTTCGAGCGGCCGTTCGTGATCATCGGCGAGCGGATCAACCCGACCGGGCGCAAGATCCTCGCCGCCGAGATGGCGGCCGGCGACATGAGCCGCGTGGAAGCGGACGCGATCGCCCAGGTGGCGGCGGGTGCGCACATGCTCGACGTGAATGCCGGGATTCCGCTCGCGGACGAGCCGGCGATCCTGGCCGCCGCCATCCGGCTCGTCCAGTCGATCACCGATGTCCCGCTGTCCATCGATTCGTCGATCGTCGCAGCGCTTGCGGCCGGCCTCGCGGCCTACCAGGGCAAGCCGCTGGTCAATTCGGTCACCGGCGAGGAGGAGCGGCTCGAGGCCGTGCTGCCGCTCATCAGGAAGTACGGTGCCGCGGTGGTCGCGATCTCCAACGACGAGACCGGCATTTCGCAGGATCCGGACGTCCGTTTCGCCGTCGCGAAAAAGATCGTCGAGCGCGCCGCCGATCACGGCATCCCGGCCTGCGACATCGTGGTCGATCCGCTGGTAATGCCGATCGGCGCCATCAACCAGACGGGCGTGCAGGTGATGCGCCTCGTCCACCGGCTGCGCACCGAACTCAAGGTCAACACCACCTGCGGCGCGTCCAACGTGAGCTTCGGCCTGCCGCAGCGCGACGGCATCAACGCGGCGTTCCTCACCATGGCGATCGGCGCCGGCATGACCTCCGCGATCACCAATCCGCTGCACGCGGACATCGTGAAGGCCTGCATGGCCGCGGACGTGATGATGGGCCACGATCCCGATTGCATGCGCTGGATCCGCAGGTTCCGCGACGTCCCCGCCGCCGGCGCCGAAGGCCCGGCGGCGCGGGGCCGGCGCGAGGTCGGCCAGAGGCGGCGCGCCTGATCGCGGCCGCCGGCGCAGCAGGCGATGGCCGATGATCGCGCGCCCGCTGGCGAACCGGAACTTCCCGTGACCGGCAAGGACGCGCTCGTCGTCTTCACGCCGTCGGGCCGCCGCGGGCGCGTCCCGATCGGCACGCCGCTGCTGCAGGCGGCGCGCTCGCTGGGCGTCGACATCGATTCGGTGTGCGGTGGGCGCGGCCTGTGCGGGCGCTGCCAGATCCTGCTCGCCGAGGGCGATTTCCCGAAGCATGGCGTGACGTCGCGCGCGGCCAACCTGTCGGCGTGGAGCGCGGTCGAGCAGGCGTACTGCCGCACGCAGCCGCTGGCGCCCGGACGCCGGCTGTCGTGCTCGGCGCACGTGCAAGGCGACGTGGTGATCGACGTGCCGCCCGACAGCCAGGTCCATCGCCAGGTCGTGCGCAAGGCCGCCGAGGCCCACGACATCGAGCTCGATCCGGTGGTCCGCCTGCACTATGTCGAAGTCCAGCCGCCCGACATGCACGACCCGTCGGGCGACCTGCGCCGGCTCGAGGACGCGCTCGATTTCGAGTGGCGGCTGACCGGACTTTCCTGCGACGTGCGCGTGCTGCAGCAGCTGCAGGCGGCGCTGCGCCAGGGGGGCTGGAAGGTGACCGTGGCGGTGCACGCCGGCCGCCAGATCATCGCCGTGTGGCCGGGGTTCCGCGAGCGCGTCTACGGCATCGCCGTCGATGTCGGCTCGACCACCATCGCGGCGCACCTGTGCGACCTCGCGAGCGGCGAGGTCGTGGCCGCAGCCGGGGCGATGAATCCGCAGATCCGCTACGGCGAAGACCTGATGAGCCGCGTGTCGTGGGTGATGATGAACCCCGGTGGCGAGGCGGAATTGACGGAGATCGTGCGCGCCGCGATCAACGCGCTCGTCGCCGACGTGGCCCGCGACGCGGGCATCGCGCCGACGGATATTCTCGAGGCCACGTTCGTCGGCAATCCGATCATGCATCACCTGCTGCTCGGCATCAGTCCGGTCGAGCTGGGCGGCGCGCCGTTCGCGCTGGCGACCGATTCGTCGCTGACGCTGTGGGCGACCGAGATCGATCTGGCGATTCACCGCAACGCGCGCATCTACGTGCTGCCGTGCATCGCCGGCCACGTCGGCGCCGATGCCGCCGGCGTGGTGCTCGCCGAGCGCCCCGACCAGTCCGACGCCATGACGCTGCTCGTCGACATCGGCACCAACGCCGAAATCGTCCTCGGCAACCGCAAGCGGCTCCTCGCCTGCTCGAGCCCCACCGGGCCGGCGTTCGAAGGCGCGCAGATCAGCTGCGGCCAGCGCGCCGCGCCCGGCGCGATCGAGCGCGTGCGCATCGATCGCACGACGCTGGAACCGCGCTTCAGGGTGATCGGCTGCGATCTGTGGTCGGATGACCCGGGCTTTGCCGGCGCGATCGCCGCCACGGGCGTGACGGGCATCTGCGGCTCGGGCATCATCGAGGTCGTCGCCGAGCTGTATCTCGCCGGGGTGATCCGGCACGACGGCGTCATCGACGGCGCCTTCGCGCTGCGCAATCCGCGCATCGCTGCCGACGGCAGGACGTTCTCCTATCGGCTTGGCGACGGCGCGAACGGCCGGGCGCCGCTGTCCATCACGCAGAACGACGTGCGCGCGATCCAGCTGGCCAAGGCGGCCCTCTATGCCGGCGTGCGCCTGCTGATGGAGCGCCTCGGCATCGACCACGTCGACCGCATTCGTCTCGCCGGCGCCTTCGGCAGCCACATCGACGTCAAGTACGCGATGGTGCTCGGCCTCATTCCCGACTGCGCACTCGCGCGCGTCAGCTCCGCCGGCAACGCGGCCGGCACCGGCGCCCGCATCGCGCTGCTCGACCAGCGCGCGCGCGGCATCATCGAGGAACTCGTGCGCCGCATCGAGAAGGTCGAGACGGCCATCGCGCCGCGCTTCCAGGAATTCTTCGTCGAGGCGATGGCGATCCCGCATCTGACGGCGCCGTATCCGCGGCTGCGCGAGGCGATGACGCTGCCGGAGCGCAGGGCCATCGCCGGCGACGGCGGCCGACGGTCGCGCCGCAGGCCGTGACGGACGGCCGAGGGTCGCCCCGGATCGAACGCAGGTCGTTGCGCGCGGCGGTGCGATCCGGTGCGCAACGTACAATCGGCGCAACGCGCCAGCGCCGCGACACCCTCGATGAGCTCCAGACCGTCACCCGCCCCGATTCCCCAGTCCCGCCTCGGCCGGTTCGCACGCATCGGCCTTGCCGCGGGCGAGCTTGCCGTGGGCGCGGCCGCGGAGGGGCTGCGCCGATTCGCACGCGGTGAAGCAGGGAACCTTGGCAGCGCGCTGCTGACCGGTCCCAATGCCCGCCGGCTCGCGGCACGGCTCGGCCGCCTGCGCGGCGCAGCGATGAAGATCGGGCAGCTGGTTTCGCTCCAGGGTGAAGACGTCCTGCCCGCGGAATTCGCGCAGGCCATGGCGGTGCTGCGCGCGCAGGCCACGCCGATGCCGGCGCAACAGCTTCGGGGCGTGCTCGGTCGCGAGTACGGCAAAGGCTGGGAGCGACGGTTCGCCACGTTCGACTACGAGCCCGTCGCTGCCGCTTCGATCGGGCAGGTGCATCGCGCCACCACGCCGGACGGCCGTGACCTTGCGCTGAAGATCCAGTACCCCGGCGTGGCCCGATCGATCACCAGCGACATCGACAACGTCGCGGCGCTGTTGCGGCTGTTCAATCTGCTGCCGCTCGACCTCGACATCGCGGGGATCGCGGCGGAGGCCAAGCGCCAGCTGGCCCAGGAAGCCGATTACGTCAGCGAGGCCCGTTTCCTGGAGCGCTATGCGCGACTGGTCGCCGACGAGCCGGCCCTGCTCGTTCCGCGCGTGCACCGGGACCTGACGACGACCCGGGTCATGGCGATGGATTTCGTGGCGGGCGAGCCGCTGGAGGCGCTCGACGACGCGCCGCAGGCCCGGCGCGATGCCGTCGGAGGCCTGCTCGAGCGCCTGCTGTTTCGCGAGCTGTTCGAGTTCCGCGTCATGCAGACCGACCCCAACTTCGCGAACTACCTGTATCAGCCGGCGAGCGGGCGGGTGGTGCTGCTCGATTTCGGCGCCACCCGGCGCTTCGGCGCGGCGTTCGTTGCGCACTACGCGCGCGTCACCCGCGGCGTGATCGACGGCGATCGCGACGCCGTCGCCCGCGCGGCGATCCGGATCGGTTACGCGGCGGCCGATGATGCTCCGGAACGTGTGCAGGCGGTGGTCGATGTCATCTTCCTCGTCTGCGAGCCGCTTCGGCACGCGGGTCCGTACGACTTCCCGGGATCGGACCTGCCGTCGCGCGTGCGCGCGCTCGGACTGGACCTCGCGTTCCGGCGCGGACTGCTGCGATCGCCGCCGCCGGAGACCCTCTTTCTGCATCGCAAGCTGGTGGGTTCGTTTCTGCTGCTGGCCCGGATCGGGGCGCGCGTCGACGCCCGCGCGCTGGTGCTGCCCTTCCTGCCGCCGCGGTAAGGTGCGCGCACGATGAATGCCGCGGCTCCCCGTGCCGCCCGCAGGGCCGCCATGCCGTTCATCATGGCGACGGTGCTGATCGACATGACGGCGATCGGCCTGATGATTCCCGTGCTCCCGGCGCTGGTGGGCCTGTTTGCCGGTTCGCAGGCCGATCAGGCCCTGTGGTATGGCGTGGTCACGTTTGCGTTCAGCATCGCGAACTTCTTCGGCTCGCCGGCGCTCGGAGCCTTGTCCGACAGCCACGGCCGCCGTCCGGTGCTGCTGCTCGGCTTCTGCGGTCTCGCCCTGAGCTTTTTCGCCACCGCCCTCGCCACGGCCCTGTGGATGCTCATCGCGGTGCGGCTGGTCAGCGGGGCGATGCAGTCCAATCAGGCGGTCGCCAACGCCTACGTCGCCGACATTACCGCGCCCGCGGACCGCGCGAAGCGCTTCGGCATGCTCGGCGCGATGTTCGGGCTGGGCTTCATCATCGGACCGGTGATCGGCGGCCTGCTCGGTGCGATCGATCTGCGTCTTCCGTTCTTCGTCGCCGGCTCTCTGGCGCTGCTGAATCTGTTGTACGGGTTCTTCGTCCTGCCCGAGTCGTTGCCCGCCGAGCGCCGGCACGCCTTCGACTGGAAGGCGGTCAACCCCTTCGGCTCGCTGCGCGGCCTGGCCCAGTTGAAAGGCGTGGGACTGCTGGTTGCGGTGATCGCCTGCAGCGGCCTCGCGCAGTTTGTTCTTTACACGTGCTGGGTGCTGTACACCAGCTTCAAGTTCGGCTGGGGCCCGCTCGAGAACGGGTGGTCGCTCGCGGCGGTCGGCGTCATGTCGGTGATCGTGCAGGGCTTCCTGCTCGGGCCGCTGATCAAGCGCCTGGGCGCGCAGCGGCTGACGCTGATCGGCCTGGTCTCGTCGACGCTCGCGTATGCGATGTGGGGCGCCGCCACGGCCGGCTGGATGATGTTCGCGGTGATTTTCGTCAACGTCCTCGGCGCCACGGTCACGGCATCGATCCAGAGCATCATTTCATCCGCAGCCGACGCGCGCAGCCAGGGCCGGACACTCGGCGCGGTGAGTTCGCTCAACAGCCTGATGGCCGTCGCCGCCCCCGTCATCGGCGCGCCGCTGCTGGGCATGGTCTCGCACCTGCCCATGGGCGACTGGCGCATCGGCGCGCCGTTCTATTTCTGTGCGGTGCTGCAGGCCGCGTCACTGCTGCTCGCCGTCGCGCATTTCCGCCGCGAGCGGCGCGGGCGCCGCTAGGACGGGGAGGCGGGTCCGGTATCCATCGGGTCCGTGGCCGCCTTGTCCGTCTTGCGTCTGCGGTGCCCGTCCCGGTTGGCCCAGCTGCGGTCCATTGCAGTCCTCGATCGGTGTTGGTCGTCCAGATGCGGCCGCCATCCGCTGCGCGTCCGCTGCCGTTTCCGGGCCTCACCCTGTCGGAATAATCGCGGTTGAGGTAATGTTTGCGGCGGAGCTGGTCGGCGCATCGCCGACCGGCCGGCCCGAACCCAACGAGTTCATGGAGGAGCAATGGTGAAGCGCGATGTCGCAAGCATGGTCTGCCTTGCAGTGCTGTCGATCGGCGCGGGCGGGTTGGCGCACGCCCAGTCGGCGGCGGAGATGACGTTTTTCGTCACCAGCGCCGGTTCGGGCAAGGGCGCCGACTTCGGCGGCCTCGCCGGCGCCGACAAGCACTGCCAGACGCTCGCCGCGGCCGTCGGCGCCGGCAGCAAGACGTGGCATGCCTACCTCAGCACGCAAGGCGCCGGCGCGGTCAATGCGCGCGATCGCATCGGCAAGGGTCCGTGGCAGAACGCAAAGGGCGTGGTCGTCGCCCGCACCGTGGATGAGCTGCACATCGGCAGCAACATCAACCGCGAGACGGGGCTGACCGAGAAAGGGGACCGCGTGCTCGCGCGCATCGACAATCCGCCGGGTCCGAACCAGCACGACATCCTGACCGGAACCAAGGCGGAAGGCACGGCGTTCCCCGAAGGCGACGACCGTACCTGCGGCAATTGGACCAAGAACGGCGAGGGCAGCGCGATGGTCGGGCATCACGACCGCATGGGCCTGGACGCGAGCCCCAACATGCACTCGTGGAATTCGTCGCATCCGTCGGCCGGCTGCAGCGACCCGGCGCTGGTCAAGACCGGCGGCGCGGGCAAGATCTACTGCTTCGCGGCGAACTGACGGCAAGGCATTCCGGCGGCCCTGCGGCGCAGGGCGCCGGATCCCTGCTGCCGGAGTTGCGGCGGCGCGAGCCCGCCACGCGGGCGCGGCGGCCGGCGCTCAGTATTTGGAATCCGCGAATGACGCCTTGCGGCGTTCCACGTAATCCAGCAGCGCTTCGTCGACGGCGGGATCGAGCGGCGGCGGCTCGTAGCTCGCCAGCTGCTTTTTCCACATCGCGTTGGCGCGCACGATCATGTCAGGGCTGCCTTCGGCTTCCCACTGCTCCACGCTGTTGTTGTCGGCGAGCGGCGAGCGGTAGAACGCCGTCTCGAAGTTCGCCTGCGTGTGCGCGCAGCCGAGGAAGTGCTTGCCGGGACCCACTTCGCGGATCGCGTCCATCGCCTGGCCGTTCTCCGACAGGTCGACCCCGGCGAGCAGCGTGTGCATCATGCCGGCCTGGTCGACGTCCATGACGAATTTCTCGTAGCCCATCGACAGGCCGCCTTCGAGCCAGCCGGCGGTGTGCAGCACGAAGTTGACGCCGCCGAGGCAGGTCGGCAGCAGCGTGTTGGCCGACTCGTAGGCGGCCTGCGCGTCCGGGATCTTCGCGCCGCACAGCGCGCCGCCGGAGCGAAAGGGCACGTCGAGCCGCCGGGCGAGCGCCGCCATCACGAACAGCACCAGCGCCGGTTCCGGCGTGCCGAACGTCGGCGCGCCGGACTGCATCGAGATCGACGACGCGAAGCTGCCCAGCACCACGGGCGCGCCCGGGTTCACCAGCTGGACGAACGCCATGCCCGACAGCGCTTCGGCGAGGGTCTGCGCCGCGGTTCCGGCCACCGTCACCGGCGACATCGCGCCGGCGAGGATGAATGGGGTGATGATGGTCGCCTGGTTGGCGCGCGCATAGACCTTCGCGGCGCCGAGCATCGTGGCGTCGTAGGTCATCGGCGAGTTCGCGTTGATGAGGTTGATGATGACGGTCTTCGGCTTGCCGGTCGCGGGATCGAGGTACGCGTCGCCGAACAGGATCTTCGCCATCGCGACCGAATCCTGCGCCCGCTCGGGGTGCGTGACCGAGCCCATGAACGGCTTGTCGCTGTACTTCATGTGGCTGTACACCATGTCGAAGTGCCGCTTGTTCACCGGCAGGTCGACGGGCTCGCAGATCGTGCCGCCCGAGTGGTGCAGCGACGGCGCGATGTACGCGAGCTTGACGAAGTTGCGGAAGTCCTCGATGGTCGCGTAGCGGCGGCCGTCGTCGAGGCTGCGCACGAATGGCGAGCCGTAGGCCGGCGCGAAGACCGTGTGCTTGCCGCCGATGGGCACGCTGCGCGCCGGATTGCGCGCGTGCTGGATGAATTCGCGCGGCGCGCTGGCCATGACGATGCTGCGGCACATCCCGGGCGGACAGCGCACGCGCTCGCCGTCGACGTCGGCCCCGGCGGCTTTCCACAGCGCCAGCGCTTCCGGGTCGTCGCGGTAGTCGATCCCGATTTCGGCCAGGATCGTGTCGGCATTGCGCTCGATGGTCGCGAGGCCTTCCTCGTCGAGGACTTCGTAGCACCCGATCCGGCGCGTGATGTAGGGCATCGACGTCGCCGCGCGCGCGGTCCGGGCCGCGCGCTTGGCGGCACGCCCTCCGGCGCGATGCGCATGGGGCGCCGGCGCTTGCTCGTCACTCATGGCTTCTCCTGGGCTGCACTGCGGCCGTTCGCGACCGCCGGCGGCGGCGAGCTCCCGGCCCCGGCGCAAGTATGGGCAGCGGCCACGGTTGCCGCTAGTCCGATTGCGACGCGGCGTTACGCATCGACGCCATTCGCGCACCGGCCGCGGGCGCCGCGTGGTGTCGGGCATGACGCCGCGGCGATCGGCGGCGCCGTTGTATGCTAGATTCGCCGCAGTTCGCAAAGTGCGGGCGTGATGCGGGATGCGCTTGCGTCAGCCGGCGGGGTGCAGGGCTCCCTGCCCCTGCAGCGTCACGACGAGGAGAAACCTGCGCATGCCACTGCCCTCCAGGAGCCGCATCGTCATCATCGGCGGCGGCGTCATCGGCTGCAGCATTGCCTACCACCTCGCGCTGCGCGGCGAGCGCGACGTGGTGCTGCTCGAGCGCCTGCAATTGACGCACGGCGCGACGTGGCATGCCGCCGGACTGGTGGGCCAGCTGCGCAGCAGCAGCAACCTGACGCGGCTCATGCGGTACGGGGCGGAACTCTACGGCAAGCTCGAGGCGGAAACCGGCCAGGCCACGGGCTGGCATCGCGCCGGCAGCCTGCGGCTCGCCGCATCGGCGCCGCGCTGGAAGGAGCTGCAACGCTCGGCGACGATGGCGAAGGGTTTCGGCTTCCACGTCGAGCTCGTCTCGCCGCGTGAGGCATCCGACATGTTTCCGCTGCTCGATGCCAAGGGTGTGGTCGGTGCCGCCTGGATCGAAGGCGACGGCTACGTGGATCCGACCAGTCTCACCAACGCCTATGCTGCCGGCGCGCGGTCGGGCGGGGCAACGCTCGTGCAGGGCGTGCGGGTCACGGGCTTGCGGCGCGCGGGGCGGCGCGTGACGACGGTCGTCACCGACGCCGGCGACATCGAGGCCGAATGCGTCATCGACGCGGCCGGCATGTGGGGACGCGAAATCGCGGAGATGGCCGGCACGCGGGTTCCGGCCTGCGCCGTCGAGCATCAGTATTTCGTTACCGAGAAGACCGACCGGATCCCGGCGGGCCTGCCGACGCTGCGCGATCCGGACGGCAACTTCTACGTCAAGCCCGAGCCCGGCGCGCTGGCCGTCGGCGGCTGGGAGACGAACACGCCACCCTGGGGTGCGCGCGGGATCCGCGCCGACTTCGGCCCGGAACTGCTGCAGCCGGATTTCGAGCGGTTCGCCCCGATCGCCGAAGCCGCCGGCGCACGCATTCCGCTGCTCAATGAAATCGGCATCCGGCAGATGATCACCGGTCCGATTCCCATCACCGCCGATGGCGAGCCGATCATCGGACTCTCCCCCGAGCTCGACAATTTCTACCTCTGTTGCGGCTTCACGTCGGGCATTGCCGCATCGGGCGGCGCGGGCTGGGTGATGGCGAACTGGATCGTCGACGGCGATCCCGGCATGGACCTGTGGCCGTTCGACGTGCGTCGCTTCGGGTCGCCGCACTCGGTGCCGGAATTCATGTACGCGCGCGCCGTCGAAAGCTACGCCCGCTACTATCACGTCGCCTGGCCCGGCTACGAGGCCGATGCCGGGCGCAACGGCAGGCGCAGCCCGCTACACGCGACGCTGAAGGCGGCCGGCGCCGTCTGCGGCAACAAGTTCGGCTGGGAGCGGCCGAACTGGTTCGCGCCGGCGCGGACCGCGGCGGTCGACGTGCCGTCGTTCGAGCGCGGTGCCGCGTTCGACGCCATCGGCAACGAGCATCGCGCGGTGCGCGAGCGCGTGGCGCTGATCGACATGACGTCGTTCTCGAAGTACGAGGTGCGGGGCCCGGGCGCGCTCGCGGTGCTGCAGCGTCTCGCCGCCAACGATCTCGATCGCCCCGCCGGCACCATTGTATATACGCAACTCTGCAACGCGCGTGGCGGCATCGAGGCCGACGTCACCATCACGCGCCTTGCCGCCGACCGCTTCTATTTCGTCACCGGCAGCGCGCTCGGCGTGCGCGACCGCGCGACGATCGAGCGCCACCTGCCGGCCGACGGCAGCGTGCAGATCGTCGATCACACGTCGGCGAAGGCGGTGCTGAACCTGTGCGGCCCGCGCTCGCGCGACGTCCTGTCGGCGCTCACCGATGCGCCGCTCGACAACGCGAGCTTTCCGTACATGAGCGCGCGCGAGCTCGACCTGGGGCAGGCGCCGGTGCTCGCGCTGCGCATCACCTACGTGGGGGAGCTCGGCTACGAATTGCACGTGCCGATGGAACACGCGCTCGACCTCTACGAGCGGCTCTGGGCCGCAGGAGCGCCCCACGGCATCGCCAACGCGGGCTACCGCGCGATCAACAGCCTGCGCCTCGAAAAACACTACCTCGGATGGGGCACCGACATCACGCCCGACTACAACCCGTTCGAGGCGGGCCTCGGCTTCTGCGTCGCGCTCGGCAAGGGCGACTTTCTCGCGCGGGAGGCGCTGACGGAGGCGAAAGCGCGCGGGCCGAAGCAGACGCTGGCGTGGTTCACCGCGGCGCCGGAACTCGACCTGTTCGGTGGGGAAATCGTGCTGGTGGGCGACGCTGTCGTCGGGCGCGTCACGAGCGCCGGCTACGGCTACACGTGCGGCCGCAACGTCCTCTGCGCGTATGTCGCCGCCGATCCCCCGGTGGACGCCGCTCATTCGACCGGCTACTCGATCGAGGTGATGGGAACGCGGCACGCGGCGCAGCGGCACGCCCGGCCGCCGTACGACCCGGAACGCAGGACGATCCTCGCCTGACCTCGAAGGAGCGCACGATGGCAGCATCCCCTTCGCCGGCAAACCCGGACCTTGCCGCGCTGCTCGCATCGCGCCGCGCAGGCCACGGGATGCCGCGCGCGTTCTACCACGACGAAACGCTGTACGCGCACGAGCTCGCGACGGTCTGGCACGCAGGCTGGCTGTTCGCCGGCTTCGCTTTCGAGATCCCGAATCCCGGCGATTTTCTGACGCTCGAGGTCGACGCGACGCCGGTGCTCGTGCTCCGCGGCGACGACGGCGCCGTGCGCGCGTTTCACAACGTCTGCCGGCATCGCGGCACGCAGTTGTGCCGCGCGCCGTCCGGACACCTGCGGGCGCTCGTCTGTCCTTACCACAGCTGGACCTATTCGCGGCAGGGCGAATTGCTCGCCTGCCACGGCATGCACGACGGCGTC
>Ga0315276_10003251_pt1 | contig 14894 bp, 25 predicted proteins | sample YL17G05_0_MG_FD_204542 | JGI IMG/M metagenome (GOLD analysis project Ga0315276, IMG submission 204542) | Sediment microbial communities from Yellowstone Lake, YNP, Wyoming, USA - YL17G05_0 | ecosystem: Environmental > Aquatic > Freshwater > Lake > Sediment | place: USA: Wyoming | collected...
GAAGATACACTAACTTACAATGGGACGAATAAAATCAACTTTAGTGAAAAGAACAGCAGAAAAGTTAATTAAAGAAGAGAATGCTTTTAGCAGCGACTTTGTGAAAGACAAAAGGATACTTGGAGATCTGATGCCTAGCAAAAAAGTAAGAAACAAAATTGCTGGATATATCGCAAGATTAAAGAGAAGAGAAAGACAAGGACAGTAAAATGGAAAAAACAGATGCAGTATTTAAAGAACAAGTTGAAACACTAGAAGAAACATTGGATGAAATTGAATTAAGATTATGCCAAGAAAAACAAGCAGATTGTATAAATTTTGGAGAAAAAGGAAAGTGTGATTATGTTACAGAAGGATGCCCAGAGATATGTATGGATTGCAAAGAATACCTAGAAAATTAACTTATCATACTAAGCAATTTCATTGCTTAACAGAAAACAAAAATAACTAAATGATGGAGGTCAAACAACAAAAATGGCAGAAGAAAAAAAACAAGAAAGGAAAGATGACAATGTTGTCTTCATTGGAAGCAAGCCTTTTATGAACTATGTGACGGCAGTAGTTATGCAGTTTACAACAAAAGGCAGTAACGACGTAATTGTAAAGGCAAGAGGAAAGTTCATAAGCAGAGCTGTTGACGTAGCAGAAGTGTCAACAAAGCGCTTTCTTAAGGAACATAACACGGGCGTAAAAGACATAAAAATTGACAGCGAAGAATTTGAGAACAAAGAAGGCAGAAAAGTCAATGTTTCCACAATAGAGATAACATTAGCTAAGAAGTAAAAGTAAAGGCAAAAGAATAAAACACAAAACAGAAATTTAATTTAAGACTTTAATAGGGAAATCTATTTTCCCTTTTTTATTTTTTTAATTCTTAAAATCAGTCAGGCAAAGCAGGAGGACTTGGAATTCCACTGCCAGAAAGCCAGAAATAAATTCCTACGCCGATAGCAATCAAGATTAGAATTATTAAAATCCAAATCCATTTGCTTAAACCTCTTTTTGATTTCATTTTGAATATTTGTCTTTATTTAATTTGGTACATTAGGTGGATTTATATCATCACTTATTTCACCACCGATGCTTGCTTTTAAGTAACAGCTATTTGAAACTTTAACTACTATCCCTTGTCCTTGTTCAGCAGCTTCTCCAAAAGTAAAAGTTCCAGAACCATAAGTAGATTGCAAATTAACCCACTTTTGTGATTCTGCATCATATATATATTCACTTATAACATTACAATCTTCTTTAATCTGATTCCATGTTCTACCATTAAATTCTGGAGTAATTGTAACAAAATTCCATCCCGCCTGTAAAGGATTTTGAGATAGTTTTATCGAAGCTGATTCTGTTTTTAATAATCCTCTTTTAGCCGAATAGACCCATGCGGGTTGACTTACTATCTTTGCTTGAACTGATGGTATTGGTAAATCATTATTTCCAATTTTGAGTTTATTATCTTCTATTTCATAAAAAGTAAAGGTGTATTCCTCGTTGCTTGAACCATAATCAGCTTTTACATACACTAAACTCTCTTTGTCAGTATAAGAACTTAAAAGAAGAATCTTACCAAAATAATCATTGTATGAATTTCCATCATTTGGTGAATTAATAATTTCTTTGTCATTAAGCAAGTTCATACCAGTAATATCGTTATGTAACATCACACAGTCTATATTAGAATACCCTCTGTCACTACAACTTCCCGAAGCACTATTTTTATTCCAATACACTTGTAAGTCATAATATTTCTTAAAATCAATTGTTTCTTTGACATCTTTTTTTAAAGTTATAGTTTTTTTAGAAATAACATTAAGATTAGAAACAATATCATCATTCAATTCATCCTTACAATCTTTATAACACCAAGAAGCATAGTTTGTCCTCTCTTCTGGATTGCAATTCATATCACCACAAGAATTTTGATTTGCTAAATTATTCCATTCTTCACTTTCTGGATAAAATCTAACATATTGTTTACTTGAAGGGTTATAATAATAGATTGCCTTAATATTTCCTTCTTTTATCTCGCTGTCACTTACCAATTCTTTACCAAAATTTATTAAATTCCAACCTTTCTCTAAAATTATCTCATTGTTATAAAGATTATATATGCTCCCATCTTCTTGAACAAAAGTCATTCTCGCGGAAACTAGTATCAAAACCCCAATTAATCCTATTATTAATATCAGTCCTAACACAATTATTGCTTTTTTCATACTCTTACATAGAAATTATATATATAAGCTTATTGATGGCAAATTTTTTATTTTTTCCCTTTAGATTTTTCTTTCTCTTCTTTTTCAGTTTCTGGCTTGGCTTTTGGTTTTTCTTCAGGCTTCTTTTTAATCAAAATATCTAATTTCTCATTTATCTGCTCGACATTTTTAGCTATTATCTTTAGCCTATGCGCAGCCCTCCAGCTAAAAAGTGCCTTTAATATCAAAAAAATAATATAAACCAACAAAGCTATTCCTACTGCTTTGAAAATTGTAATTAAAGGAGAAAGTTTATCTGAGAGCATCGGAGATAAGCCTTCTATTATTTCAGACATATTTATTTGTGTGTATATATCTGCCATTTTCACCTCTTTTATGGAGCTATTAGACTGAGTACCTTTAAAAACTTTTCATTATCTTTATAAATCTCTTATCTCTGATATTTTTAAGGCTGCGTAGCTCAGTGGAAGAGCATCGCTCTCATGAGGCGGGGGTCCCGAGTTCAATCCTCGGCGCAGCCATTAAGTTAAAATGGTTAAAATACTAGAAATCATCCAATCAATTTTTGGAATCATCGCAATTGTTTCTTTTTTTGCTTGTCCAATAAGCGGGCTTTTATTTCGAAGTCAGAATTATGCCCTCTTATTTGGTACGCTTTTTTTCTTATTTTTCCCACTCGCGGTTTTTATGGGCAAGTTTACTAGAAATAAAAAATTTTCTATAGGACTTTATGTCGCCTTAATCGCCTTTCTTCTTTTCGGACTAGTGTGCTTATATTACGCAGTTGATATTTTTAAAACAAGAACTGTATACAGCATAGAACTTCAAGAAATAAATGGTATTTTCACAGGTAGTTTTAATATACCTAATGATATGAAATCGGATTATAAAGAATGTACTTTTTACTTAGAAGCAACTTATAGTGTTGGGGACTCTGGATTTGGAGAGGCTGAAAAAAGTTTTTTATTAAATTTTAGTGGACCTGATTTAGATTATAATGATACATTTAGATTATCGGGCGAGCGGCAGAAAAAGAAAAGTGTATATAGTAGCACAACAACAATGAAAAAATTTGATTATAAATTTATTCCTAAAGATGGAGATTATAATTTTGAAGTTTATTCGATTGAGGGGGACGAACACTTAATTTTAAAAAGCGTAAAAATAATATTAAAAGAGAGTAGATAATCATATAAGAAAATCTATCATTTTTAGAATCTATAGTTAAAATGACAGAATGTAAAAAACAAACAAATTTGAAGAATTGCAAGTGCACATCTCCAACCTGCTCAAGAAAAGGCATGTGTTGTGAGTGTTTGAGGCATCATTTAGCAGATAAAGAGCTTCCTGGCTGTTGTTTTCCGCGAGATGTTGAGAAAACTTATGACAGAAGCTTTGAGAGATTTGCAGAGTTGGTGAAAGAAGGGAGGGAGTAATTTTATTATTATGGTTTATTAAAACTATACCCTTTATCATTTTTATATAAAATAAGATCTTCTCCTGATTTGAGCTGAAATATTAAATCTTCTAGGCCATCTCTATTCACATCTTTTAATACAGGATTTCTATTTGGGTCAATTTTCTCCCCCTCGCATGCATTTAGATAACCCGAATAAATCTCTATTAGCTCATTTTGTTTTATATTCTTTTGAAGATCATAAGCTATAAAGAGCCCTAAAATTGTGAGAGTGGTGGCTAAAGCTTTCCTTGGGTCAATTCCATTGTATAACCTGCATTGTTTTTCCATTTTTCTCCTTGAATTTTATTTAACTACAGAAATACTGTTAGGCATTCCATCAGTTTTAATCTCATGAATAACTTCTCCTTTTTTATCTAAGACTCTAAGCCCCACTAGATATTCAGTTCTGCATTCTCTCCAATCAGTGTTTTTTACAAACCTCCCCGCAATAACAAGAGAGAAATTATTCAGGTAATCAATATCCCTTATCTGTGAGTCAAGATCGCCTCTTAACGGCACCTTAGGCGAATAATCCACTGATCCACTTACATATCTCCTATTAAGAACTAATGATAAATCTCCGTTGTCGCTTATTGCCATAGAACTCACATCGGCTTTTCTCACTTTTTTTATATTTCCTAATTGTCTTATCAAAGTTCCATCTAAACATAAATCAATTAAAAGCTCTAACCGAGTATTGTGCTCTTCTTCATAACCACTCCCCAAAGAAAATCCATCAGAATCATCTAAAACCCTTGTAAAAATAAGATTTTTGCTATTGGCAGTTACACATCCTATTGGCTTATCGCTAGTAGCAAGAAGGGTTTTCTTTTGAGATTTTAGATTAAATAAATACAAATCTCCTCTGGTGGCATAAGCGAAATAACCTTTATGTGGCCTTGTAAATTTTACATATCCCTCATCACTTAATACTTCATCCAATTTACCTGAATTAATATTTATACTAAAAATTTTGCGTCCTCCTACTGAAAATAAAGCATTCTGATTATCATAAGATTTAACACTCTCAATACTTGAGGTATCATCTAATCTTTCATAACAAATTACACTCTTCCCCGTGTCTAAATCAATCAAGGCTAAACGACTTGAACCCCTGTTTTTGCTTCTATCACAATAACCGAGCTTACAGAGTATTTTTTCGGTTCTTTTTTCTCTTTCAACATCCTTCTGCATTTTACCTTCCATTTTCATTTTCTCCTTGTTTTATTTTCATTTTTCTCTCAATCCTAAAGTTCTTTGAAGATATTTCGGAATTCTATCCTTACTCATTACCACAACGCCATTTCCAATATCTCTTGGCTCGAGAAGTCGCATTAAGCCAGTTGCTAAATTACCCCCTTCTGCAGAATATAAAACTCCTTGTTTAAAATCTGGTTCTTTTAACTGAAAGTGTGCATATAAATAGGGATTAAAATTAAGAACTGCTAGTTTCCATGAAGGAGATTTTATATGTACATAAGCACGGCTCTCAAATCCTTTTCTATCACCAGCATCATCAAATAAGTTCCTTTTTTTCTCTGTCCATTCAGAAAGCTCTTCTTCATTATCCCAAAAACCAAATTTTATGAGATCTTGTCCAGGTATCTCTTCCGAAGAGCTTATCTTTATAATTTCTGGCTTATTATCCTTAAAATAATTTTTTACAGTTTTCCTAAGATAATGGTCAGATAATCTTTTCAGAGTTTTGAAATCTCTTTCATTAATGGCATATCTTTTCCTTTTATTTAATTCCTCAACTTCTTTAATATAATCTGCAACCAAGGGATGATCTGATAGAAGTCCTACCTTTGCTATTTCTAATCCTTCTTTTGTTGACCTAACTGCATAGGCATCAAAACCTATAAGCCCAAAGTGACCCCTTATAAGGCAATTCTCTCTAGACCCTTTTCCAAGATATTTTAAATCATTATTTAATTGAAAAAGTGTTTCTTTTCCTAAAACCTTGTCTGATGTCAAAAAATTATATTTATACTCATCTACATGTTTTAAAAGATCTAGAGCTTCATCTAAGCTCATAATAGTTCTTTGTTCTCTATGGGTTAACCAACAGTTTTCCATTTTCATTTTTCTCCTTGTATTTTGTTTAGTTTGTTCAGTTTTATTTTCTCTCCCTCATCTTTTCAATAATTCTTTGATAGCTTTCTCTTTGTCTTTCCAAGGTCATCTCCTTATCTATTAACGCTTCATCTAAGGAAACCATTCTTTTTGCCCACATTATAAGTTCTGGGTCTTCTAATAAATCAATACCCTCAGATCGGTTTCTAACAGCTTGTGAAACTGTTTGTTTATTTGTTTCTAAATCTCCTTCTAGGGGGTAGTACATACGCGAAGATTCAGATCCAGATAAGAAATTTTTTTTGAACATCACCCCGTCACTTATCATTCTTTCATAAATTATTTTTTGACTAATAAAGGAGAAAACATCATTTCGATCCATAGTATATTTGTTAGATACATCTAATTCTAATCTACCTACATTTGAATTTTCCTTTCCTTTCTGATTGCATAGATTCATATGTAAATCAAACGCAATCCCGTTGTCTGGATTAATTAAATAGGTAACTATTCCACCATTAAAACAGATTCTTTTATTTGTTAAACTTCTTTCAATTAACTTTTTTTCGGTATGGTCTTTTAATACTCTTTGATCGAAAGATAATGATTCTAAAAAATCTTGGTGCGAGACTGTCGCATATCTTTCAGGACTTATTTCCGGGAGGATGGTTTCTATTTTAGTGTTCATTTTAACATCTACGCTTTGTTCCATTTTCATTTTTCTCTATCTCTTTGAGTAACCCTCCGAGATTTAGAAACCCTATTTAATAATTTTTCAAGCCTTTCATTTCTATCCCTTTCAACCTCTCCCTTTAACATAACAAAAATCTTCCTACCACTCATTTCAGCATATATTTTTGAGGGTTTATTATTGCGTTGAACTAAATACACAACTCCTCTAGAAGTTTTTGGTACAACATCAATAGGTACACAGCTAGCAACATAGGTCTTCTCAAAACTTAAAAAACAATACTTGCCATCTCTATCACATTTCTCCCAATCTCTATCAGAACCATATGTTTTCTTTTTAGCAATACTATATTCCCAAATAGATTTCTTGATATGTTTATAATCACCAGAACACTCTTGATAAGAGGTATCTCGAGTACTTCTCCTTACAGGAGTCACAATCCATAATTCTCCTTTGAACTTCTTGCCTTTTGCATCAATAAGATATTGTTCATTTTTCTTTTCCATTTTATTTTTCTCTTTACTTATTTTTCTCCTCTTCAATACTTGGAGAGTAACACAAAAAAGGAACAAAAAACAATCCCAATAAAAGTACTAAAAAAGCTAATGCTGTTTCATATTTGATACTATTGTATTGAGTGTTTAGGTTTTTCATTATTCCTTCCTTCTCCTATAAACTTGATATTTTACCATTACAAAGTACATAGTGCGCCCATCTTTAAGAGGAGTTACATCATAATCAAAAAGTTTCAACTTTCCTTTGTTCTTATTTTCTATCTTCTTAAGTCGATCATAAAAATCCCATTTGTCATATTCAAGGATAACATCGTGTTTTGTTCTCAATCGATCTTTATCATTTTTATTTGATTCTTTGTCCATTTTCTATTTTTCTCCTTGATTTTTATTCTCCTCTTCAATACTTGGAGAGTAACGCATCAAAGTAACAAAAACCAATCCAATTGCAGACAAAACACCTAGATAGATAGGCCATGCTTCTTTTTCTGAAACTACCCTCTCAACTTTTATCTCTAATCCCTGAATATTCAAGTCTCTCTCTAATTTTGGTTGCCTCACATCAAAACCTTTAAGGTTTTTATCAAGAGAGTAATAAAGACGATTAACATTCTTTCCAATTGGAATTCTATGAACCTTTGCGAAATTTTGAGTTTTTTCAAGTGAATTATACACTCTCTCTTGTTCGCTTCTTGAAAAATATCCATCTTTAATGGCACTGTTAAATGAGTCTGTATCTTGTTTAACTAAGCCTTCATATCTTGTGATATTTGCTATTCTTTCTGCATTTTCTTTTTCTTCTTTTGTTTTTCTTTTACTTTCTCTTAATTCCTTAACAGCTTGCCTTGTCTCTTGATAAACAGGCAGATTAGGTTCGGCATAAGCATTCCCAAAACTACCCAAAGCTATTCCTGCCCCAACTATTGCAGTTCCTAAATACTTTCTTGCTGTTTGTTTAATTGTTTGTTTCATTTTCATTTTCTCCTTGTATTTTGTTTAGTTTGTTCAGTTATGTTTTGTTTAACTTATCAGTAGTAATGAAATACACATATTTAATACTTTTTTCTTAAAAATCTTACTTTTGAGTAAGATTTATAAACTATTAACACATATGTATAAATATGCTAGAGAACACTAAATTCAAGCTTGATTTAAAAGACAAGAAAATTTTAACTCTTTTGGATGAAAATGCGCGTTACTCAAACTCTCAGATAGCTAAAAAAGTTGGATTAAGCAAGCCTGCTGTAGAATATCGCTTAAAAAGATTTGAAAAAAATAATATTCTTTTCCAGTATTACGCAGTCATTAATGTTACAAAGCTTGGCTATAGCCAGTATAAAATTTATTTTAAGTTTCAAAATACAACAATAGAAGATGAGCAGAAAATTGTTAATTATTGGAAAGATGATAAAAATTCTGTTTGGATAGCTCAAATCAGAGGAAGATGGGATTTAGCTGTTTCTATTCTTGCAAAATCAAATTTTGAGTTTGGAAAAACTTTAAATGAATTTATGAATAAATTTTCTGATTTTATTCTTGAAAAAGATGTTTTGCTTACAGAATATTCGCCAATTTATGCTCGCGAATACTTAGCAGAAACAAAGCCAAGTGAATTTGTTTATGGCATTCCTTCAAAAACATATGAATTAGATGATACTGATGAAAAAATACTGAAAGTTCTCGCAGAAAACGCAAGAATTAACATCGTAGAGCTAGCTGAAAAACTTCATTTAACAAGGGATATTGTCAATTATAGATTAAAAAAATTAACAAAAGATAACATAATTGTTCAATACAGATGTTATTTAAATTTGCAAAATTTAAACATTAATCATTACAAAATTATTTTTAGAACAAAAAATTTTGATGAGCGGGCAGAGAAACAAATTAAAGAGTATGTTCAACAGCACAAAAAAGCAACTCAGTTTTTAAAGCTCATAGGAAGCTGGGATTTAGAAATTGAATTTGAAACAGAAAATGAAGATGAACTTTATAGAATTTTAACAGATATAAGAAAAAAATTCTCAAACATAATCCGCGATTTTGATATTTTAAGAATAACAGAAACATATAAATATAATTACTTTCCGTTTTAGTAATGATGTTTAAATGAAAATAAAAACAATAATATTTATAATAGCCATTATCGCCTTACTTATAGTAGGGTATAAAATGACAGGAAATACAATAAAAACAGGAACAGAACCAGCAAAAGTAAAGCTTACAACAAATATGGGAAATATTGTTATTGAGCTGGCAGAAGACATGCCTATAACAGCTGGAAATTTTGAAAAACTTGTCAAGCAAGGGTTTTATGATGGAGTTATTTTTCATAGGGTTATAGATGGATTTATGATACAAGGAGGCGACCCAACAGGAACAGGGAGCGGGGGACCGGGCTACCAAATTAAAGATGAATTCTCTGAAAATAATAGAAACGATAAAGGCACAATTTCAATGGCAAATGCAGGTCCTAATACCGGAGGGAGCCAGTTTTTCATAAATCTTGTAAATAATAATTTTTTAGATGCAAAGCACCCGGTTTTTGGAAAAGTTGTGGAAGGAATGGATGTTATTGATAAAATTGCAAAAGTCCAGACAGATGCAAATGACAAGCCATTAAAAGAAGTTAAAATAATTAAAGCTGAGATAATTTAAACTCTCAGCCTAAACTATCTCTAATCTTCTTAGCAATTTCTTCCATTTCTTCTTTGCTAACTTCAATTTTGTTAGGATAACCTAAAAGCCCGGTTTTAGGAAATGGGAAAATTTTAATGTGGACATGCTCTAACTCTATTCCCTCAACAATTATCCCGGTTTTAAAGGGCTTAATTGCCCTATCAATAGCTCCAACAATTTTTTTTGCATATAACATTAGTTTTGTGTAGGTTTTATCATCAATATCAAATAACCAAGGAGCCAGATGTTTTTTTGGTATTACTAGAGCCTGCCCCCTCATAGTTGGAAAAGCATCTAAAAAAGCAATAACTTCTTTGTCTTCATAAATTTTATAACAAGGAATTTCTCCTTTCGCAATCTTGCAAAAAATACAATCTTCATTCGTCATTTTTATTTTGCTTTTATTTTTTTATTTATATTAACAAGGCTAGTTTTGATTTCATTAATATCTTTTCCTATGCCCCTAAGCTTATCATTAACTCGTTCGAAATCTAATTTAACTCTTTCAAAACCAATAGAAGTTTTTTTATCAATTGAAGATAATCTAACAGCGCTTCTTTTATCAAATGCAAATAAAGCTCTCCACAATAGAACTTCTGAACTTGCAACAAAAATCCCAATTGCTATTAAACTACTTTCAAATTCAGGAGAGCCAAAAGCCAACCAAATTAATAGCCCCACTATAACTAAAATCAGAATCCAGAATAATATCTGCTCTATCTTCACCATATTACAACCCCCTTATGAAAATATAAACTCCTAGGGCTATTAATGCTGCGAAAAACAACCAAAATAATATGTCTCCTATTTTCATAAAGATAAAAAGATACTCATATTTTTAAACATTATTATGCTGAAAATAATAAGGGCCCATGGTTCAGTGGTAGAACACGAGGCTGGCAGTCTTGAGACCCGAGTTCGATTCTCGGTGGGTCCACTTTAAAGATAATCTTTCCATAGAGTTAGTTCTCTATCTGCTTCCTCTAAATTAGCAGAAGAATGAATCACATTATTGAGATACCTTCTCTCTCCGAAAGCCAGTTCAAGAGAATCCTCACTAAAAATCCTTCTGATAGTTCCGGGTTTGGCTTTTTTAGGATTTGTGTTTCCAATAGCCCCCCTCACTCTTTGAATAATATTCTCTCCGGAATAAACAGTTAAAACAATTCCTCTTTCTGATTTTAAAAAAGCATGGATTGTGGCTTCATAAAAAACTTTTCCTTCAATATTTTTATAATGCTCCCTAATTATTTTCTCAGGAACTTTCAAAAGATGAACTGGCATTTGTTTTGAAAAATCTGATTTTAATAAATCATCTAAACAATCAAAAATCTCTAAACAATATTCAAAATTTCCAGGCTTAATAAATACAAAGCTTTGTTCAGTTGCCTGTTTCATTTGTTTTTTCCCAGACCATGCTCTTGCCGGTTTTTAAAAACTTGTCAAGAATCAAAAGCTCATCATAAATTCCATCAATCAGGGCATAATTTTTAGCTTCTTCTAAATCTGCCCATGAATATTCTGTTAAAGCATTACATAATTTAACTTCTCCTTCAAGAGGCTCTGCAAATAAGCTTACAATAACGCACGGAACAGAGTCTGGCCTTATGTAAACCATGCTTGTGACATAGCCTATGTTTTTAATCTCTAAATTAACTTCTTCTTTAATTTCCCTTTTTAACAAGTCTTCAAAAACATTATACCAGTGATGCTTTGTGCTTTTTTCTTTTAAAGCATAATCTAAAACCTCTAGCTTGCCTCCTGGAACACTCCATCTTCCAGGAAATGCTTTTTCCCAATCAGCCCTTTTTACAATAAGGTATTTCCCGTCTTTAGCCAAAATTCCAGTTACAACAACATAATGCAATTGATTTTTATCATACATATTTCATCACAATATTCTTTATATTTAAACAATTCCTCAAAAATTTTGACTAAAATGGAAAAGAAGATAATTAATTTATTTTTGTATAGCAATAGATTGAAATTCAACGAAATTGAAAAAAACTTGAAAGTAAGGTCAAACAAACTTGCTTATCACTTGAAAAGATTGGTTGAAAAGAAGATTTTAGCTAAAAAAGAAGATTATTATTTATTATCAGAAACAGCAGAGTATTTAATTCCTTATTTATCAACTAAAAGAGCGGTTCTTCCAGTTGTTTTGATTCATATTGGAAATAAGAGAGGGGCTTTTCTTTACAAAAGAGAAAAAAGGCCGTTTAAAGGGCTTCTTTCTTTGCCTGGCGGGAGATTGTTGATTGGAGAATCAATAGAAGATGCAACAAAAAGAATAATGAAAGAAAAATTTAATTTAAGTGTTAAGCTTGAAAAAATAAATTCCATTTCATTGGAGCATGTTAAAAAATCAGGAAAAATACTTCATTCTTTTCTCTTGATTTTTGTTTCAGCAGAAACAAAAGATAAAATTAAGTTGATCAGCATAAATAAAAACAAAAAAGGCATAATACCAAGCGATTATAAGCTAATAAAAAACAAATTAGATTCAAAAATGAAAATAGAAAATTTAGTTACGAGAGTATCTCTCAAACCCCTTTAAAATTTTATCCAGCACTCTAAACAGCTTGTTATAATCTGGCTTGTAGGTCTGCAGATTTTTTTTGTAGGCTTCTGCTTTGTGCAAAAAATAAACAATTTCTTTTTCTGTTAAATTTTCAGTGTAATCGCCAAATCCAGCTTTTTTTAAAAATAAAGCATTAAGAGTTTGTTCAAACTGGCCTTGTAATGGCAAGGCAAGATAAGGCTTCTTTAAAAAAATAGCTTCTGACATTAAAGTAAATCCTGCAGTAGCTATAATTGCTTTGCAGTCTTTCAAGTCTTGCAAAAAACTTTCTTTTGTTTTAAATCCAATATTTTCTTGTTTGCCTTTTTTATCATAGCCATAAACAACAAAATTCTCGCGGATATTTTTCAATTCATCTAAAATAGAGCTATCTTTTTTTGTCAGATAAATTAGTATCTTGTTTTCATATTTTACTTTATTTTTAATTTTTTTAACTTCTTCTCTAATCAGCGGAGGGATAATTATTGTATTCTTCTTATTTATCTTAACATTTGCAAAACTTAAAACAAGAAAATAATCTGCTTTTTTAACAAAACTATCTACAACACTTTTAGCAACTAAATAATCTTGATAGTATTTTTTAGGCACTTCTATATCAAGATTAGTTATTCTATGCTGGTTGTCTATGCAGATTAAAGGAAGCTTATACCAGTTTCTTAGAATTGGAACAATTGGCTCCATGTCTGAAATGCACAGCTCTGGCTTAAAATCCTGCATTAGCTTATAAAATTTTTTCCACCTCAAAAAATTTTTAGTAAAATGCCTGAGGTTGTTAAAAATAGTTTTTTTCATGCTTAAAACACTTTTCTCAAAAAACAAATGCAAGCCCCTAACTTTGAAAGTTTTAAATTTGTTTTTCAAAACTTTATATGCCTGCCCGTAAGTCAAAATGACAACTTCATGCCCCTGCTTTTGCAGGTAATCTGCAATAACTAAAGCTCTGCTTGAATGCCCATAACCTTCTCCTGCTACTCCATATAGGATTCTCATGTAAAGAAGAAAGAAAGAGAATTTAAAAACTTAATCAGGCAAAGCAGGTGGAGTAGGCAACTTGCTTCTTTGAATAAAAGAGCTTATTTTCTCTAAAACTCCTCCAAAATCAAAGTTATACTGCAGGGCAAGCAGAACATACATTAAAATAATCAAAATTAAAATTATTGCTAACAATATCCATTTGCTCATTGCTTTTTTGTTTTCCATTTTGAATTTTTTTACCATTTAAGTTATATAGGGGGATAGCTACTTAAAAACCATTGCGTGACTGCATTGTCTCCTGTGGCTGTTCCATAATTATAACTAAATCCTCCTTCTTCTGAAGGAACTTTAGTAAATTCTTGTGTGAAAATTGCCTGCTCATTTGAAATAAACCAAAACAACTCATGGCTTTCTAATCTTTGAACATTATAACCTCCTATTGTTGCTTGGCTTGGGTAATTATTAAAGTATGCTTTATATAAATCATATCCTTTTGTAATTTTTGTTAAAATAACAAACATCCCGTTATTGCTGTTTGTATCTGCATATTCCAAACGCCTATTTTTAATACAGATTTCACCAGATAAACTTAAACTAGCTGCTCTTTCATTTTCTGAAATGTCATTGCACTCTTTTTTTTCTAAATTATCACCAACTAATTTGTATGTTGAAACTTCTTGCGGATAGTTGATTAAAATACTTTCAGACAAATTTTCTTTATCACTAAACATGCAATCTGAAGAAACTTTAAATGCAAATACTTGGTTAATCTGCTCTTTTTTAACTTCCATGTTTAAAGCCTCTTCTATTTCTAGTTTGTTCCACTTTTGTTTTTCAGAATTCCAGGAAGCTATTTTTACAATGCTGCAGTTTCCTTTAATATCTTTAAATTTTTTTCCTTTCATGCTTAGAGAAATAACTTTAAAATTCCATCCTTGTTTTAATCCTACTGTATTATGATTTACAGCCCTGCCCCATTGCCTTAAATCAGCTTTCATACTTCCTGTTTTCTTAGAATAAACCCAAGTTCCAGAATTTAAAAGATAAACCATATAATCTTTTAAATAATCTTCATTTATTCCTGCTTTCTGTAAATCTTTCATAATTTCATCATCGTTCTCTTTTGGCCAAATTTTAATGTATTTATTAATGCCTGTAAAATAAAGGTATTGAACTACAAAATCGCTTTCTTTTATCTGGCTGTCTTCTGTAGGGCTTTTTAATTGTATAACTGGCAGAAGGTTCCATCCTTTGTTTATTGGCATCTCTATATAATCAGGAACCCCCTGCGCACCCCCGCTTTCAAGCGGCCCAATGCTCCATATAAATTCTCCATTTTCAAATTCAAGATAAATCTCTTTGCACTTTGCGTCATCAGGAACATGAAAAGTGGTAGACAAGTATTCTCTTTCACTCTCTTCTGTAAATTTCACGCGAACATCATAATCTAAAGGCAAAATTCCTGTTGAAGAATGTTCATAAGTGTAATCTCCATTGCCGCCAAGACCATGCCATTCATCATAATCTATACTGGTTTTATGCTTTCCTTGAACTTCGACACTCGCCCCTATATCATTTGTTGTAGAAAGATGCGCCATGGGATACATTTTAATGTCCCCTAGATTTACTAAAGCCTGTTTGCTAATATCTTTTGCTTCTTCTTTTTTATCAAAAAATCCGTAAATTGTTAAAGCCAAAGGAT
>Ga0315276_10003253_pt1 | contig 14893 bp, 16 predicted proteins | sample YL17G05_0_MG_FD_204542 | JGI IMG/M metagenome (GOLD analysis project Ga0315276, IMG submission 204542) | Sediment microbial communities from Yellowstone Lake, YNP, Wyoming, USA - YL17G05_0 | ecosystem: Environmental > Aquatic > Freshwater > Lake > Sediment | place: USA: Wyoming | collected...
GACGACAAGGATCTGGTTGATGGATTCCACCGGATCGTTGCCATGGCATTGAACAAGGTGCGATCGGCGCGAGCACTCGACCTGAGCGAACCGATCGATGCGGACGTTGCACGCGAGAATCCATCCCGGCAAGTTACGAAGCGTGACGTTGGCCTCGCATCCGTCGCCAAGGACAAGACGCTCTCGCCGATCGGTCAGTGGCCGTGGCATCAGAACGAACGCATCGAGCGCACGCAGTACGAGGACATCGAGCTGTATGGCGAGCCTCAACAAGTCGTTCTGATCTGGACCACTTCCGAGAACGCTCTCGGTGCGCGAAAGAACGGGCGTCTACTGATCGCCTCGAACGAGAACGCCAACTACATCGGCGCGGGAGCGTTCTTCATCGAAGAGTACGGCAGGAAGTGCATTCAGTCGGTGTGGGTCGAGCCAGAGTACCGACAGAGCATGCGGCACGTGCGAACCGGCGAGCCGCCCGGCGTCGACTTCGGAAGCATCCTGGCTGACATGGCCAAGCGCGATGGGATCGTTTGCATTTTGAAGCCCATCTCCAAGGCCGGTGCTGCGTGGGCGAAGCGGCATGGTCTGCGGGTGCGGGCGTGACGCGGTGGCTTGGACGGCTTTTGTGCTGGGCGTCATTCCACAGTTTCGAGCCGCTCGGGATCAAAGCGTTGATCGCTGCTCGTCGTGCGGGTGACGCGACTGAGATTCGTCCATGCGGTCGGTGCGGCGTGGGACTGGTCGCGCTTTCGAGCGACGAATGACTTTTGGATCAGCGATGCGACTTTTGGATCACGATGGACTTATGGGGCAAAGCCGGAGGCCCAGGCCGCGACGTTCGATACCGCGCACGCGATGCTGGCCGGCGAGAATCTCCCGATGATCCTTGGGACGCTGCCGATCATGCTCACGATGGCGTTCGACTTCATCGAGCGTGGCCGGGTGGCGCTCTTCGATCCGAAGTATCAGCGCAAGGACGTGACGCGGATCGGCACGGAGCGGGTCGATGCGGGCGTGCTGCGGGATCGAATGATGGCGCTGTTTGCGGGAGGAACGGATCGATGAAGTACTGCTACACACCGCGCCATTTCTCAGCCTCGAACGAGAAGACGATTCGCACCGCGAACAAAATCATCGAGACGTACATGGCTGACGGGCTCAAGCTCACGCTCCGGCAGCTCTACTATCAGTTCGTCGCCCGCCATGGGCTCGCGAACACCGTCCAGTCCTACAAGCGTCTTGCGTCGGTTGTTTCTGACGCGAGACTCGCGGGCCGCGTCGACTGGGACGCGATCGAGGACCGCGGGCGGGTCGCGCAGGAGTGGCGTCACTACGAAGGCATCCCCGAGCTGATCGAGAGTGCGGTACGTACGTATCGTCTCGATCGGTGGCGCGGCCAGGAAATTTACGTCGAGCTGTGGGTGGAGAAGCAGGCACTCGCCGGAGTGCTCGAGCCCATCGCGATGAAGTGGCACGCCCCGCTCATGGTGAACAAGGGCTACAGCTCTTCGTCGGCGATGTACGAGGCGGCTCGGCGCATCGCCAGTCGGCTCACTGACGGCGGAGACGGAGCCCACGCGTACACGGCGACAGTCATCTACGTCGGCGATCACGACCCGAGCGGCGAGGACATGGTCCGCGACATTCAGAGCCGTCTCATCCTGTTCTCGTGCGAGGCGCCTATCGACGTGATCAAGCTCGCGCTGACGATGCCGCAGGTCGAACAGTATCGGCCGCCGCCCAATCCGGCGAAGCGTACCGACGCGCGATTCCGTGCGTACGCCGCAAAGCACGGCAATGAGTCGTGGGAAGTCGACGCGCTCGAGCCCCGGCTGCTCACGTCGATGATCGAGGCTCAGTTCGCACGCCTCGTGGACGTGGAGAAGATGGATCAGGTCCGGCAGTGGGAGCGCGAGGACAAAGAAGAGCTGCGGAAGGTCGTGGCGAAGAAGTTCAAGACGAAAGAACGGAGTTTTCGATGAAACAGTATCTGGGCATGCTTCGGGACATCATGGACAACGGCCGCGACCGCGGAGATCGTACGGGCACGGGCACGCGCAGTGCAGATGGAGAAAAGAATCATCGGGGGCCTTTACGCGCCGACCGGCGTCATGCGAACGGTCAACTCGGGTTGCTGCGAGCGTTGTCCGCCACGATCCATCCCGCGGGCCATCCTGCCGCATCGGCTTCGGCGCGGGTCGCGAGTCGGATGGTTACGGCCGGTCCGACGCCCTTGAGAATGTCGCGAACGACCGTATGGCCCGTGCGTGTGTCGGTAACGTGGTAGAGCGTGCGGGATTTTGCGCCGAGCCATACGCCCTTGCGCTCGTCGAATCGGAGACCGCGTGGATTCCCACGCGCGGTATTCAGCTCCGGTTTGTCGAACCCGAACACGATGCTTTCTTTGTGTCCGCCAAGGATGACGTACCCGTGCGACCGCGCGATGTGCGCCAGCCGACTCCCACGCCATGCTTGCCCGATCCACTCGCCGCTCGGGGTGATGCCCTTCACCTGGAGGAGTCCCTGGCTTGTCACTCGGGCGCGAATCGACGGGTTCCACAGACCGAATCGATGCAGCTCGCGCATCACGTCTTGCTGCAGCTCGATGAGGTCTCGGTCGTCGTTGTCTGCGATCTGCGGATTCGCCCTCGCCATCTGCGGTCCACTCGTCACCCACAGAAACAGCCCACCGACGACGCCGATCGTGAGGGCCGTCGCGAGCAGGGTTCCCGAGTTCTCGACGGGTCCTGGCAACGCCACAGCGGTCGGCGTCGGGGTAGCGGGAGCTGGATGCGGTGCAGGCCGTGACGCAGCTGCTGCAGCCGCTTGGCGGCGGCGAGCCTCCTCGGCGTCACTGGCGCGTAGGTCGGCCTCGTAATTGTAGACAGGCTCGGGATCGGCTCCGCTGCCGCTGTTCCCGGCGCCGGGCATACGCACGCCTGCAGGGGGCCTCGGCGGAACGCAGAACGATGTGGCAGTCGCTTGGTCGACGACGGTGGCTCCGCGTCGGGAGGCGGCCGAACCGAAGCGTTGGATGCGAGGGCTGTCGAAGTCGATCATCGAGAGATGGTATCACATGCCGCGTGGTTTTTTGGCGACTGGGATCGGGATAGTTCGCGGCGGTGGCGGCGGTGGTGGCGGCGACGGAGAAGAGACACGGGCAGGGATCGCGATCCATACGATGAAGCCCACCAGGGCGCCCTGGAAGAGCCACTGGCCGAATGTTTTCGTCGAAGCGGGCACGGATGACGCGGCTGGGCTTGGTGGCGACGCAGCGGGTGCAGGCGCAGGCATCTCGGGCACTACATCGGGCGTCTGCTCGTAGACCGTGCGCGCGTCGGTCTTCAGCCATTCGGAGAGAGGCACCCATGTTCCATCGCTGTCCTGCACGATAAGCGCACCGGAGCGAGGGGCACGACGAACCTTGCGGGCGAGAAATGACATCAGGAGCTTGAACTCCTCGCTGTTCTCATCGGGCGCTACTTCTGCGCTCTTGAACAGCTCGTCGCGCAGGTCGCGCAAACTCGGCGCGTCGGGCCGCTCGAACTCTGCTTCGAAGATGTCTGGCTTCGGTGGGCAGGTCGGATCGGTGGGGTCAACATCACAGGGATCGACGCGCGTTGGCTCGACGTACCACCATCCGCCGCCGCCTCCGCCCGATACGGGCGATGGGGGCGGACTGGGGGGGGGTGGAACAGGCGGACCAGGCGTGAATGTCGTGGCGACCGATTCTCCGATCCCCATCGACTCCAGGACTGCTACGGTGAATCCGACGCGCGAATTCACGCTCTCGCCGATCGCCAGTGACTCAGACACCGCGGGTATCGCGTGAAGCCAAACGGTCACACTTTCGGCGATTCCCATCGACTCGTTCACGATTGCCGATGTGACGAAGGTTGTCGCGACCGACTCGGTGATCACCATCGACTCTGAGCCAGCCACCACAGCGCCAGACTGGGCGACTGCAGATTCGCCCATGCCCATGACATCGAAGACCGCGGGATACGCCTGCAGGCGAGCTGCGAGGTTTTCTGAGAGAGCCATTGCCTCGCTCACCGACGCCGATGTCGTGAACGTCGTCGAGATCGACTCGGTGACCGACATGGATTCTGAGACGACCGCTACAGCGCTGGCTTGAGCAATGACAGACTCGCTGAAAGTCATCGACTCCGAGACCGCAGCGTCCGCTTGCAGGCGGGCGACAACACTTTCTGAGAGAGCGAGAGATTCGTTGACGGTCGCGATGGTCTTGAGCTGTGTGGCAATACTTTCCGAGATCGACATCGACTCGGCGACAAGTGGATCTGCGGCGAGCTTGACGACGATGCTTTCTGAGAGCGTCATCGACTCGGAGGTGGAGACTGTCGCACGATGGACGACCAAGACGCTTTCCGAGATGGTCAAGAATTCGTTCACCGCAGCGACGGCCGCGAGTTGCACGGCGACGCTTTCTGCGATCCCCATCGACTCGGATGTGAGCGGGTGCGCAGCGAGTCGGACGGTGACGCTTTCTGCGATCGTCATCGACTCAGTGACGGTTGTCGACGCTCCGCGCACAACGCTGACACTCTCTACAATCGACATCGACTCGGACACTGCCGCGACGGCACAACCCACCACGGCCACGCTCTCCGAGATCGACATCGATTCGGCCACTGTTGGGCGTGCGACATGGGTTGCAAGAACGCTCTCGCTCAGTCCGAGAGACTCGGTGACCGCCACGGCCGCACGATGAATCGCAGCAACGCTCTCTGTGATCGACATCGATTCAGAGACGGCCGGATGCGTTGCGAGATGCACCGCGATCGATTCCGTGATTGTCATCGTCTCGGAGACTGTTACGTGGACCCCGAGGATTGCGGCGACCGATTCCGCAATCGTCATGGTCTCGGATACGGCCGGATGCGCGGCGATGTGCGCCAGCACGGATTCGGAGATCGTCATCGATTCGGAGACGGGTGCAGTCGCTCGTTGCTGTGCGACAACGCTTTCTGCGATCGTCATCGACTCGGAAACGGCTGTGTGAATTCCGTGACTTGCAGCAACTGACTCCGCAATCGCCATCGACTCGGAAACCACTGTGACTGCGCGGTGAGCTGCGACGACACTTTCCGTGATCGTCATCGACTCGGCCACGCCGGCCGTCGCGCGGTGGATTGCGACGACCGCTTCGCCGATCGACATCGATTCGGTCACGGCCGGGTGCGCGGCCATGCGTACCAGCGCGTCCTCCGAGATCGTCATCGACTCGGATACGGTCGGGTGCGCAGCGTGCAGTGCGACGACGCTCTCCGAGATCGTCATCGACTCGGAGACGAGTGCGGTATACGCCGTCCCGCCCGTCAGCAAGGCAAGCAGCAACGACATCGACTACCCTCTCAGGCTATGGATATGCGTTGGCTTCGAACCAAGCGAGATCGACGAGCACGCGCGCCGTCCCTGCGGCGCCCATCAGGATCTCATTGGTGATGATGATCCCTTCGTTCTGAACCAGGACCACGGGAGAATCCTGCGAGCTTGTCATGTTCCACTCGGCTTGGTCCGAACGAACGGCTGGCGCCGCTCCCGTCTGCGAGTAGGTGTTTAGTCCGAACATCTCCTGCGCGTCGAGTGTGTACGTTGCCGTCGTAAGACCAGCGGTCGTGGCGATAATCGCTCCCGTCGCTCCGATGATTGACGTCGGGTAGCTCGCGCGTTTCTTGAATCCGCCTGCGCCGGCCGAGCTGATCGCCGTTCCGCCCGTCGTGAACTGTGACGTAAACGATCGAGCGACGAAACAGCGGTACGCCATTTCTTGTGCAGCCGTGAACGCCGTGATCGTTTGGTAGCGGATGCGCACGTACTGGATCACGCAGACTTTGGCGGCATCGGGATTCCTGAACGCGAAGATCGAGCCAAGCGTCGCCGTCCTTGCGACAGTGAGCGTCTGAAGGCCCGTCATCGCGCTGATGCAGTAGTAGCCGAGAGCTTCGGGCGGATAGCTCGTCACCCGCAATGTCTTGAAGGTCGCGTTGACCTCCGCGACGTTTCCGACTGTCGCTCCCGCAAGTTGAATGGCCATCGACTACTCCTTCTGAAATTTCACGAACTCGACGTTCTCCCGAGGGAACGACGCGATCGGTGGCGACGTTGGCGTCAGTCTGATGACGATCCACTGCTCGTGAGCTGCAGGCATCTCGGCAACATCGGCGCCCGAGAACCGAAGTCGACGACCGTTCTTGAGCACAACGATGACCATTCAGTTCCAGACTCCCTAGTTCCAGACCCATTGTACGACAAAGACGCCGTTTGTAGAGCCCAGCGTGCACTTGCCGAACACGCGAATTGTACCGTTTACAAGACACCCCCCATAGACGCTGAGATTCTCGACCCAGTACTCGTCCGACTGATGATCGGCCGTCGCCGCTGCGGGAACTTGAATCCACGCCTCGACTGCTGACGTGGTAAGGACTCCTGCTACCGCGACATCGACGAACGTGTCGGTCATATTTCCCGATGTTCCGAAGTCGAGGTTCGCCGTCCCTGTCGCGCCCACAGCTACTCCAGGTGCTTCGCGCCGACCAGATGGACCGTACCGTCTAGGTCCTTACGGAACTTCAGCGTGCGCGAGTCGACGAGTACGGTGTGCCCGACGCAGCATTCGCCCGCTGGCGACGCTTCGATGCTGAACGGCCCGATGGGGTCGACCGATCCGACAAGCGTCTTTACCGGCAGCGGTGCGTTGCCGAGGATGAGCATTCGGTTGTGTCCGCCGCGAGGCGCTTCGACCACGATCGATAGATCGATGTCGCTTGGATACTTCGCGTTCGGGACCCGGACCTCTTCGACGTAGTCCTCGCCACCGACCTCGATTGGCTGCGTGGCCGCACGATCCTTGAAGGCGCGGCTGCATGCGGCGCAGAGGAAGAGCTGGTTGAACTTGGCGGTGGGCTGTAGGGGCATGAGGACTCCTAGACGGTCGTGAGCGAGCGAAGGCGTCGTCGAACAAAAGCCGGGCTGACGCCTATCTTCTCTGCAATTTGCTTTGGCGTCTCACCTTTGGCTTTGAGACGCCCGATCTTGTCGGTGTCGATGTCCTGACGAAAGTTGTGATGCTTCGGTCCCGCGCACAACATCCTCTCCCGCAGCGCAGGATCGTTCCATCGAGCGACGGAAGCAGTTCCCATTTTTGTCCTGGTCTTGTCCGAGAACTTTCGACCGACTAATGACGCGCTGATTTTCGCGCGCACATCATGTGGAATGGGTCGGCCTTTCCGTGAGGCCGAGATTTTGGCCTTGACCTCTGGGCGTCGCGCCGCCGCGTTGATCGAGCATAGTCGACGCGTCTCTTCCGAAACGCTATGCCCCATCATCTTTTCGGACATCCGACGCCTACTGTCTAGCGAGCGTGGCCCTGAGCCACCCTCTCCGCCGGCCCCTACATTTAGCAGCTTTGTCCCTAGCAGTTGACGTTGTTTCGCGATTTCTTCTATCTCGCAAGCGTCCAAAGCAGCCTTTGTGTCTAGGTCCAAATGCAGGGCTCGAATCTCTGGCCGAAGGCCGGACTCATGTAGCTTTGCAACCCATCTGCCGACCGGAATTTGAAGGAGCCTTGCCTGCGTTCCACAGTGCTGAGCCAAGCGCCGTCGAAGCGTTCGTGTGGTCTGGCCGACATATCGAAGCTCTTCCGATATTGGGTCGTAGAGGCCGTAGACCGATCCGTTAAATCGTGGCTTCGTCATTGGGTTACGCTTACACTAACTTATCGTCAAAGTGCCCGTAACTTGTAGCGTATCGGTTGCAACCAAGGCTCTCTGCGTGAACGCCAAGATATGATTTATCGTCCCCGCCGCAACAAGATCAAAGAACGCGCACTTCTGCGCGGACTGCGCACCCGTCGCCGTGAACGTCTTGTCGATCACGGTGGACACGCCCGCGCCCGTCGCGAGTGTCACAGCGCCCTGTGCTCGACCGAGACCGTTCAGCGTGATCTCGTTCGAGAGTACTGTGCTTGTCGCGGTTTCCGTGAGCGGATCGTTCGACAGCGCGATGAAGTTCAGCCCGCACGTACCCAGTCCCGCCGTGCCGTACGACTGCTTGTGAATGAACGCGCGTCCGACGTTCGTGATGAGGTTGTACTTGACCTCGGGGTCGTCGACATCGCGGTAACTCTTGAGGTCCGGGATGTCGTACAGCCCGGTGAGTGGATTCCTGAAGAAGTGCGTCGCCCGCTTGTGCGAGATCACTACGCGCATGTGCCCGATGTGCAGCGTCTCTAGAATCCCAGCGTGACCCGCGAGGCTGACCACGGCGCGCTCGACAAGTCTTTGGACTCGTTCGTTTATCTGAGTCATGGGTAGGACGTTACACTAGAGGAGGTCGCTCGCCTAGCCTGCGTAAACCGCCGCGAGATCGAACGTCGGCTCGGGTCTGAATGTCTTGTGCGTGAATACTCCGTCGTTGCAGTCGTACGCCTCGCGCAACTTCGCGTCGTTGAGCACGATCCACTGCACGGCGGTCACAAGCCGACGCACGTCGGCATCGGTCGTGAATGGTGAGAACGACGCCCGTACCATTCCTCTGCGGAACTCATCCCTCGGCGCGCATACCCCGCGTTGGTTGCACACGGCGTCGAGCAGTCGGCGAACGAGCGGCTGGGCGCAGAAGCAGTCGTTGCGGACCGCAATGCCGAAGTAGTCGTTCAGAACCGCGGCGACGAGGCCATGCGCGAGACCGAACAGGTTGAACGATACGATCCCCCCGCGCATGGTGGCGTCCATCGGTCCGTAGACGACGCACGACGGAATGGCGGAGAGCCCCGCGAGCGCCTGCCGCGTCAGCTTGATCTCGTGTTCTCGGATGCTGTCCATCCCAAGATCCTGGAGGAATAGGATCGCCGCTCCAAGAGTGACGATGCCGAGGATGTTCGGTGTGCCGGCCTCGAGTCGTCGCGCCACATCGTCGATGAGCGTCACGCTGTCGAATTCGACGCGATCGATGATGCCGCCGCCGACATCACCCGTTCGCCATGCCGCGGAGGCCAAAGCGTCTTTCGACGCAACGAGAACTCCGGGCGACCCTGGCGCGTATAGCTTGTGCCCGGATAGCGCGATGAAGTCGAGCGTCTCGGCCGGGTTGCTAGTGTGCATGGTGATCGGGATGTGCGGCGCGGCCTGGGCCGCATCGACGACGATGACGGCTCCTGCCTCATGGGCCATGGCGGCGATGGCATGCACATCGACGATGGCGCCCGTGACATTCGACATCGCGCTCACTGCGACGACGCGCACTCGGCCGCGGTACATTGCCAGCATGGCGCGCAGCTGCGATAGATCGACTGTACAGTCGTCGCGGACCGGAAAGTACTTCACGAAATCGAGCCCCTGCGAGGCGCCCATGCGACCATTCGCAGCTCGTCGCCACGGCAGCATGTTCGAGTGATGCTCCATCTCGGAGATGAGCGCGATGGGACGGGAGTCTTTCGCGGTCGGCAGCGTCGGGTACAGGATCTGCGCTGCGAGGTTCAACGCGCCCGTCGAGCCGTTGCCGACGAACACCGCAGCGTCGTCGGGTCCGCCGCCGACCAGGCTGAGCACGAGTGCACGGGTATCCTCGATCGCCTTCGTCGTGGCTCTCCCGCGAGCGCTCGCGTGCGTGTGCGAGTTGGCCTGCGCGCTGAGAAGGTACTCGTGCAGCACGCGATTGACTCGAATAGGCATGAGCGAAGTCGCCGACGAGTCGAGGTAGGACTCTTCGATCGTTCCCAGCGTTCCGTCGAGCTGGATTACTTGGACGGGGCGACGAAGACCGATGAACTCGAAACGGCGGTCGGCGAATGGCATGGCGAATGCGAGAGTACCACACAGCACAGCGCCCCGGACCTTTCGGCCCGAGGCGCCATGCCAGTCTTGCGGCCTAGAAAACCTAGCGAGACTTTGGTCGAGGCGCCGCCATCGAAGGCGGGTCCGAGATAGCGTTGAAACGACGTACTACGTGGCCTGTCTCGCGAACTGCTTCTCTGTTCCTCGGACGCCCACGAGCGGGCTTCGTTGGACCGTTGCGCCTGTCGAGTTTTCGTCCCCGTATCCCGACGCCGAATCAGGGGCTTAGCAGACTCATTTACGCCCCCGGCACCAGTGTCTGCTGGCTGTCACCGAAGACGGCGCACGCTTACTTAGGCTGCTGCGCGGAAGGCATTGTCATTCATCGCGGATCTTTTTTGCCTGGGTATGAGCCTCGGCGCACTTGCCATGCGTTCGCTTCTAGTTTCTCCCGTCGAATCCAGTTCGCCCCGTCGAGAAGTGATGATGATACCCAACGTGCGAGCGGCAGGTCAATTCGACGTTCCTAAGTGATCGTGATAGGGTCTCTGCCGGACGCGCGCCGTGTTAGTGGAATCCCCCCTCCGGCTCTCGGCGCGCGTCCGCTACCACCACTGTCCGTCCACGACTGGGCGACGGCGCCGCGGGTTCTGACGCACGGCCAGTTCCTTTTCGGACTCGACGATCTCGATGACGCGGTCGGTGAAGCGGTCGAGGTTCTCGTAGGAGTTTTCCTTGGTGGCGATGACGGTTCCACCGCGTACGGCGGTCGCGGCGTATCCGTTCGGATTCGCCAGCACGATTGTGACGCCTTGCTGGTGCAGCGCGAACAGCTTTTTCACCCGCGCCGCAAAGTCGGCCTTGTTCTCGCCATAGACCTTCGTTGCAAGTGGTTCGCCCCTGAACGTCGCTACGTCCTCGCTAATCACCACGCCGGCCGCCTTCATCAGCTTCGCTTCGGCAGCCTTCATCTTGGCCGCTTCCTTGGCGACTGCTTTCTTCGTCGCTTCCTCGCCGGCATCGAACTCCTGTACGCGCGTGAGCATGGTCTGCTTCGCGCCCTTGTACTCTTCGTGACCTTTGATCGTTGCCTTGACGGTGACAACGTCTCCGTCATTCCAGTCGGAGCGGTCTCCCGTGGCGAACCACTTCAAGGAGTTGCCGGCTTCGTCGCGGAACATGACGAGCGTGCTCACGCCCCACTCGCTCGGCGGCATTACCCTGGTCGACTTGACGGTCAGAGCCAGGATCATCCGATCGCCAACGGTGCCGACGTACTGCGATTCGATGCGTGGCTCGCGAGCTTCTTTCGCAGCGCGCTGTGTGCGGTCGTAGCCTTCGGCGAGGTATACCGCGATGCCGAGCGTGCGACGATCGGCGAATCGGTGCTTCGCCAGCAGACGCATGTTGTGGTCGAAGTCCGAATCGCCCGTATTCGCTGCCGCCCATTCGATGATCTTCTCGGCCGTCGCGTAGTCGGCGTCGGTGGGAACGATGTGTCCGGGCGGATCGTTCTTTCGCATGTCCTTCAGGTCCATAGGCGATGGACGCATGTGCTGCATCACGATCCCGCTGGTACGAAACTGCCCAGTTTCCTCGGCGCGCTTGGCGGATACGAATCCGAGCTTGCCGATCACCGCGACGGAGTAGGCGACGACTTCGTCCAGGCTCCATTCCTTCTCGTAGTTGCTGCCGCCGCCCAAGTTTTCTTCCGCTTCACTCGCGGCGCTCAGGGCCGACGCGAGCATCTCGGCCATCGCCACGATCGCGTCGGGATTCATGGTGTGCGAACCGAGGAAGTCGCCGATGCAGTTACGCCCGATCTGATGCCAGGACCCCGTTTCGTTGGTCACGAGAAAGGTCTCGTTGCGGCGACGGTTCAGTTGGCAGTGGTCGCATACGGACTCGGTGTCGCGGTAGCGCTTCGGGATCTCGTGCTTGCCGGTCGATGCGATGAGGTTCCCGTCCTCGACGCGTGTGAGGACAGCCGCCAGCTCCCATCCCCCTGGCAGCACGGGCGAGCGGCCTGTGAGGGTCACGGTGTGGAATCGACGAACCTTGAGGCGCCAGCCCTGCTTCACGGCCTCGCCTTCCTTCATCTCGGCCCACATGGCATTTTCGCCACCCATCTGGGACTGATACCGGCGCACAGTTGGCGTGCTGTCGATCGTCAGCACAGGCGGATCGAGCTTCAGTTTCCTCGCGCGCCGGGTGATGCGGTCGAACTTCACCTGCAGCTCATGCAGGTTCTCTTCGGGGATGGTGAAGGCGCGGGCCTCAGTGGACGAGGGGTTTCGGCGAGGAGCGAAAAACGTCGAGAACATGCGCGGGAGTCTAACTGAATTGTGGCGGCCATTCTAGCCGCCTTCCTCAGTGCGGCCGGATCGTCTCTCGCGGCTGGATCGTCCGAATCAAACGCGTCGTCTCGTAGCCTCGGGCAGCGAGTCGGTGAACGATCTTCGTGTAGAGCGCAGGAGGCATCGACGGCTGCCGCGCAAGAATCCAGAGGCTGTCCGGGCTTGGACTTCCGACCACTGCGTAGTCGTACTCCCGGCCCAGGTCGATGATCCAGTAGTCGCCCTCGAACGGTTCAAAGAAAGACACGCGGAGCTTGGCGTTGGTAGTTCGGTCGACTACGCGAGCGCGCCCGTGAGCGACCTTCTGCTCGCCATTGAGCAAGCGGCAGCGGTTGACCACGTCGATGTCGCCGTCTTGGCGGAGCGTGTACGTCGCCGTGGTGGCAGTGCAACCGCGCTGGAACCACTGCGGGATGCTTGCGATCTCATACCAAGTGCCGAGGTATCGATTCAGGTCGACGGCGGACACGGTCTGGGTTCGGCGAGCGGCGAAAAACGTCGAGAACATGGTTGACTCGTCGTGTCCTGTTCTACGTCGTGGCTGTTCTAGCCGCCGACGCTCTTCCCGAACTCTTCGTCAGCGACGTCCGCATCTGCTTCGGCCCGCGTCGCATGTACGCGCCCGTCGATGTGATTCGGCGGCGAGTAGATCGTGTGCAGCCGCAGCGCGACCTTCCCGGTATTCTTCACGTTGTGCGCTACTCCAGGTGGCACCGCGACTGCATCGCCAGGCCCGATCGGCGACGTCTCTCCGTTCAGAGTTACGACGCCATGCCCCGACTGAACGAACAGTAGCTGCTCCACCTTCCGATGCGTTTCGCTGCCGATGTCCACGCCAGGCGGCAGCGCCATCGCAACGATCTGCGTGTTCACGCCCGTGTGCAGGACGCGTCGAAAGTCGTTGTTCGTTCGCACGACGGTCGCGAGCGGAGCGTGGCATGGCTTGCGGCGAGAGAGAAAGAAGTTCGAGAACATGATGTGGGGCATCGTATCACCAATCACGAGTGTAGATGTTTCGGCCGCGGATACGTTCCGACTGCGACTGTCTGGACTTCGTCTGCGGCAAGAATTCTATCGATCCATATCCGCTGTAATTCCTTGTCCTCGGCTAGCGGTTTCGACCCATATCTGCGGGACGAAACAACTACCTGCACGATCGGATGATCGTCGACAGTACATCCTCCATATCTTGTTTTTGCGTTATGGCAGTTTGCGCAAAGAAGCTGCAGGTCGCTTCGACGCTTTGATTTTCCAAGCTTCGTATAGAATGCCTTGCCAAATTCTATAGTTCTATTTTGCTTGAGTGATTTTGTAAGCTTGCGCTCAATACATCCATCGTCATTGACGTGGTCAATCTGTAGATACTTGCGGTTCGTTTGGCCGCAGCAGACGCACGATCCGCCATACATCGCGATTACCCTTAGACGCCTTCTTAGATAGTCGTCTCGATCATGACGGAGATGACGCTCGGCGCATCGGTCGCATCGTTTTCGTCTCTCTCGGGCTGGCCGCGCATAGCAGACATTGCACTTTCCAGTCGCTACGGCATCCGCTTTGCGGATAACCATATACGCAATGTGTTTGTCCACACACTTCGAACAGTGAACCTTTTTGGGGTGCGCCTGATCACCGCAATCAACACAAAGGCCAAGCGCCTTTCGTCTGTTGTATGTCGAGTTGGGCATGAGTAGGTCCTCTTATGAATGTAGATGGGACGGCCGTGGATATGTATTCGTCGGGGATATTGTTTGGACAAAATCCTGATCGTAGTAAATCCGCTGCCCACCCACGCGCTCGGCGATGTCATCTGCGCGTTGTTCACCGCCGCCGTTGGGGACGTACGGCATCGTGTCGATGACATGGGCAAGCTCGTGGCGGAGGATGCCAATCCAATTCTCTCGCGGTCGGTCCAGGAGACGGCTGTTGATGACGATGCGGTTCTCGCTCGGCACCGAGTACGCAATGTCTCTCACGGCACACGCGTCGGGCAACGAACACTGACCTTCGGTCCACTCCAGGCGCGTGTAGAACGCGCGGGGATTCACAGCGCCGAACCGAGCTGCCTCCATCGCGAAGATGCGCGCGAATTCGTTGGCTGTGACGTTCTGGATTCGGCGGCCGGGCTTGTTCACCGCGTCACCCGAACCACGCACACCGTCACGTTGTCCTGCCCGCCCTCATCGAGTGAATCTTGAATCAGCGCGGTCACGATCTGCTTCGCGGACTTGCCAATTTGCATGCGCTTGCGAATCAACTCTTCGCTGACGTAGCTCGATAGACCGTCCGAGCACAGCAGGATCTTGTCCCCGGGCTGCAGCGACCGACTCTCCAGACTGATTGCGGCACCTTCTGGATTGCCGATGAACTGCGTGATGTACCCGTGGTGGCCGTGATCCTCGGTCAGCAGATGCAGGACTCCTTGACGGTATCGGTAGCATCGACTGTCGCCGATCCATGCGATGATCAGTCCGTCTCGCGTGCACGTCGCCGCAACGAGCGTTGTCCCCATTCTGTGCTTCTTTGGGTCCTGCTTCGCTGCATCGAGCACGGCTTTCTGTGCGAACGCGAATGCGGCAGCCATGCCTCGACCGCGAGCGAGTGCTGTGTGGCACGCCTCGACCGCGAGTGACGACGCGACTTCGCCAGCGGGGTGCCCTCCAATGCCATCGGCGACGACGAAGATTCCGCGTGACGGCGTCGAGCGGAAAGCGTCTTCGTTCAGCTCGCGGCGCAGGC
>Ga0315276_10003254_pt1 | contig 14889 bp, 10 predicted proteins | sample YL17G05_0_MG_FD_204542 | JGI IMG/M metagenome (GOLD analysis project Ga0315276, IMG submission 204542) | Sediment microbial communities from Yellowstone Lake, YNP, Wyoming, USA - YL17G05_0 | ecosystem: Environmental > Aquatic > Freshwater > Lake > Sediment | place: USA: Wyoming | collected...
AAGTAGTCAGTCGCCGATCTCCCGCTGCAGGTCGGCGACCAGCGTCAACGCCTCGATCGGCGTCAACCGGTTCACGTCGACGTCCTTCAGCCGGCGCGCCAGGGCCTCGAGCGGCGTCGGTGCCTCGAACAGGCCGAGCTGCTGGCGTGTGTCGCCACCGGGCCTGGCCACGGTCGTGCGGCCGCCCTTGACCACCGCGTCCTGCTCGAGCGCGTCGAGAATCGACCGGGCGCGCGCGATGACGTCGGACGGTATCCCGGCCAGCCGCGCGACCTGGATGCCGTAGCTGCGGTCCGCCCGTCCGGGGATGACCTTGCGCAGGAACACGACGTCGTCTTTCCACTCGCGCGCGGCGACGTGGGAGTTGACGACGCCGGGAAGCGTGTCGGCCAGCTCCGTGAGTTCGTGGTAGTGCGTGGCAAACAGCGTCTTCGGCCGCGCGCGGCGGTTGGTCGCCAGGTGCTCGGCCACCGCCCACGCGATGCTGAGGCCGTCGAAGGTCGACGTGCCGCGGCCGATCTCGTCGAGGATGACCAGGCTGCGCGACGTGGCGGAGTGCAGGATGTTGGCGGTCTCCTGCATCTCGACCATGAACGTCGACTGGCCGCGCGCGATGTTGTCGGACGCACCGACCCGGGCGAAGACGCGATCGAGCACGCCGATCTTGGCCTCGCGCGCAGGGACGAACGAGCCGGTCTGGGCCATGATGCAGATGAGCGCGACCTGGCGCAGGTAGGTCGATTTGCCGCCCATGTTCGGGCCGGTCAGAATCACCAGCTGCCTGGTCGATCCGTCCAGCTGCGTGTCGTTCGGCACGAACGGGTCATGACTGTACCGCTCGACGACCGGGTGGCGCCCGTCGAGGATCTGCAGCTCGTCGCCGTCGTGGATGTGCGGCTTGACGTAGTTGTGCTGGGCGGCGGCCTCGGCCAGCGCGGCGAGCACGTCGAGCGTCGCCACGGCGCGCGCGGTGTCCTGGATGCGCGGGCTTTCGGCGCCCACCCGCGCCCGGAGCGCCTCGAACAACTCGATCTCGCGCTCCAGGATGCGCTCGTCGGCGCCCAGCACCTTCTCCTCGTGCTCCTTCAGCGCCGGCGTGATGAACCGCTCGCCGCCGGCGATGGTCTGCTTGCGGTGGTAGTCGGGCGGCACCGCATGGAGGTTCGACTTCGACACCTCGATGTAGTACCCGAAGACGCGGTTGTACCGGACTTTCAACGAGCTGATGCCGGTCCGCTCGCGCTCCTGCGCCTCGAGCTGGGCGATGATCTGCTTGCCCGATCGCGAGATGTGCCGCAGGTCGTCGATCTCCGCGTCGACGCCGTCCCGGATGAAGCCCCCGTCCCGGGCGAGCGCCGGGGCATCGTCAATCAGCGCGCGATCGATCTGGTCGCGCACGTTGGCCACGTCGTCCAGCTCGGCGACCAGCGTGGAGCTGTACGGCGCCTGGAGTCCCTCCAGGAGGACCCGCAACCGAGGGACCACCGCGAGCGACGCGCGCAGCGCCACCAGGTCGCGCGGGCCCGCCGTGCCGAGCGCCGTGCGTGCGACGAGACGCTCGAGGTCGTGCATGCTCTTCAGCGCATCGCGGAACTTGCCGCGCTCCGTCATGCGGAAGGCGAAATCCTCGACGCCGTCCAGCCGGTCACGGATCCGCTCGAGCGACACCAGGGGCCGCAGCAGCCACGATCGGAGCAGGCGCGCGCCCATCGGCGTGACGGTGCGGTCGAGCTCGTCGAGCAGCGATCCCGCGCGTCCGCCGTCCATCGCTTCCACGATTTCCAGATGCTTCAGGGTGAGGGGGTCGACGACGAGACAGTCCGCGTGCTCTTTGAAAGAGACACTCCGCACGTGCGACAGTTCGGCCTTCTGCGTATCCTGCAGGTAGTGCACCAGGGCGCCGGCCGCCCGCACCGCCGCCGGATGCCCTTCGAGGCCGAAGCCATCGAGCGAGTGGGTGTGCAGCTGTCCGAGCAGGACGCTGCGCGCGCGGTCGAGGTCGAAGGCCCAGCCATCCACGCGCGTGACCGATGCGGTGCCCCGCGCGTGGGCCGGCAGCAGGTCGTCGAGCGCCAGTTCGGCAGGGACGACCAGTTCCCGCGGCCGCAGCACGCCCATTTCGTCCGCCAGCGCCTGGAGACCGTCCCGACCCCGATACTCGGCGGTGAGAAACTCGCCAGTCGACAGATCGAGCAACGCCACGCCGATCACCGCTTCCTCGGCCTTCGCCTTCGCAGGCACCTGGTTCGCGGGAGGCAGGTTCGCGATGGGGGTGCCGGCGTCCGGCCACCCGACCGGCGCGACCGCCATGAGGAATGCGGGCTCGCGCGCCTCGAGGTAGCCGCCTTCGGTGAACGTTCCCGGCGAGACCACGCGGACCACGTCGCGGCGGACCAGGCCCTTGGCCTTGCGCGGATCCTCCACCTGTTCGCAGATGGCGACGCGGAACCCTTTCTTGACCAGGCGGGCGAGGTACCCTTCGGCCGCGTGGTACGGAATGCCGCACATGGGGATGCTGCCGCCGTCGGCGTCCTTGGAGCGGGAGGTCAGCGTGAGATCGAGGGCCCGGGACGCCACCAGGGCGTCCTCGTAGAACATCTCGTAGAAGTCGCCCATCCGGAAGAAGACAATCGCGTCGCGGTACTGCCGCTTCGCGTCGAAATACTGGCGCATGGCCGGCGTGGCGTTCGCCATGGCCTTTTGCGAGGCCGATCGATCCGGAGTGGACACGTCGTTCGAATATAGCATCCCCGCTCGACTCTGGGGCACAATCTCCTCATGCGGGTTCTCGGTCTCGACACCACCGGCCGGGTCGGCGGCGTCGCCCTCCTGCGCGACGGCACGCTGGTGGATGCCTTCGTGGGAGATCCGGCGACGGCCCACGCCCAGCGGCTGCCTGGCGATATCCTGACGCTGCTCAATCGACACGGCCTCCGGGCCTCCGACGTGGACGTCTTCGCGGTGGCGGCTGGCCCGGGTTCCTTCACGGGATTGCGCATCGGCATCGCCGCGATCCAGGGGCTGGCCTACGCGACCGGCCGATTGGTGGTCGGCGTGTCGGCGCTCGAGGCCCTGGCCCATGCCGCCGGCCAGACGGCGGGAGGGGCAGGTTACCCGCGCATTGGCGTCTGGATGGATGCCCAGCGCGAGGAAGTGTTTGCCGCCGCCTATCAACGGGACGTCGACCTCGCCCCGTGGCGGCTGGTGGACGGCCCGCTGGTTGATGTGCCGCGCGTCGTCGCCCGGCGCTGGCGCGACCGGGCCGAGACCCCCATCCTGCGGGTCGTCGGCGATGGAGCCGTCCGGTATCGCGACGTGCTCGACGAGGCGCTCGGGGGCGGTGTCCAGGTGATCGAGCCGCCGCCGATGGCGCCGTCGATCGCGCTGCTCGGGTGGCAGCGGGCGCTTCGCGGCGAGGCCGGGCTGCCTCACGCCATCCGGCCGCTCTACGTACGGCGCCCTGACGCCGAGTTGGCCCGCGATCGCGCCGCTGCGGCGGCGCCATGACGCCCGGGTCGATCGGCTATGTGGTCGACGACGCGGACGTGGACGCGATCCTCGAGATCGACCGCGTCAGCTTCCCGGAGCCGTGGACCCGCGCGATGTACGAGGAAGAGCGGCGTCACCCGGAGCGTTCGTTCCTCGCGGTGTGGAAGGATCCCGACGGCGTGGTCGCCGGCTACATTTCCTTCTGGCTCGTCGTCGACGAGGTGCACATCAACAATGTGGCGGTCAGGCCCGAGGCGCGGACGGGCGGCATTGGCCGGGCACTGGTCGAGTGGGCGATGCGGGAAGGCGCCGGCCGCGGGTCGACGCGCGTCCTGCTGGACGTTCGCTCCGCGAATCAGACGGCACGGCGTCTCTACCAGCGGCTGGGGTTCAGGCAGGTGGCGGTTCGGCCCGGATACTACGGTCATCCTCCTGACGATGCCCTCATTCTGACGCGCGACCTTCGGGATCTTGAATCCCGTCCGATGCCTTGAATCCGCGAACCCCTTGTGGTAGCGTTCGCGTAGTTCTTCCCCTGAGTCCGGTTCGCCCCACTTTGGCACACGGACAGGTTCTCTGCGATGTCTACACACCGGCTGACTCACGCGCTTCTACACAATCCCTCACCAAGGAGGCGGAAAGCATGACAGGACACGTGCAGGACCAGCGATCCATGCTTCTCCAGACCGACGACGAGTTCCGGGAACTTGCCAGCAAGCACCACGAATTGGAAGACCGTCTTACCGAGCTGTCCCACAAGCCCCACCTCTCCGAGCCCGACCAGGTCGAGCAGGCCACGATCAAGAAGCGGAAGCTCCAGCTGAAGGATCGGATGGAAGACATCATGCGCCGCGGCAGCGGCGAGAAGGGCGCGGAGGCGCTCTCGGCGTAGCCCCGCATTCGACGGCGGGCGCGAGGCCCGCCGGTCACGAGCAATCCGCAGCCAGCGTTCGATTCCCGGGCGCTGGCTGCGCGTGTTTCTGGCGTCCTCGGCTCCGGACGCCGTCTGGCGGTACAATACGGCGCGATGAGGATCGACAAGGCGGGATGGCCGTTCGTGGCCGGCGCGGCGCTGCCGGGTGTGCTCGCTGCCTGGTGCGGCTGGTACTGGGTGGCGGGGCCGTTCGGGGTGCTCGCGCTGTTCATGCTGTATTTCTTCCGCGATCCTGACCGGGTGACGCCGGACGATCCGGGCGTGATCATCTCCCCGGCCGACGGCCGGATCCTGGTGGTGGGCGACGCCGAACCGGCGGCTGCGCCTGCCGGCGCCTGGAAGCAGATCAGCATCTTCCTGTCGCCGCTCGACGTGCACATCAATCGCATCCCCTGCGACGGGCGCGTGACGACGGTGCAGTACACGCCGGGGCGCTTCCTGGCGGCCTACAACCCCGATGCCGCCAGGGTCAACCAGCGCAACGAGGTGTGGCTCGACCGCGGCGGCGAGACGGTCGTGGTGCGCCAGGTGGTCGGTGTGCTCGCCCGGCGCCTCGTGTGTCGCGTGGGTCCCGGCGCAACGGTGCGGACCGGCGAGCGCTACGGGCTGATGAAATTCGGATCCCGCATCGACCTGTATCTGCCGCCGCGGTGCACGCTGAAGGTGCGCGTCGGCGATCGGGTGCGCAGCGGCGAAACGGTCGTGGCGACATGGTAAGCGAGCAGACGCCAGGCGACGCGGATCACGGCGAGTACGGCGACAACGGCGACAACGGCGACAACCTCGACAACGGCGAGCACGGGGGTGCCCCACGCCGCGTGCCTCGACGTTTCGCGGGCCTGAGCCCGAAGCGCTGGAAGGAACACCCGAAGCCGCGGATCCGCCGGGGCGCGTACCTGCTGCCCAGCCTGTTCACGCTGGGCAACATGTTCTGCGGCTATCTGTGCATCCTCTATGCGATTCGCGGCCAGTTCGAGATCGCGGCGCCTCTGATCGGCGTGGCGGTGGTCCTCGACATGCTCGACGGCCGCATTGCGCGGATGACCGGCACCGCCAGCGCATTCGGGGTGGAGTTCGACTCGCTCGCCGATGTCATCTCGTTCGGGGCGGCTCCGGCGGTGTTGACCTTCATGTGGGGACTGCAGCCGCTGCAGCGGCTCGGCTGGGCTGCCGGCTTCATGTACCTCTCGGCGGCGGCGATCCGCCTGGCACGGTTCAACATCCAGACGGGCACCAGCGACAAGCGGTACTTCGCCGGCATGCCGAGCCCGGCCGCGGCCGCCATCCCGGCGTCGACGATTTTCTTCTATCCCGGGGGGTTCACTGACCCGCGTTTCGCGCTGATCGCGCTGGCGGTGATGGTGGTGCCGGCCGTCCTGATGGTGAGCACCGTCAAGTTCAACAGCTTCAAGATCATCGACATGCACGAGCGGCGGTCGTACAAGATGCTGATCTTGCTGGCGCTGGTCATTGCCGTGATCCAGCTGCACCCGAGCAGCGTACTGGTCTTTATCTCCTACGCGTACCTGGCGTCGGGGCTCCTCAGCGCCCTCTGGTCGAAGCTGCGCCGCCGTCCGCCGGTGGCGGGACCGGCAGCGTCACCGTGACGGTGGTGCCCCGGCCCGGGGCACTGTCGACCTCGATCCGGCCGCCGTGCAGTTCCACGTTGCGTTTGGCAATGGTCAGTCCGAGTCCCGTGCCCACAGCCTTGGTGGAGAAGTAGGGCTCGAAGATCCGTTCCAGCGCGCCACGATCCATCCCCACGCCCGAATCGCGGATGCTGACGCGCACCGACCCGCCCTCGGGGGACATGCCGCCGACGATCGTCAGTGACCCGCCGCCGGGCATCGCGTGCAGCGCGTTCTCGATCATGTTCGTGAGGGCCCGGCCGATCAGGCTGCGATCCACGGAGAGGACGGGGAGCGCGTCCGCCACCTCGACCTCGAGCGTCACCCGCGCCGGAAGGCCCGCCCGGTAGGGCTGCACGATTTCCGACACCAGGTCTGCGAGGTTGGTGTCCACCGGGCGTGGCGTGGGCGACGACGCGAAGCTCGAGAATTCGGCCGCAATCTGGCGCAGCAGCCGGACCTGGCTCAGAATCGAATCCACGCAACCTTCGAGCACGGGCGACAGCGGCGCGCCGCGATCGGCGTGCACCCGCCGCAGGTGCTCGGCCGAGAGCTGGATGGGCGTGAGCGGGTTCTTGATCTCGTGCGCCACCTGACGCGCCATGTCCGCCCAGGCTTCAAGGCGGTGCGTGCGCTCGAGCGTGGCCTGGTGACGCTGCAGCTCGCCGGCCATCTGGTTGAACGCTTCGACCAGGCGGCGCAACTCGTCGGACGAGGTCACCGCGACCCGGGCATCGAGATCGCCGCGCGCCAGGCGCGCCGTGGCGCGCTGCAGCCGGTTGACGGGGTCGGCGATCCGCTCGGCCATCCAGTACCCGATCGCGGATCCGATCAGGATGAAGGCGAGCACCGCGAGCAGAATCCGGCGGTCGAGGTCGTCGATCTCCCGCTCGATCGCCTGCTGTCTCGTCGTCAGCGGGACGGTCAGGAGCGCATTGAGGCCGGCGATGCGGACCGGCGCCGCGGCCAGCATGTAGGACAGCGGGCCGGCGCGCTCTTCCCCGACGTATGTCGCCCGCCGATCCAGCACAATGGCCCGGTAGACATCGGCTGAGGTCCGGTTCGGCAACAGGCCCGAGGCGAACAGGTCGCGTTCGCTGGTGGCCACCAGCCGGGGGCCGTCGAAGACGTTGACGTCCTGATCGATGATGCGCGAGAGCCACACCAGGATGTCGTCGCTGAGTGTCACCGCCGCCGCGTCACCCCGCTCCTGGATCAGCCCGTAGTCCTCGACCACGCGCTGGGCCACGCGTGTGGTCCGCAGCGCCGCCTCTTCGACGTCCGCGCGGAGCCGGGCCGTCATGTAGGCCTGGGCGACGAACGCCAGCGTCAGCACCGGGACGACGGCGGCCGCGACGAACGCCAGAAACAGCTTCCGGTAGAAACTGGCGCGGATTTCGGAGAGCAGATCGCGCCCCCGCTCCGCGTACGGGCCGGTGACCGTGCTCCCGATCCGCACGGCGAACATCAGCAGGAGACACGTCGCCCCGGCCAGCGCGAGCAACTCGGCCAGATTCATCAGGTGCCCGAAACCGGAGACGACCGGGAAGCCGAGCGCGTAGATCGAGCCGCGGTCGTTGGCCAGGTAGACCTGGTAGGCGGTGTTGCCAGACACCTGGCGCGACCAGAACGGATCGCGGGACCGATAGACGCGCCGGAACGTGTCGGGATCGAGCGTCCACGCGGTGGCGCCCGACGCGTAGATCGGCCTGAGACTCCAGCCGTACACCACGAATTCGACATCCCGGATGGAGGCCGACTCGCGGGTCCCGTTCGCGCGGGGCCGGAACAGTTCCACGTACGGGTTGTGGGAGGACAGAAACGACAGCGTGCCGTAGTCCAGCATCGCGTGGATCACGATGGCGCCCACCACCTGGCGGCGGCCGTTGACCTCCACGCAGAGCCCTCGGCCGGCGTGCAGCAGGCGCCGGTCCTGCGAGCCGAACGGGGACACTTCTTCGAACAGATCCCAGTCGCAGCCGGCTTCCTTCCACCGCTGCTGGGTCGACGTGAACTCCGGCAGGTTGAGCGCGAAGCGGCTCGCCAGGGCGCCGTCGGGGCCATAGAGTTCAATGGCGGACGTGAGCCGGAAGGCAGCGAGGTCGGTCTTGGACCAGACCAGGAACGCGAGGTCGGTCGGCGCCGGGCTTCCCGCCGGCACGGCGGCGGCACGCACCATCTCGGTCAGGTCCGCCACGGTATCGATCTGCGTGGTCGATCGTCCGACGCGCAACTGCACTTCGCCGCGCTGACGCGTCGCTTCGGGGCCCAGGCGCGACTCGACGACCTGGCGCCGCGCCCGGGTGAACTGGTCGAAGGCGGCGGGGTACATCGACAGGGCGGGCAGGGCCAGCGCCAGGAACAGGGCGACGACGGCGGCCGCCCGGGACGAATGGCGCCGCCAGCGCAGGATGCGCCCGAGACTCCACGCCAGCACGATCGCCAGCGCGATAGGCGCGGCAAGGTCCCAGGCGATCTCGCCGCGGCTCAGGGTCTGGCGCGTCAGGCACCAGCCGCCGGCGGCCAACACCCAGGCGGCCATCACCACGGGTCCGCGACCGCCGTGCGAGGGGACGCGAAACCAGAGGGCGGGGAGGCGAAGCGCGAGCACCGCGGTCCAGAGGACGGCGGCATGCCACAGCACCAGTCCCGCCGCGGCGGCCACGGGAGCCGGTTCCCAGGGATGCAGCGCGAATCGCAGCCAGTCCACCGCGTTGAGGTCGGTCAGGGTGCGTCCGGCGTCGACGTAGGCGGTGAGCAGCACGGCCGCGAGGAGTCCAGCCGCCGCCTGGCTGGCGAGCAGGATCGTGACGGCCATGGTCCCGTCGGTCGGTCGCCGCCGATCGCGCAGCCGTGTGCGCAGCCGCGCCAGACCGTCCCCGGCCAGCGCCACCAGCGCCACGGCCATCGCGGCGCTGAGGGCGAAGTCGAAGGGCGATCGCAGCAGCACGCGCCAGAACGCGGGCGTGTCGGCCAGCGTGCCCATCGACGGCTCGGCGCTCCAGAGGCCGAGGCCCGCCCACGCGATCAGGCGCGCGAGTACGATGGCCAGCGTGCAAAGGCCGGTCCTGTACAGCGCGGCGCGAAGCGACGGCGCACCGCGTCGCCAGTCGAGGATCGGGCCGACCAGCCACGCGCAGAAGAGGGCGCAGATGCCCAGCAGGGCCGCCGCCGTCCTGCGACGCACGAGCCGTCGTGCGGCCGCCACCGCTGCGTCGTCCACGCGCCCCTCGAGCAGCGCCTTGCCGGCGCTGTCGGTGAGCACGAAGGCGTTGGGCCGCGGGTCGGCGCCGGCACCCTGGTAACGCGCGCGCAGTGGGACATCGACCAGCGCGGTGGGCCAGACGACATCGGCGCGTCCCATGCCGGGGGGCGCGCCCGCCGACGGCAGGGGACACTCCGCGACGACGGTTCCGACGCGTCGGCGCGCCTCGCTGCTGCCATCCAGGACGGGCTGGACGCGGAACAGCCGGGGCCCGGAGGCGCCCGGGGCGACACGCAGCGCACCCGGGCCGGTGACGACGGCGCGGACCAGGTCCGAGGGACGGCCCGCCCACGCCAGAGGCTCGCCTTCGGCCGAGTAGACGGTGATCGAGACCTCGGGACTCGTGGTCCGGATCGATTCGAAGAGCCGGCGCGCGGCCCCCGTGTCGAGGGCGGCCTGGCGGATGAGATCGCCCTGCCGGACGAGGGTCTCGGTCTCGCCGTCCAGCCGGGCGGCCAGCGCCGAGAAGGACGACCGCACGGCGCCGGCGACCCGCTGCGCGGCCTGCGGCCTGGTCCAGCCCAGACGCCAGTACTCGTAGGCCGCGCCGCTGGCGGCCGCGATGGCCACGGCGGCGAGAAACCACGCGAGGAAGCGCCCGCGGCGCCAGATGAGGATCATGGCAGAGGACTCCGTTGCAGCATAGCCCCGCTGTGCCGCCGGAACAAGCGCGCCGCGCCGGGCACCGGGTGTCGAAAGCATGCTATAACTCAACCCAGCCATGACGGAGTGTGTGACGGTCAAGACCGTCCTGAAGCGCGGCGCGCTCGTGGCGGCGGCGAATTGGCAGGTCACCGCGATCCAGTTCGTGGCGGATACCACGTTCAAGATGCTGCTGAGCGTCCCGCTGGTGGGCGGGGTGATGCTGGTCGTGCTCGTACTCGGGCGCGAACTGCCGGAGGTCTTCACCAGCGACCTTCGCGGCAGCATGACGTTTGTCGCCACGGCGCTCTGGGCCGAGCCGGTCGCGCTGGCGTCCTTTCTGCTGGCGTTTTCGCTGGTCGGGCTGGCAGGATCGGCGCTGTTGTTCCTGCTGAAGGGCGGGACGGTCGCCGTGCTGGCGCGGGGCGAGCGCGACGCCGACCCGGTGGAGGATCCGCCGCTGCGGTTGAAACCGTTCTGGACGGCCGCCCGCTTCTCCATCGAGCGCTTCGAGGCTGGCTGCCGGGACTACATGCGCCGGTATCTGCGCCTGGGCCTGAGCCTGATCGTGCTCTACGTGCTCTCTGGCGGCGCCTACCTCGGCCTGCTCTGGTCGAGCTACGCCTCGATGGGGGATCGGCAGCTGAGTTGGACCGCGGTGGCCGGCATGGGCTCGCTGCTGCTCGCCGGCTGGATCACACTCGTCAATTTTTTCTACCTGCTGGTGCAGATGATCGTCGTCGTCGACAACTGCAGCGTGCATGCGGCGGGCCGCCGGGTATTTGCCTTTCTGCGCGGCGAGCCTCGACTGTCGTTCGGCGTGTTCGGCGTCGTGCTGCTGCTGGTGGCCGGCGCCACACTGGTGTCGCTGATTGCGACCACGAGCCTGGGCGTGATCGCGTTCGTGCCCCTGGCCGGCCTCGCGGTGATTCCCCTTCAACTGCTGGCTTGGCTCTTTCGCGGTCTGGTGTTTCAATATCTGGAGCTGAGCGCCCTGGGTGCGTACCTGGCGCTGTATCGACGCCACTCGTCCCCCGCCGCTGCGACCGATCCGGGCCCCGGCGCCTGACGGCTCGCGGCAAGGACTCCGATCATGATCGACTACGACAAGTTTCTCTCGCGCGCCGGCGAGAACATGCAGGGTTCGGCGATTCGCAAGATGGGTGTGATGGCGGCCGGCATCCCCGACATTATTTCGTTCGCACCAGGTTATCCAGATCCGGCGGTGTTCGCCTGGCGCGAGTTCGCGGACATCGCGGCGTCGCTGCTGAGCGGCGCGCATCCCAACGCGCTGCAATATGGGCCGACGCGCGGGTACAAGCCGCTGGTCGGGGCGCTTTCGCAGATCCTCACGACGCGCGGCATCACGGCCACCGAGGACGAGCTGCTGGTGACGACGGGGTCGCAGCAGGGCCTCGACCTCATCGCGCGCATCCTCTGCGACCCGGGAGACGTGGTGCTGGTGGACCTGCCCACGTATACCGGGGGCATCGCCGCGTTCAAGGATGTCCAGGCCGAGCTGGTCGGCGTGCGGCAGCAGCCCGACGGGATCGATCTCGACGACCTCGAAGCGGTCATCGCGCGCGAACGCCAGGCGGGCAAGCGTGTGAATTGCGTCTACGTCGTCCCGAACTTCCAGAACCCGACCGGGGCGCTGATCAGCCTCGAGAAGCGGCGCGGCCTCCTCGACGTGGCGGCGCGGCACAACCTGCTGATCGTCGAGGACGATCCGTACGGCGACCTGTACTTCGGCGAGGACGAGTCGCACCTCACGCGGCCCATCAAGGCCGACGATGCCGAGGGGCGCGTCGTGTACCTCAGCAGCTTCTCGAAGACCCTGGCCCCGGGCTTCCGGGTGGCGTGGATGGTCGCGCCGGGCCCGCTGGCGGCGAAGCTCGACGTTGCCAAGCAGGCCGCCGATCTGTGCACCGGCTCGCTCGATCAGCGGGTGGTCTTCGAGGCGTGGCGGCGCGGCGTGCTCGCGTCGTCGGCGCCCGTGCTGCGCGCGCACTATCGCCGCAAGAAAGAGACGATGGAGACCGCGATCAAGGCCGAGATGGGGGACCTGGTCACGTGGCAGGAACCGCGGGGCGGCTTCTTCATCTGGCTCGCGATGCCGACGCACCTCAGCGGCGACGACCTGCTGCCGGCCGCCATGGCGGCGCGCATCGTCTACGTCGCCGGCGCGGCGTTCTTCGTCGATGGCACCGGCCAGCGCTTCATTCGGCTGTCGTTTTCGGCGCCGACCCACGAGCGGATCGTCGAAGGCGTCGGGCGCCTGGCGCGCGTCGTGCGAAAGGCTGCCGGGCGGTAGTCGCGCGTCAGCGCGGCGGCGGCATCACCGGCAGGCGTTCCGGCGGAAGGACGCGGCCCGGGATGGCGGTCCACTTCACGAGGTCGGGTTCCGGCCATGAGCGTCTGCCCGGCACGGGCAGCGGGGCGGCCGGATCCCATTCGTCGTCAGGCAGCGGACGGCCCGGGGCGTAGGTCAGCGGGACCAGATCCGCCTCGGGCCAGTTCTTCTTGGTCCGCCGCGGCAGCGGTGAAATCGGGGCCACTTCCGGCGGCAGTGGCGTGCCCGGCACCTTGATCCACTTCTCGACGTACGGCTCCGGAGACGGTCCGACCGCGACCGCCTGCCCGCCGCCGCTCAGGTAGACGATCCGAGGCATGTTGGTCGTGCCCAGGTTCGGGAGGAACGGCGTGTGCAACGCCCGACCCGGCAGGCCGACGACGCAGGCCGGCGAGCCGGTGACCGTGTGGAAGCAGCGCAGTTCGGGCGCGACCTGCGCCAGCACGACGAACTGTCCGAACAGCAGCGGACCGCCCACGGGCCGGGAGGCCAGCGGCCGCTGCCACGCCATGTTGCCGCGCGTCCGGTCGAGCGCGCGAAGCATGTTGTCCATCGCGACGAAGTAAACGCGCTTCGCGTCGGCGACGGCAGAGCTGTTGACGTCGCCGCCCACGCGCCACTGCCACTGCACGGCGCCGCTGCTCAGATTCAGGGAGTAGAAGTAGTCGTCGGTGCCGCCCACGAGCAGGCGATCGGGCAGCGCCGTCAACGACAGGACGCGGCCGTTGAGCGCGTGCGTCCACGTGGTGCTGCCCGTGGCGGTGCTGATCGCGACGACGCGCCCGTCGTCGACACCGGCAAACACCAAGGCGCCGAGGATCACCGGCGGCGCGGTTGGCAGCGACCCGAGGGCGCGGCGCCACACGATGCCGCCTGTGCGGGCGCTCAGCAGCACGATCTCCTGGCGGTCGGTAGCGATGGCGATGCTCCCCGAGACGCCGCTGGGCGGAAGGATGACGGTCCCCTCGAGGGTCTGCGCCCAGATCTCCTGGCCGGTAGGCGCGTCGAGGGCCCAGATCTTCGAACCATCGACGCCGACGACCATGCCGTCCAGCGCAAGCGGCGTCGTGGACACCGTGCGTGTGACCGTCCAGACCGTCGCGCCCGTCCGGTGATTGACCGCGACCAGCGTGCCATCGCGCAGCCCGGCGTACATTTGCGTGTTGTCGAGGGCCGGCGGCGCAACGGGCGCGCTCGCCAGGGACACGCTCCAGAGCACGAGGCCGTTCCACGCCGGCAGGACCTTCTGGCCGGGTGGGCCGGGCGGAACCTGGAGCGCCGGCTTCCACGGTGTCGTCTGAATCGGGGTGGAGGGCAGCACCTGGGGGGTGGTGGTGGCGGCGGCGCACACGGCCAGCCCGACCGCCACGATGAGGGCGGCGCCTGGACGTCTGCGCCACGCCGGGTTGCCGGCGGAGCAAGATGACGTGTCCGCTCGCTCAACCACACCGCTATAATACGACAAGAACTCCAGACCGACGTGACGTGATGCCGCACGGGCGGCGCGCCAGCCTGCAGTAACGCCAGTGACCCATCAGACCATTGTCGTCCTCGACTTCGGATCGCAATACACGCAGCTGATCGCGCGTCGGCTCCGCGAGTTGTCGGTCTTTGCGGAGATCGTGCCCTGGCACGAAGGCGCCGAGGCGTTGCGCGCGAGGCGTCCGGCGGGACTCATCCTGTCGGGCGGGCCGCGCAGCGTGCGCGACACGGACGCGCCTCGCGTTGACCGCGCCCTGTTCGACCTCGGCGTCCCCGTGCTGGGCATCTGCTACGGCATGCAGGTGATGAGCGACCTGCTGGGCGGCCGCGTGGCGGAGGCGCGGCAGAGGGAGTACGGGCCGGCGGTGGTGCACGCGGTGGAGCCCCGCGGCGGGATCCTCGCCGGCGTGCCCGCGGCGATGGACGTGTGGGCGAGCCACGGGGACCTGATCGCTGAGGTGCCGCCAGGATTCCGCGTCGTCGCCACCAGCGCGAATGCGCCCGTCGCCGCGATCGAGGACGCGCCGCGCCGGCTGTTCGGGCTGCTGTTCCACCCCGAAGTGGCGCACTCCACCCACGGCACGGAGATGCTGCGGCAGTTCGCCGTTGGCGTGTGCGGCTGCACCGGCGACTGGGACATGGGGGCGTACGCGGAGGAGGCGGTCGGGCGCATCCGCGAGCACGTGGGGGAGGGGCGCGTCATCTGCGCGCTCAGCGGCGGCGTCGACTCGACGGTCGCCGCCCTCCTGATGCACCGTGCGCTCGGCGACCGGCTCACCTGCGTGTTCGTCGACAACGGTTTCCTGCGTCTCGACGAAGCGGCGCAGGTCGAGCGGCGGCTGAAGGAGAAGTATCAGCTGCCGGTGGTCTGCGTCGACGCGTCGGCCCGGTTCGTCGACGCGCTGGCCGGCGTGACCGAGCCTGAACAGAAACGGAAGATCATCGGCCGCCTGTTCATCGACGTGTTCGAGGAAACGTCCGCCCGGCTGGGCGGGTTCGACTTCCTCGGGCAGGGGACGCTCTACCCGGACGTCATCGAGTCGATATCGGTCGTGGGACCGTCGGCCGCGATCAAGGGCCACCACAACGTGGGCGG
>Ga0315276_10003255_pt1 | contig 14888 bp, 8 predicted proteins | sample YL17G05_0_MG_FD_204542 | JGI IMG/M metagenome (GOLD analysis project Ga0315276, IMG submission 204542) | Sediment microbial communities from Yellowstone Lake, YNP, Wyoming, USA - YL17G05_0 | ecosystem: Environmental > Aquatic > Freshwater > Lake > Sediment | place: USA: Wyoming | collected...
TGATATTTGTTTAAAGGTATTATCCACGGTGGTTTCGATTAGCCGTTCTATTTCGTCCCGGATCAGGGCAAGGGAGGAGTCGTATTTTTCCCGGAGGTTAAGGTCTCTTGCTTTTCGCTGCTGGGAGACATAGAAGAGGCCGAGGCCGCTGATAACCAGTCCCGGTAAGATCACGGCCATCATCAGCAAGATGAAGCGGCGGTTTCGTTTAAGCGATTCAAATTTCAAAGGCATTTCGGTTAGATTATATAATAGAGGGGGTGATAAAGCAAACCGCGATTCCAAATCCAATTATAAATGATTAATGATAAATTATAAATTATAAATGGGTGCTGTGTCCTTCGGACTTTTTTGTGAACGGCTTCGCCGAAAAGTTGGCCGCGGGGACAGGCGACGCCTAAAAAATCACTCCCACCGGCAGAACCGTCACTTTGATGTCGCCCCGGGTCACCTCTTTTTCCAGCGGTTTGGCGTCTTCCTGGCTTAATTCCACGAAGACCAGTAAGACGATCTCCTTTAAACCCAATTGCCGGCCGTATGCCGCGGCCTGGGCGATGCCTTTTTCATACCCATACATATCCTTGAAACTTTTTAACTCCAACGCATAGACTTTTTCGCGGTATTTGAGAATCAAATCGATCTTGCCGTTTCCCGTCGGGAATTGCGGGATTACTTCCACTCCCCTGGTTCTCAGCAAATCGTACAGGTAACGATATAAATTAAAATGATAAATGGCTTCATAGATTTTCAAATCGGTTTTACGACGGGGGACATTTTTAAAGGAGGTCTCCTGGTTTTTCTTTAAATAAGCCCGGTAGCGTTTAACGATATTGGGGATTTGGAGTGTTTCTTCGTTAATCGCGTCTTCCATGGCGTCCAGGGGATGGATCAACTGGCCCAGGTAACTGAAAAATCGATTGGAAAAATAGTTAAATATCCGTTTTTGCACAAAGGGGCAGGAAAATTTAAGGTAATATTCGTCGTCGGCCACCTTTTCCTGATCGATCACCCCATTCATGTATAAATAATTGATGTCTGTGTTATCAAAGTGGAAAGCGATTTTTTCGTCGGTTTTAAAAAATTCCATGACTATTTCGTCGTAAGGAGGTTTGTTTACCTTGCTGATGAGGTTTAAGATATTGTTGCTGGGAAGGATATGGGTGGCGGCGCCGTAAACCTCTTTATAGTTGCGCATGGTTATGGGTTTTTTCGGGTCGTGGTTATAGGTTTCGGTGAGCAGTTCGGCAAACCAGCAGGTTAAACCAGGCTGGCCGCGGGTTTCTTCATAGAGTTCCCGGACCACTGTTTCTTCTATTTTTTGGCCGTTTTCCTTTTCATACCATTGGAACATGGCTTCCACTTCGGCCTGGGTCAGGTTGGGAATATGGAGGCTGCGCTGGATATTAAAGGGCGACTCTTTCTGGTTTTCGATGCCCAGGACGCTGCGCACCCCGATTAAGGCCAGGCCGTGAAGTAAACACGTTTTCTCCCCGGCCGGCTTTGTGGATTCATTGATGCGGCTTAGATACATATCGCGGAATATAGTGACCAGGCGATTGATAAAATCCTCTTTCAATGCATCGAATTCATCCAGGATCAAGATGACAGGTTTCCGGAAATATTTGCCGGTAAACAAATCCGGGATGTCATTGATTTGTTTGATAGCAGGTAAAGATTTATCGAAAGCGATGTTCAATTTTTTAATCAATATTTCGAGGAATTTCTTTTCATTTTTTTCATCTTTTGCACGTTCCAGGGAAAGTATCCCGATCTCGTATTCTTGAGCCGGGATTATTTTTTTTACGACTTCTTGCATGACCCAGGTTTTCCCTGTTTGGCGGGGCGCCCAGACCGTAAAATAATGGCAGCCTTTTTGGGGATTCTCGCCTACCAGGTTTTTGTATGTTTTTTCAATCAGTTCTTCCCTGGGGGCATAATAATTTATTTCGGTATCGACCGGCCCATAGGGTGAAAATTTTCTCATGGGATTCTCCTTTTATTCGTCGGCTTTTATTATATTTTATCAAATTTTGGATACTTAAGCAAATTAGGCCGGCAAATTGGTCTGACGTCAAATCCTTTTCGGCGAAGCCGTGTACAATAACGTCCGCAGGACACAGCAATCGTTTTTCGTTTATCACTCAGTATCCTCTATGCCCCCTGTCAGGACTGCTTCATTCTAACAAAGCACGAAATTCAAAATTCGAAACAAATTCCTCTGACCAAAATCCGGAAAACCCCAGGGCGCCCGGCATTTTTGTGCGAAAAAATCGCACAACCAGGTGGAATCTCCTTTTTTCGCTGCAGATAAATGGCATAGGCGGCCCCCTTTTGTAGTTTTCACTGCAGATAAATGTCAAAGTCGCTTGTACCCCGGTTGTTTTACGCTGAAAAACGCAAAAGTCGCCTGGTTTCCGGTTCTTTTCAAATGAAAAAATGGAGATTCCACCAGGTTTCCGGTTGTTTCTATTCTGAAAAATGGAAAAGTCACCCGGTTTCCGGTTTTTCTCCTCTATTTGAAGAGAAAACCGGGGCCTTTGTGATTACTTTCAAAAAGAGGAATGGAAGTGAGGGATTAATTGAGGGAATAAGTGAGGGATTAAATCCGAAGCACGAAGCACAAAATTCGAAACAAATTCAAAAGTTCAAAATTCAAAACAAAAAAATTTTGCCGCCGGAGGCGGTGGTTTTTGTTTTGATCATTTGCACTTTGGTCATTTGGATTTGTTTCGTGTTTCGGATTTTGGGATTCGTGCTTGCTTTAGAATAAGGCAGTCTTAATTTTTTTTGGGGGGGCTTGACAAATGATTTTTTTTATTTTATAGTATCCGTCTTAGGAGATGAATCAGAAGGCTTCATGGCAAAACGATTAAGAACAGACCCGTTTTTCTGCCGGTGCTTGGAGGTGGAATACATTGCGGCACTGGTGGGGCCGGGCAAATCATCTCTTATAAAGCAAATCACTCAAAAATTAAGATTAAGGAGGAATAAAGAATGGTAATCGAAGATTTGATCAATCTCATCTCCGATGCAATGGAGAAAAAAAAGGAAGAAGATAAAAGTTACCAAAGTTTCTCTGAATGGCTGAAAATAAACAAAAAATACTTTTTGTTTATTCTTTCAATACTACCCCTGGCATTAGAGCCCCTGGCAATGAAGTGTTATGAGAAATTTTTCGGAAAGACGGGCAATTGGATGGGAGATAATCATTTATTCATCGCGATTACTGCCGCTCTTCAATGCCTATTTATCTTATTTGCGATTTTTTTACCGGTAAACGAAATGCGTTTCCTGGCTGCTCGGGATAAGGATAAAGAAAGTGCATTGGGCAATGATGAAAAAAAAGCCAATACCGCTCTTATGCAGTTTAAAAGTGCCTGGACATTTTTGTGGACATCCTGGTTTCTTTTATATTTAACGTTGTTCATAAAATATTTCCCCCAATCAAAGCATTCAACGTCCGCTTTCGATGGCATCCTGCAGGTATTTATGAATTTTTTTAATAATTCGACTCCGGCGGTTTTTGTGATTTGTTACTTGATATTCGCAACGATTACCGTACCTGACAAAGACTCGCCGGAATCCTATAAAACCTCCCCTAAACGTGGTAACAAATCAAATGCATTCCATTTAAATTGGGCGATTGGGTTGTCACTAATTTTTTTATTACTCCTGGGGATTTTCGATTTCCGGTTTCAAGGTAACGGGATTACCAAATGGGTGAGCTCTATCCTGGCTGGAATCGCCATGGCTTTTTTTCTCGGCAGACTGAACAACAAATTTATAAACCCATCCATATTCATCATTGTTTGTTTATACGCTTACATGGCTATACAAACCCTATTCCCCTTCTGGTCAGGTATTCATGACGATTTCATTATTTTATTATCGGCGAACCTTGCTTTTATCTTTAAAATTGTCCTCTATCTTTTTATGCTCTGGCTTTTCAGGTCCGGGAGGCTCCTTTTTTATTTAAAGAATGAACGAAAATTGATACAGTCCGTGGACAAGGATTGGGACAAGTTTAAATCGTCAGGCGTTTTTATAACCCCCCCACTAATAAAAAATACCCCCCAGGAGGAATCATAATGAGAAAGAATGAATTTAAAAAAATAGGCAATATCATCGATCAGCTATTAAAAAAATCAGATGATATCGTATATGGATTAATAGGATTACTTGTTGCATCGGCGCTAATGATTATATTGCTATTAATTGTATGGATATGGATATTAATCTATATCTTTTTTTCTCACCAATTTCCATTGTCATACATTTATGGAATTAACTCTGATATCCTTTATGGAATTATTCTTGGTTTTCAGATACTGGTCATTTCCGCAGTCATTGTATTTTCGCTTTATATTCGTTATAAAACATGGGGCACGGAATTAAGCACCGACTATAGTGGTAAGGAAAAAGAAGTAATGGGAAGATGCGGTTATACTTCTGATAAGGTAGGATGGATCGATGCTAAAAAGATAGCCAACAATGCGTTATCTGAGTTTAAACGCTTTTGGCTTTTGATCTGGTGTTCCTGGTTTTTTTTATATATAGCATATTTTATCAGGCATTGCATGAGAGACAAATCTATAGATATTGATTTTCTTCTTAATCCCTTAAGTAATGCCAATACCCTTATGCTGCTGCTATGCTATCTAATACTTTTTGAGATTACACTCGCGGATGAGAAGACCGGGATATCCGAGAAACCCAACTGGGCGCCCTGGGTCTCTCTGTTTTTAATTATTACGTTTGCTGAAATTGTGATACGAAGCTTAGCTTTGTCTGATGCGACATACCATGGCTATATTGAAATCTTCGATTGGATCAATGGGATAACCAGCGGCGCAGTCATGGCGTTATTTGTGGGGGCCTTCGATAATGAATTTATCAAACCTAGATTTGTATATATTGCCCCCTTATACCTGTATATGGCCATCCAGGCAATATTCCCAACCTATTTGAACCATGGAGAAAATTTAGCGATCAATGTATTGATATCCATCACGACCCTGGTTTGCAAAACCATCCTGTTTTTGTTTGTATTCAAACAAATTAAATCCGGGAGATTGTTGTTTTACTTCATTCGAATACGAAAACAGCATTATGACTTCGATAGCAAATGGAAGAAATTTTTGAGAGCTACCAGGGGTTACAAGGAAAAAGGGGCAAGCAAAAATGCAACCTCTTAGCCGCTAAGAGCGCGAAGAAACGCGAAGAGAACATGGCTTCCTAGCCCTGAAAACCAGAAAAATGGGAAAGCCGACTGGTTTCCGGTTGTTTTTACACGAAAGAGGTGGTATCCGTTCTTCTTCCCTTCCTGATTTTTTCTTTTCGGCACAGCGATTGGAAATTTATGGATATCAGGCGCAAATAATTAAACAATCCTGTGTGCCGTCTCTGGGTTTCTGGTTTATTAAAGTTGAAAAAAAATTTTTTTATATTAATCTATTATCGTATACTACTATATTAAGTTACAAAGGAGATAATAATGAAGCGCCGATTGCTCGTGTTTATAATGACGACGTTTTGGTTTGGGGCTTTTCTTGCTGAATGCCAAACCACTGCGTCTCATCCTATCAGCCCCCCAGGGATGGATCCATTCGTTAAAGACTTATTTGACGTGATTGCAAAAGTTTTTGGTTTGATTACAGTAATTGCAGGTGCTATTGGTGTTTATCTTCAAATACGTAAAAACCGTGAAGAGCGAAGTCAAAAAGAAGCATTGAGGCGGGAAGAGCTCCGTTGGCGCAAAGCAGGTCTAGCAAGGGAAGTTATCAATGAAATCTATGAAAATCCACAAGCAGCGGCAGCAATGAGAATGCTTGACTGGACTGAACGCTCATATAGAAGTGGCGGTAAGACCTTTAGTATAACTTACTCCCAGATGTACAGTGCATTACGTATTGAAAACACGACATTCAATAACCGAGAGATTTTTATCCGTGATTGTTTTGATGCTTTTTTTCATCGCATGCAACTGACCGAACACTATCTTCGGGTTGGTCTGCTTGTATTCGAGGATGTACGTTACCCAAACGAATACTACGCGGATTTGATGTCGGAGAATCCGGAAGTCTTCTATCAGTTCTTAATAGAGTACAAATATGACTATGCCTTATCTTTTCTTCGGCGGTTTCCATCGTGGAAAAAATTGAAAATTGAGACTGATGCATCCAAAGGAAGTGGGATAAAAAAAACATCAGAATAAAATGATACAGATTAATGTGAAGATTTGCATGACGTTGCCCCCTTTTGGTTCAAAGGTAAAATCTAACGCAGGGAAAGGGAAAAAATATAGAGCTGACGATCAAAATACCATTATATGATAATCCGGGAATCATATAATTGAAATTACTGAGAACTAGGCGGCTCGTCTACTTCAGCTTCCCCCTGGTATCTGTAGAGTGGAAGTACGGCTTCCAGACTGTGCCATCTTCCAGGTACTACAGGATGAATGTGAACCTGTCGGCCCCCAACCCTTTCAACGCGCGCCGAATCTTATAGGTCTTACCCTTTGCCTGGGCTTCCCACGCGATTAATGTCAAGACGTCGCCGGAGAGTCCTCAAAAGTCCTGAATATTCCAGGTTGCCGATCGCGTACATTGTGTAACACTTCAACGCGGCGTCATAGGTTACTACGTCCAGGCCGAGGACCTCTCCGTACACAGCGCTATTGTCTTCCACGTGCCCGACAACTGCGAAGTTGCTCGGAAACCAATTAACACTTCTCTGAGCCGACCCTTTCTCTTCAGGACCAAATCGCTGATTGCCTTATTGACGATCTGGTATTAATATAGCTTAGAAATTTCCCCATGATTAGTAATATGTGGCAAAATGACGAATAGAATTGTTGCACAATGATCAATTTGAATTTCATAGATCATTATCGATATGCGGTAGTGGTATAAGCGGGACATTAACCAAACTAAGCGTCTTTGATTTATGGACCACCGCACTTGCGGCGGCATTTTTGAAAAAAGAAATTGGGAATGTGAGTACAAAAAAACTCCTGAAAGATAGATTAAAAAATTAAAAACGCAAGAGAAAATCCTTAAAAATAACCTGGGCCATTGACTTTTGAAACTGAGATGCATTATTATATTACCTTATGAAAGATGAACGACGTTACTTTAGAATGAAAAGAAAATACAGGTTGTCAGGAATGGTTTACCATGAGTTATTATAAAGAAAGCGAAAACCTGGAGTTGAAATCTTCCTTTAGCGACTGGAAGGCGATTATTATCAGCCTGGCTGCCTTTGCCAATAAAAAAGGAGGACAGGTGTTGGTTGGGTTGGCCGATGATGGAAAAGCCGCGAATTTGCAGGTGGGGAAGAGTACGATTGAAGATTTTGTGAATAAATTAAGAAACCATACAGACCCGGTGCTTTATCCCTCCATCAATGTAAAAACTTTTGGGCTTGGAGAAATCGTTTCAATCCAGGTCCCGGAATCCGATCAAAAACCGGTAGTTGCCTTTGACCGGGCTTATATTCGTGTGGGTAAGACCAATATAAAATTAACCGCTTCCGAAGTTAGACAGATGGTCAAAGCGTATACGCTGCCGGACTACGATGAGGCTGTTTTGAATAAAAGCCGTGAGAATATCGAGCTTGACACAGAGATGATCATATCCTTAAATAAGGAGTATTTTAAGTTTAAAGGATTATCGAGCGATGAGATATTAAAGCGGTTAGAGGTGATAAAAGAGGATAGATTGACTAATGCAGGCTATCTCTGCTTTGCAAAAAAGATTCGGTACATTCCCGCGGCATCGATAAAAGCAGCCCGTTTTAAAGGCAATTCCATGTCCACATTTATCGACATGAAAAATTTTGATTCTAACCTGATCTCAGCAGTGGATGATATTCTTGAATTTGTCAGCCGGCATATCAATATGAAGGTCATCATTAATGGCGATTCTCATAGAAAAGAGCTCTGGGATTATCCTATCGCCGCACTGCGGGAAGCCATTATAAACGCAGTAGTACACCGGGACTATTCGGATCCGGGGAATATCCAGGTCCGAATCTTTGATGATATTATCGAAGTTTGGAGCCCGGGAAGACTGCCCAAAAAAATCGATATTTCTAGATTGTTAGTCGAAAATCGTTCCATTCCCAGGAATAGAAATCTCGCCAGGATATTCTACCAGGTAGGTTTGATTGAGAATTGGGGAACCGGTTTTCATAGGATGGCCGAAGCCTGCCGTAAAAACGACAATCCCCTACCTCTATTTGAAGAGAAAACAGGGGCCTTTGTGATTACTTTTAAAAAGAGGAATGGAAATGAGGGAATAAATGAGGGATTAAATGAGGGAATAAATGAGGGAATAAATAAACTGTTTTTTCATATTGCCACTCATCCCGGCGAAAGGCTAACTGAAATATCGAATCAACTGAAAATTCCTAAAAAAACTCTTGAAAGGTGGATTAAAGAATTAAAAGAACAGGAGAAAATACATTTTAAAGGGGGTAAGAGGAATGGGGGCTACTATGCATTGTGAGCCCCGGGAACAGGCGATGCCTAGAAAATCACCCCCACCGGCAGAACCACCACCTTGATGCCAACAAATTAGTCTGACGTCAAATCCTTTTCGGCGAAGCCGTTCACAATAAAGTCCGAAGGACACAGCTTCCATTTATAATTTATCATTTATAATTTATCGTTTTTCATTCATATCGCAGTATTCTCTGCGCCCCCCGCGGCAATCTTTTCTTATTTTATGCCCTTCTTACGGCTTCCCGCCCCCCTTTCTACCGGTAGGAAAGGGGTCGGCATGTGGTAGGAAGGGGGTCGGCAACCGGTAGGAAAGGGGTGGGAAAGTGGTAGGAAAGGGGTCGGAAGGTGGTAGGAAAGGGGTGGGAAAGCGGTGGGAATGGTATCAAACAGCGTTAGGAAGGCATCCAGGAACAGAAAATCCATTTCTTGTTCGTTTCATAAGCACAAATTGATAAAACTTCAAAAAAGGCTTGACTTTTTTTTTGAAGTTCCGTACAATTCTATTTAAAATAAAAACAGGAGAAGAAGAGGTTTTATATTTAATCCAGGTCATCGCTAAGTGACCCCGGATTATAGGGGTAATAGACATGGTAAAAAAATATTGCGTTCACGTTTTGATAGTAACAAGTCTCATCATTTCATCCTGGGGATTCTCAGCCAATACCAAAGCCCAGTCCCCCGAATTTAAATTCGAGCATATTTCAATTGCGCAGGGACTCTCCCAGGGTACTGTATTTTGCATTCTCCAGGACAGCAAGGGATTTATGTGGTTTGGAACACAGAATGGACTTAACCGGTATGACGGAAATACATTTAAGGTATATGATTATGATCCCAGGAATCCCAATAGCCTGAGTTACAACATGGTTTTATCCATTTACGAAGATAAATCCGGTATGATCTGGGTTGGCACATGGGGCGGTGGGCTCAATAAATTCGACCCGAAAACAGAGAAATTTACAGTTTACAAAAGCGATCCCCAAAAACCCGACAGCTTGAGTGATAATAACATCAATGCCATTTATGAAGACCGATCCGGTTCATTGTGGATCGGAACCCATAATGGTCTAAATAAATTCGATCAAAGGAATGGGAAATGTATCCATTACCTTGTGGAAAACAATCCATCCGATGATACTCAACCCAATCGAATCCTCTCGATTTTCCAGGACAGCGAAAATAATTTGTGGGTTGGGGCTGAAAAGGGCCTATATAAGTCCAGCCCGGATAAGAAGGATTTTATTCCCTGCCTGGTAAAAATCAAAAAAGTCGAGGCAATCGCTGAAGATGGATATGGAATCTTATGGGTGGGCACGGGAAGCGGTTTAAATAAAGTGGACCGGGGAAAATCCGTGGAGATCCCTTTTCCGGATGAAAGTGTTGTGTCAAAAAAAATGGGAGATAAACTTATCCGGGTGATATATATAGATCAAACCGGGCTACTGTGGATTGGAACGCAAACTGACGGTCTGTACCGAGTCGATCCGGGAAAGAATGTAGTAAATCATTTCAGCAGTGACCCGGATAAACCCGACAGCTTGAGCCATAATGATGTCCGGGCAATATGTAAAGACCGCACCGGTTTGATGTGGATTGGGACCTTTGATGGCGGAGCCAATAAATTCGATCCCGAGAGAAAAAATTTCACCTTATATGGGAATGATCCGGGTAATTCCATCAGCTTTAAAAATAAGAAAGTCTGGTCAATCGTCGAAAGTAAAAACGGCGGAGTCTGGATCGGGACCCGGGGCGATGGGATTTACCCGTTTGATCCGGTAATTAAAAAATTTTCAAAACCGTTAATCCCCGGTAGCGACTCCAACGATAATCCTCAGCAGAGGAAGTTCATCCGTGCCATGTGCGCGGAGAAAGAATCGGATACTCTCTGGGTGGGAACGGAACGTGGCGGGCTTTACAGGTTCGATATTAAAACAAAAATATTTTCTCCTTTTAATAAGCTTAATACCGACGCGTATATTTTATCGATTTATGAGGATCGAAGCGGTGTATTATGGGTCGGCACAAAGGATGGCGGTTTGATACGAATCGATAAAGATAGAAAAAATATTAAAACTTATAAAAATGATCCGCGGAGAAACGATAGCCTAAGCAGCAACGAGGTATACGCAATTGATGAAGATAAACAAGGGATTCTCTGGGTTGGCACGGGGAATGGCGGGCTAAATCGATTTGATAAGAAAAACGAATCTTTTCGCCGTTACCTCCCTTCCAAGACCGATCTCGATAGCATAAGTCACAATTTTTTATTGACCATTTATGAAGATACAAAAGGTATTCTCTGGATTGGCACCGATGGGGGCGGCTTAAATAAATTAATCGATCGTGAAAAAGGAACATTTAAGGCCTATCGAACAACGGCTGGTTTACCGGACAATGTCATTTACGCCATCCTTGAAGATGAAGAAAATAACCTCTGGTTAAGCACCAATAGGGGGTTATCGAGATTCAATCCCGGGACCGAAACATTTAGAAATTATACCGTACGAGACGGTCTCCAGGATTATGAATTTAACAGGGGGGCCGCCTGCAAACGCAAACTTAAAAACTCAGAAGAATTGTACTTTGGTGGCGTCAAGGGCTTTAATGTTTTTAAGCCGTCGGATTTTAAGACTGATTCACCGGCTCCGACGGTTGTAATTACGTCGTTAAAAAAATTTAACCAGGGAAATAGAGTGGACATATCTATTTCAGAAACCGGGCCATTGCATCTCTCTTACAAAGATTACTCCATTTCCTTTGAATTTGCGGCCCTGGATTTTTCAGACCCTGAGAATAACCGCTATGCATACAGGCTTGAACCGGGCAGCCAGGAATGGATAAACCTTGGCAACAAACATGAACAGACATTTCCCAGTCTTGAGCCGGACAAATATACATTCCGGGTTAAAGGTGCCAACAATGAGGGAGTCTGGAATGACGAAGGGGCATCGGTAACAATAATCGTTTCACCCCCTTTTACCGCGACATTGCTTTTCAGAATACCGCTTTTATTAGTTATCGGTGGAGTTATTTTTGGATTCGTTCTATGGAGAATCAGTGATATTAAGAAAAAAGGGAAAGCAATCAAAGTGGCTTATGATGCCCTCCAGGAAAGCGAGGAGCGCTATAGAACCCTTGTCGAGACATCGCCCGACGCCATTACTCTTTGCAATATTAAAGGAAAAATCATCATGGCCAATCCCCAAACCGCTTTTCTTCTGGGGTATCATAACCTGGATGAAATGAAACCACATGTCAGGACCATTTTTCACGGCATAACCTTGAAAGACCGCGCCCTCGCCCGTAAAAATGCGGAAAATGTCGTAAAGAACGGTATTGCCACAACCATGGAATTTACCCTTCGCGCAAAAGACGGAACCGAGATTGCGGCGGAAATCAGTACATCACTGATTAAACAATCGGAAGGCGTGCCGCCTTACTTTTTAGCCATCACAAGGGATATCACGAAACGCAAGGAAGCGGAAAAAAAGGAAAAATTAATACAAGAAGCCGAAAAGATGGTCTCTTTAGGAACCCTTGTTTCCGGCGTCGCCCATGAGTTGAATAATCCTGCCGGATTTATTATGCTGAACGCCGATAATTTTTCCCTGGCCTGGATAGATATCGTTCCGATTCTTGAACAATATTACCGGACCAATAAGAATTTCCTGATTGCCGGTATGCCCTATCAAAAATCAAAGGATCGAATCGATGAATTGATAAAGGGACTCATAGACGGCGCAAAACGGATCAAGAGTATTATTAAAGATTTAAGCGATTATTCCCGGCCTGAAGACCCACTCAGGAGAGAGGCGGTCGATATCAACAAAGTCATTAACTCTTCCCTGAGTTTGACCAATAATACCATTAAAAAAGCAACAAATATGTTTTCCTTTGAACCGGGAGAAAATTTACCGGTCGTATGGGGAAATTTCCAGAGACTGGAACAGGTATTTATCAATCTAATCCAAAACGCATGCCAGGCCCTGCCGGATACATCAAAAAGTATTTTTATATCCACCGGCTATGATAAAAATAACAACCGAATCGCAGTAACGGTAAAGGATGAAGGGGTGGGAATCGATGAAAAAAACTTGGCGCAAATAACAGACCCGTTTTTTACCACCAAAAGAAGCGCCGGTGGCATCGGTCTGGGATTATCTATTTCACATCGCATCCTACAAGAGCATAGGGGTACCATGGAATTTGCATCCGAAGTAAAAAAAGGTACAACGGTTTCTGTATTTTTACCAATAATAGAGCAGAGATGAAAAAATTAAAACTTAATTTAATAGGAGGTTAAATAAAAATGAATCAATCATTATATCCCGAATTTCCAATATTAACCGTTGATGATGAAAAGCATTTTCTTAACAGTATCGAATTTAATCTGAATGCAAAGGGGTTGACCCATGTCGAATGCTGTGATGACAGTCGGATGGTGATGCCGCTTTTAAAGGAAAAAAAATTTTCCCTGATTCTACTCGATATCATAATGCCGCATTTCACCGGTACGCAACTGCTTCCTAAAATCATTGCAGAGTACCCGGAAATCCCGGTAATCTTATTAACAGCGGTAAGCGATACTGACACAGTGGTTGATTGTATGAAGGCCGGAGCCTTTGATTACCTGGTTAAACCCATTGAGCCCGACAAATTATTAAAAAAAGTTAATCAAGCCCTGGATTTTTTGAAAGCCAAAGAAGAGGATAATCATATCCAACAATGCCTGTTTTCCGACACACCGAAGAACCAGGAAGCTTTTTCGGAAATTATCACAAAAAATAAACGTATGCAGAGTATTTTCAAATATGTCGAGACGATAGCGGAGTCTCCCATGCCGGTGCTGATTACAGGCGAGAACGGTGATGGAAAAGATTTAATGGCTCGTGCAATCTATAAACTGAGTCAAAGAAAAGGTGAATTTGTACAATTTATTGCGGGGGGTATCGACGATCAACAATTTACCGATACGCTTTTCGGTCATAAAAAAGGGGCCTTTCCCGGCGCCGACCATGAGCGAATCGGGCTGGTGGAACAAGCGAAGGATGGTATTTTTTTTCTTAATGAAATCGGGGATCTTTCGGAGAAATCCCAGGTTACCCTTTTACGCCTGATTCAAGATGGGGAATATTACCCCCTCGGTTCCGATACCCTGAAAACCACCAATGCCCAGTTCGTTGCCGCTACATGCAAAGACCTTCCTGCCCTGGTAAAAGAAGGTAAATTTCGGAATGACCTTTATTTTCGCTTGAAAATTCATCATATCCAACTCCCCCCTTTAAGAGAACGAAAAGATGACATCCCCTTGCTGGTGAATCATTTTCTAAAAAAATTTGCGGAAATGCTTAAGAAAAAAAAGCCCCATTTACCCAGAGAATTATTTATACTACTGGCAAACTATGATTTCCCCGGTAATGTCCGGGAACTGGGGGGAATGGTTTATGATGCGCTAACCCGGCATGAATCCGGGGTTCTTTCCATCGATGTGTTTCGTGATAAAATCAGGGAAAAAGGCGGGAAGATAGATATTCCCACAGCAGCCAATAATGATACCGGTGATAAGAAAGTCATATTTGGCGACGCTTTCCCAAGGTTTCCGGAACTTGAAGAACTGTATATACAGGAAGCCTTGAAAAGAGCAAAAGATGAGAGTACGGCTTCAAAATTGACCGGGTTAAGTCGAAAAGATTTTGCCAACCGGCGCAGGAAGTATCAAAAATAGGCTGCCCTTCTGCGTGCCTGACCGTGTAAGTCTTTGGCTAAAATTCCCGGATTTCTTCCTCTGTCAGGCCGGTGGTTTCAGTGATGACGTCGATGGGAATGCCTTTATTCAACATTGCTTTTGTGATTTTTAAAGCTTTGGACCTTTCACCTGCTTCGATTCCTTCTTCTCTTCCCTCTTCCCTGGCATATTCGACACGTCCGCGTTCATCCTGAATAAATATTCCTTTGTCGTCATAGGCTTCGAGTTCTTCCCTGGTCCAGCTTAATTGGTTGGCCACCTCAAAGGCTTCCCGTATTTCCCCGGGTACTTCCATCTCCATGGGTATCATGGTCATGTCCCCGGCATTTTTTACGAAATAGATCCATTTGTCTTTTACATCCGCCAGCTCCTTGAGGCCTTTATTAAATTTGGGTAATTCCACGAAGTTTAATTCAAAATCCTTGAAATAATGGCCGTTGGTGTTCTCTTCGAGGATGAGGTGCCGGGAGGTGTAACCGGAACTTTCTTTGAACAGTATGAAATCCAGAAACCCTAAAAAGATAACCTGGTTTAACTTCGGATAATCATCGGCCCTGCTGAGCTGCTGGGAATATGCTTTGCTGACATAATACATGACCCTTTTCTCGAAAGCGGCGGTATGGATGACTTGCATTT